>VOFK01002578.1_pt1 | contig 23615 bp, 41 predicted proteins | sample 5384121 | NCBI WGS metagenome assembly VOFK01 (sample SAMN12384730, study PRJNA508395) | human gut metagenome | isolation source: healthy gut J | host: Homo sapiens | reverse complement strand
TCATGCTTCGTTCAGTTACATTGCTAAAGATGCCGGCTACGGTTACAGATATTGAATTGTTCCGGCTGAAACGGTGGCGTATGATTTGAATCAGGGAACGGCACAGTGGCAGGAGATACCCGGAAGTATGACATTTATGTAACCATGGAAGCTGACGCGGTAGACACCGGGAAGCAGATAAACATAAACAACAGTCCGATAAGGGTTGGAGATTCAGACGCGGTTCGTTCAAAGGGGCTGGCTGGATATGGTTTTTGTCACACAGCTGAACGTAAGCGAGTAGTGAAAAAATATTTTAGAAAGGAAGATAGAGATTATGAAGAAAAAGAGTACATTTGCAAAAGATGGAAAATTATTTGGAAAAATCAGTATTATTGACATAATCGTTGTTCTGTGCGTTATCGTTCTTGCCTTTGGTATTTATGCGAAGTTCACTTCAAACAGCGACGCGGTTTCTTCATCAGAGAAGGCGAAGATAGAGTATGTATACAAGGTAAAGGGAGTTAGGGATTTTACGATTGACGCGTTTAAAAAGGCGGACCTGTATATGACCAGGACACAAAGGAATATATGGGAGAGGTAACGGGTGTGCGCTCTGAGGATGCCGTTATGGAAGTAAAAGTTTAGTAGACGGTACATACCAAAAAGTCTTATTGTGCCGAAGAAGTATGATGTATATGTGACTATTCAGGTTGACGGAAAGTATAACAGCTTAGGTTTTTATACGAACGAGAATAGGTATATAGGCGCTGGCTCAACGGTTAATGCGCAGTCGAAGTATACGACGACAGGCGGAGATTGTTGAGGTAAGACAAATAGAGGAATAAAAGGGGATATATTGCCGGCTTCCAAAATGGAAGCCGGCTTTTTTTATGTCAACTTATATTTTTTATATGGGTCATACATATAGTATATTTACTGGATTTTTATCTCCTGTTCGAGTTTATTAAATATTTCTGATGTAAAAAACTCCTCCAAAAGTCATATCCAAACCATCACATAACTTCTTAATTAACACTATAGAAACATTCCTGCGAGTTTCGTCAAACATACTATAAACCGACGAAGGCGTAACTCCTGCCTTTGTCGCAAGTTCATTTGGCTTTAAATTTTTATATTCACATATATCTTTAAATCTCTCAACTACCGCATCTTTAACTTTCATAAAAATCACCTCAATAAAATTATAAAATTTTATATTCACCGGCGTATACGCACGCGAGTAAGGCGCAAAAAATTATTTAATTTCTTGTTCGAGATTTTGCAAAAAATATCAGAATCAAAAAAATTTTTTAATAGAAATTCCTAAACCGTCACACAATTTTTTTAATTGTTAAAATAGATACATCTCTACGTTTATCATTAAATAAACTATATACTGAAGAAGGAGAAATACCAGCACGTCTTGCTAATTCGTTCTTTTTATATTGTCTTTTTCACATAATTCCCAAAATCTTTTAACAACTGCATCTTTTGCATTCATATTATCACCTCATATAAATTTTACAATTTTATTCATTTGTGCGTATACGCACTTGCGTGATTTTAGAAACTATGTTATAATATACGCAAATGCGTAACCAAATATTAAAAGGAGAGATAATATGAAATGTTGTTTTTGTGGTCATGGGGAGGTATTGGGAAGTACCAAATTCGATTGTTGTATTGTTACTTGAAACTATTGAATATTTAATTAACTATCGTAATGTTGATACGTTTATTTCTGGAGGTATGGGTGAATTTGATAGACTGTGTGAGTCTGCTATAGGCGAATTAAAAAATCATATCCTCATATTAAATTATTTTTATATATTCCTTATATGACTAAATATCTGAGTAATAATATGGAATATCTACATAAAAAATATGATGAGATAATATATCCTGAATTAGAACAGGTATACTATAAATCAGCAATACAAAAAAAAGAAACCGTATAATGATTGATGAATCTGATTTTATGGTTGCGTATGTAAGAAATGATAAAGGCGGAGCAAGACAAAGCTATAAATACGCAAAAAAAGTAAAAAAAATTAAAATTATAAATCTTGTAGAATATATAAAATATCTTAAATACAAATACTGTCAGCACAAGAAAAAGAGGATTTTTTAATGGATAATATAAATATAACTGAATTTATCGGGGATTTTTTTGATGAAGAATTGGATGAATATATATATAAAATTTTTATATAAACTCCAAAAAGAAAGTAAAAAATATAGCGACTTAATAAATAATGAAGAAAAAATAAAACAAACAAATGAAACCTTACGTCAAGTTTTTTGGAATGCTCAAATCCACAAAAGTTAAATGCTGAAGAATGTAATAAAAATTATAGAATTTATAGAAAATAATAGATTGAAAATGTTTGAAGAGTGTAGAGCTTCTTATATTCAAGGTATATTGGATGGACTTTCTAAAAGAGAAAAATTGTTATAAGTTAATATAACGAAATATAAAGATATATAAAATTGAATGATGATAATAAGTTCAATAAATTATTTGATTATATGACTGGGTTGATATATTAAATATAAGAGCTTTTCTTTGTATATGACCCCATATAATATTTATTATTTTACTTATAATAGGTGTTTGAAACATTTCTTTTTCTGGTAAGAAAAAGAAACGCTTCACCAAAAAGAAAAAGTGCTTGCTCGCTTAGGTCGCCTGCGGCTCAAGGGGCGCTCGCCCCTGACTAATTTCATCTTGAAGCATGGCTTCAAGATGAAAAAAGCCTTGTTACTTTCCGTTGACTTTGTGTACTACCGTGAAAATAGATATTTCGAGTTCCAATTGATTTACTTATCAAAAAACAAAGTTTTTAGTTTAAATTATTACACAAAAAAGCAGGTTTTTTGGTGAACATCGGTAGGTTTGCGATAGCAAACGCGTTAGGTGAGCAAACATCTGAACACGCAGTGTTCAATATTAATAAATATATTATATTTATTTTCTAGTATGTGTGTTGATGTGAATAAAGATATTACGAGTTCCGGTTGATTTATTTATCAGAAAAACAGGGTTTTCCGTGAACATCGGTAGGTGTGACCCCACCTTTGGTGGGTGTGATACAAAGTGACTTATTTTACTATAGCCTTCAACGTCAATAATATGAATACTCAAACGCGGCATAGCCGCCGCGTGAGGTGAGCTATCATCTGAACACGCAGATGTTCAATATACAAACCAAATTAATTCATTTTCTTTAGGAGGATATAAAATGCGTAAATCTTGGTTTTTGAAAACAAAATTATTTTGTTGAACTGGGGTTGATGATTTCAGCTTTATAGAAAGGCTAAAGGTTATACTCAACATGAACTTGCTGAAAAGCACATATTAGCCGTTCACATTTAAGTTCTATTGAAGCCCCTAATATAACTTCTTCATTTTCTTTAGAAGTTTTCTTTAATATTGCCGATATTTTGGAGGTTAAACCCGGCGACAATCTTAATTTGCCTTCTTTCTATTTTTTTGATGAAGATAAACAAGATGATAAATAAGAATATAAATGGAGTGGTCAAATGTATTTAAAAAGATTAAAATTTCTGCGTATGAATGCTGGGTTGAAACAAACGGAAATTGCAGATTTTTAGGAATACAACAAACTGTATACTCTCGTTATGAGCGAGGTTTTCAAACTATACCGTTACACTTTTTAATAAAACTAGCAGACTTTTTACAATACTTCAACTGATTACATATTAAATAGAACTAATGAAATAAAATGTATCCGGAAAGTATTTTTGTAATAGGAATCAAATATAAATTATTTATATAAACTTTTTAAAGTTTGTATTAATATAACAATAACAGAACCGGCTTACTTTAAAATTGGAGATAATATGAGTTTGGCGTTTGACGCAGTTCCATAGATAATGCTTAAAGGGTCATCAGACAAATTATAGAATGAGCAAAAAGTTAATTAAAAATATGCAATACAGTTGGTCATATAGTAATCAAGATAGTAGAACCATTATATAAACAAAACTAAACAAAACTAAACAAAAAACAAAACTAAACTAAACTAAACTATTTATATTTATTAATTATAAAATTTATTTTTTATACTTTAATAAAAATATTATAGTGTCGTTGGTTTATAGTATGTTTGACGAAAAACTCGTAGAAATGTTTCTATCGTTTTAATCAAAAAGTAGACCTATGTGATGGATTAGATATGACTTTGGAAGAGTTTTTTTCGTCAGAAATATTTAATAAACTCGAACAGAAGATAAAATAAGTATAAATATACTATGTATTATATGGGGTTATATACAAAGTTAATTTTTATGAATATTTTCTTGATATATTGAACACTGCGTGTTCAGATAATGGCTCACCTAACGCGGCGGCATAGCCGCGTTTGAGTATTCATATTATTGACGTTGAAGGCTATAGTAAAATAAGTCACTTTGTATCACACCCACCAAAGGTGGGGTCACACCTACCGATGTTCACTGAAAAACTTGCTTTTTTGTTTATTAATCTAGATTGAAAACTTAGCTTTTTTAATGAATAAATTAATAGTAACTCGAAATATCAATTTTCACGGTAGTTTGAAAACTAGAAAATAGATTTAAATTTTTGTATATATTGAATACTACGTATTCAGATGATAGTTCACCTAACGAGGCGCATAAATGCGCCCTGCCGTAGTTCACTGAAAACCCTGCTTTTTTGATAAGTAAATCAATAGTAACTCGGATTATCTTTATTCACGGTAGTACACAAAGTCAACGGGAAAGTAGTAGGGCTTTTTTCATCATGAAGCATGGCTTCATGATGAAATGAGCGTGGGCGAGCGCCCCTTGGAGCCGTCAGGCGACCTAAGCGAGCAGCACTTTTTCTTTGGTGAAGCGTTTCTTTTTCTTGCTAGAAAAAGAAATGGTTCAAACACCATTATTATGTAATAATAAAATTTTTTATATGGGGTCATATACATAGTATATAAATATTTTTTTCCAAAAAAGTAAAAATAAATATTATATGGAGCCACATACAAAGTATATAGATAGTCTTCTGAGTAAGCAAAATAAGCCGTATATTAATTATAAAAAATAATCCCTGTCTAAAACGGACAGAGATTCTTTTTATTTGCCCCGGCTTTGTCAAGCCGGGTTATCGCCTGCTCTATTTCAGCTTCCGATAATTGACCGTATCCCCATTACAAATGTTGCTTGCCGGAAGTTTGGGGTTTGGCTTTATCAGAAAGGTTGTAAGAGGCAAAAAGTTTTACCCCCATTTTAGCAGCCGATATTTTTTTAGTTCGTTCTCAGTCATTCCGTTATCAACGGAAACTATAATATGAGTTCCGCCGCTTTGGTGATGTATAGTAACGTATTTTGAAAATGAACACGAGTTGATTTTGTCTTTAAGATATTTCGATTTGACAAATATATATTATATAGCTTCTCGAGATGACGCTGGTATTTTCCGCTTTGTATATATTGGGCGACAACCTGCTGTTCAATTCTTGATTTAAGAGTTGTGTAGTATGGCATACGTTCATCAAAAACGTTCTTTTTTAGTTTTTTGGGCAGTACCAGGAACCCCCGTTTTTATTGACGGGGCTATTGACCTGTAAAAACGAGTTCAGTAAAAATAACCTTTTCGGAAGTATCTCTTAGAAACAGCGGGTCGAGACCGCCTTTGTCGGAAAAAGTCTAAGTGAAAATCGGCTTCTATTATATAGCGGTCAGGTTTTCGTTTGCCCAGTCTAAAATTTCTTTTTTTTTTGCTGTGCCGCTGTCATACGATAACCCGTTGGAAATTGCCCGTCGGGGCGAGATGTATAATACGTCTATATCGCTTTTATATAAGTCCTCTACATCAAATCCAGCTAAACCTACGTTAATCAGAGTAGTTTGTTTTCCGGAATTTTTGACCGGTACATAACTTCGCGCGTAGCACGGATTTTCAAATCAAATACTGTGCTGCTGCCAAATATGTGTGATAGCTGTTCAATCAAATAGTCGCTGCCGGCGCCGATTATAATTTGGTCTGTTGAGCATGGTATTCCATGAACTTCATATAAATAGTGCGCCACTGCTTTTTTTCTGAGTGATTTTTTCTCCATATTTATGACCGTATTCAAATAGCTCCGGCTTGTCGTAAATTATTTCACGATATAGTTTTACCAGAGTGTTTTTGGGATAGACGGCAAATCTATGCCGTTTTGGCTCATGTTAAAACTGATTCCATGCAGGTCATAAAAATCCGGCTCAAAGATGTCAGTGTTTATAGGACTTTGTTTTCTCGCCAAAATATCCGCTTCTGGGCTGTGAGATAGCATAACCGTTATCAATTAGTTTTTGATAGGCCAAATCTACGGTGTTTTTTCCGAGGCCTAAAACTTCAGTCAGTCTGCGGCGGGAGGGAAGACGTTCGTTATCCAAAAATTCTGCCGGATACTATATCGTTCTTAAACGCGTTATAAAGCTGAAGATACAGTGGAGTGCTAAGCGTTTTGTCAATTTTGTATTTTACGTCTTTCATTCTCTCACCTTCTTTTGCTTGAATTGAGTTAAAGATATTATGTCTATTTTTACTTTTTTATTGTATAATTATACCACTTTATTTTTTACAGTCAACGCGGATATTTTTCTATATACAAACTGGACCTATAAAAATTTTTTTCATCTGGACCTGTTAAATCAAAAATTGTTGATTTATAATAAGTATAAGTAAGCAATAAATAATTGGTGTTTTTATATTATGACTGCTGATTATTTCTTTGTTTATAGCTGTATTAATTAGTATTTAATTTAAAAATTAAATAAATTGATTTCTTCCCAAAAGGCCGTGTAACTGCGGCTTTTTAATCTTTATAAATGGGTTTAGTTTAATTTGACAATAAAATGGGATAGTGATAACATATTGTTATTATGAAAGAAAATCAAATCTAAAATTTTTTAAGAATATTATTTTCTATGCCCGCAGATATTTTCCGTGGGCTTTGGTTGCCGTGCTTGCAACTTTGTTTCTTTTTCATTCCTTGAGGTAATGAAGGCAAATATATTAAGACAATTGTGGATTTAGCTCAGAGCAGGGAATGTGAACGGCATATTGCCTGAGTTCTTAAAAGCCGTTTTAATAATTATTTGTGTTATGGTTTGTATTTTCCTGAGCAGATATGCGGCCGGACGTTTTTCTTCCAGCGTGATGCGTGATGTTAAGAGAGAGCAGCGCAAGACATATTTCGCAAATTCCTTTAAGTTATATGAACTCTAATAGGAGCGGAGAGCTTCTTTCAAAAATGAGTACGGACGCCGATTCGGTTCAGAGCTTTATGGAGGGGGACTTCATACAGCTTATTCAGCTTCCTTTTACTATTGTGTTTTATGCTATTTATCTTATTTGGCTGAATCCGATATTGTTTTTAGCGTGTTTTTGCAACTCTTCCGATCTTGATTCCACTTGGAGCCAGTTTTTGCTATACCGTTTAGAGTTGGTTCAAAAAAAAATACATGAAGTATTTGGGTAAGGTGAGCAACACTGTTGCCGATATGGTCGGAGGAATTTCAGTTGTTAAGTCTTATAATATGGAGAGAGCTCTTTGCTGACAAATACCAGTCGGGTATAGAGCGCGCAACCAATATGGCGCTTAAAATGATAAGTGTCAGTATAAAGGTTCGTTTATTTTTAATTTGGCGCGCAATATACCAACGTTGACCTGTCTGGTTTTCGGAGGTTATTTGTGTTTCAAAAGGCAGTTTGACTTTGGGCGCACTGATAGCGTTTTCATCACTGCTCGGTCAGACGCTGAGCCCGCTTATGCGTGCGTCTTCTATGTTTTTTAATCTTAAATCCGCGTCCGCTTCAGCGGAGAGAGTTTTTTCAATTATAAATGAACCCTCTGAACAGGAGGGGCAGCGAAGTTTCTGCTTCGCTTAACGGAGACGTTCCGGCTATACAATTTGAAAATGTAAGTTTTGGCTACGAAGAAGATAAGCCCGTATTAAAAACCTTAATTTATCAATTAAAAAGGGTGAGACTGTGGGATTCGCCGGAGCCAGCGGATGCGGCAAAGAGCACAATTCTTGGACTGATTTGCGGTTTTTACCGGCCTTCATCGGGAAGAATTTTAATCGGCGGAATAGACATGGGCGACAGAAATTTAAAGGCTGTCAGGTCTTTGATTTCATATGTGTCTCAGGACGCATACCTTTTTCCGTTTTCTATATATGATAATATTGCTATGGGAAAATCAGGAGCAACCAAAGAAGAAGTGATAGCCGCCGCAAAGGCTGCATATGCTCATGACTTTATTATGGAGACCGAAAATGGCTATGATACTATAGTGGGTGAGCGCGGCTCCAGACTTTCGGGAGGGTGGTGAGAGATACAGAGGATTTCGATTGCTAGAGCAATGCTTAAAGACGCGCCTATACTTCTTGATGAAGCCACTTCGGCGCTTGATGTAAAGGCGGAGGCGGAGGTGCAGAAGGCATTGGATAATTTAAGCATCGGAAGAACTGTTTTTAGTTGTGGCTCATAGACTGTCTACCATTAAGGGGGCTGACAGGATTGCAGTGATAGATAATGGGATAGTGGCTGAATGCGGCAGTCATGATGAACTGCTGAAAAAAGACGGCTTGTATGCAAAGCTTCAAAACGTGCACATAGCCAGCAGGGAGGTGAGGCTCTGTGAAAGTTTTAGACGGATTAAAGAGCTGTTTTTTCTGATGGGAAAACACAAGTATGCGTATTGGATAACTTTGATATTGGATATATCATTAGGTTATTGTGCAGAACGTAATGCTGGCCTTGCTTAATAAAGGTGTAATTAATTCTGTGACAAGTCTGAATTACGCCGCTTTTATTTCTTCTATATGGCTGGGAGTTGCCGCGGTTTATCGTTTATTTGATAAACGTTTTGGACCGGTATTTTAATATGCGTTCTATTAGGTATATAATGCTTGATTTAAGACATGATTTGTTCAGACATATGGAATTTTTATCGGTTGGATATTTTGAACAGAATCATAGTGCTGACAGTATATTCAGGCTAAACAGCAATGTCGAAAACATGAAAAAGAGCATATACCAACCATTGTCCTAACATATTTCAGGGTATTATCGGCGGGCTTGGCTCGTGTGTTTTTATTCTGATTATGGATGTCCGCCTTGGACTTATTTCATTAGCCGCCTGCGGACTTACAGTTCTGATAAATATTAAGTTTGCCGAGCCGCTAAGAAAAATCGGAGGCAAAAATTCAGCGTTCTGAATCTGCTCTTTTAAGCAGGCTGTCTGATTTGGTGGCAGGATTCAGGGTTATTAAGCTCTATGATACAGACGGATTTATTATAAATAAATATGAGGGAGACCAACCGGAAAAACTGCCGGGCTTAGAATAAAAAGGATTGCCAGAGTCGGCACGATAGACAGCATAAGTCATCTTCTTAATTTTATAAACACTTTTTTGTTATTATTACTATCGGAGCTGTTATGGCGGCTAAAGGCTACACAGATTTTGGAACAGTGTTTGCTATTTTGACCGTGCAGGGAAATGTAAGCAGTATGCTTTTTTTGAATTTTTGGAAGCGCTTGGGGTATGATGCAGGAGAGCGTTGCCGCGTCTGAGCTTATTCATGAGGTTTTGAATACTGACAAAGAAGAGCGCAAGCCGGCTATAGCCCCGGAAGACGATACGAGCGACCATTACATAGCGTTTGAAAACGTTTCGTTTTCTTATGATGACAGCGGTCCTGTTCTTGACGGACTTAATCTGAGTGTAAAGGAAGGCACCGTAGCCGCGCTTGTAGGACCCAGCGGAGGAGGGAAGAGCACTGTTATTAAACTTCTGCCGGAGTTTTATCCTATTGGTAAAGGAAAGATATATTTTGCCGGCAGAAACATAGATTCTTATTCCGCGGATGAATTGAGAAATATGATATCATATGTTCCGCAGGACGCGTATTTGTTTGACGCGAGCGTAAAAGAAAATATAGGCTACGGCAAAACAAATGCGTCTGATGAAGAGATTATAGACGCTGCTAAGGCGGCAAATGCCCATGATTTTTATTATGGAACTCAGTGACGGTTATGATACTCTTGTCGGTGAACGCGGTGAATCTCTCTCAGGCGGTCAGAGGCAGAGGATAGCGATTGCCAGAGCGTTTTTTAAAGAATGCCCCGGTGCTGCTGCTGGATGAGGCAACCTCTGCTTTGGACAATGAAAACGAAGCGATAGTGCAGCAAAAGTATAGAAAGCCTGATGAAGAACAGAACGGTTATTGTTGTTGCACACAGGCTGTCTACAATAGAAAATGCGGATATAATTTATGTTATTGAGCATGGCAGAGTAGTGCAGCTGGGAACACATGAGGACTTAAAACAGCAGGACGGAGTTTATGCGGAGTTAGTAAAACTGAGCAATGCGTTTAAATAATCGAATTATCTTAATATAAACATTGGCGGCCAATTTCCGGCCGCTTTTTTTATAGCATTTATTTAAACTGGTATTTAAAATTATAAAAATAATTTAATTACAAATATAAATGATTTGAGTTATCAAAGTTTATATGTTTATTTATACTATTAAAAAAGTTATGTTAATATAAATAATTAAATTTTTATAATAAAAAAACGTTTCGAAAACAAAATAATAATAATTTATACTGTGAATTTGGTTTTGACATATTTGCATATTTATGGCAATATTTATGTTTTGTGGCAATAAAACTGTAACGCGTGTTGTTATGTTGCAAACTGGTATTTAAAAATATTTGTTAACTGGCTATTGATATTGATTTCCGGTTTGATATAATAATATCATAAAATATAAATTATAGTTTTGAAGGGAGAAACGGAATGAAACAAAGATGGTGGGTAAGTTTGGTTGTGTCAGTAGTGATGCTTTTTGACAATGATGCCAGGAATCACAGTGTTATCTGCAAATCAGACAGATGAACAGGTGAATACGGCGGCGTCTGAGAAATATAAAATATCTGATTTTAATTTGGGAAATGCAAATATAAAAATCTGCTGATATAAATGGTTATTATAACGAAAACGCGGATGTTTCGGCGGAGTATGTATATCCTACATCTGACCCGAATGGATATATATATATGATATATTATCGGCATATTTTGGAAATGATGGAAAACTGAATGTAAGTGTTAAGATATAATGGAAATGAAGCGAATCCAACAGGAAAGTTGTTCGTTGGTACATATGACGAGGCGGACAGCGAAATAATGCTGGACGCAAAGAGTTATGATATAAAGGGAACGACGGCTGAAGGTCTTGATTATATCAAGCCTGGAAAAGGAACCGTTAGACTATATATTTGGGACGGTGTTGATTCCTTGAACCCTCTATCCGGAGGTATTAAAGCCGGGGGATACTCCTCCGCCGACTTTTTGCTCCGACCTCAACACCGGAACCGACAGCAAAACCTACTGCTGTACCGACAGCAACACCAACAGCCGCGCCTACAGCAACGCCAACCATGGTTCCATACGATAAAAGGCGGCAGTTATACAAAATAATACTGTTGTCGGTGAGTATGGTACAATAAGGGAGGCAGTTGCTAAAGCTAAGGAGATTAATCCTAAGTCGGAAGCAGAAAAGGGTTACAATTAACGTAAACCCTGGGGATTATGAAGAACAGGTTAAGTTTGACGGCGTTAATTATGTAACGCTGCAGCAAACGCCGGAAACAACTGGGAAGGTAACACTTCACTGGTATTACTGCACAGGATACTGCGCTTCAAACTGTGACCTTGCAGGAAACTATAATCCTGATATTGACTGGTCACTTGATGAAACCTGGAACGGTTATAAAGCCGGAGACGAAAAGTTTACAAAGTATGAGATAGGTGAAGTTATTACAGGTAAGACTATTTCATATTATGATAAAAATGGTGTGGCTCATAAAAATGTTAAACCAAATGCAAACAATCTTGGTTCTACCAGAACATATGACCAAATGGGTGTTCTTATTGTAAACTCTAATGCAAGCAATATTATTGTAAAAGATTTGAATGTTGTAAACAGTGTTCCTGTTATGGTGACGCAGGGTGAGAAGGATGCTCATTTGACGCCGCAGCTTGACAGAATTGCAGGTGTTGCAACAAGCTATGTTCTCCCATATCGTGATAATCTTGCAATATGCGATGAGAACACTCCTGAAGACGCTACAACAAGAGTTAAAAATGCTCTTGCCATAAAAAGATGAGAATGGAAATGCTTCAAAGAGAATACAGGCTCTTCAGAATTTGACTAATTTAACAGCGGGCGAGAGCGCATATTTAGCAAAGTCTGCTTCATATAATGAGCGCGGTCACGCTCTTGCGCTCCACGGTGATAAGGTTATATTAGAGAATGTTCGCGCAAGAGGAAATCAGGATTCAGTATATATTACAAATGGAAGAATGTATTTCAAAACTGCGATTTGATAGGAGGAACAGACTATATATACGGAGACGCAACGGCAGTATTTGACAATTGTAAGCTGGGCGCTGAGGGTATGTCAAATGCAACGTCGGGGGGCAACAATAACGGCCGCTAACACCAGTGCTGAAAACCCTTACGGTTATCTCTTCTGGAACTGTGAGATTTATAACATGCGTTCCAATACAACGTCAAATTCAAATTATGGAAGACCATGGAACGATTTTCCTCAGGTTACTTATTATAATACAACTCTTGATGACTCGGCTTCAACGGGCAAGAGTAGAGTAACTATCAGTGCTGACGGATGGAATGATATGACAATAAAGAAAGACCAGGCACGTTTCTTTGAATATGGAACTAAAAATAAGAGCGGAAAAACCATAGACCTTTCAAAGCGTGTTAAAAATGCGGCAGACAAAAAAGCAGGGATGGGTACAGTCCTTAATGACTGGCAGATTCTTGAATTCAATCCAAGAAATTATTTTACCAACAGTTTTAGAAGCGACGCGTGGGATCCGATGAATTTTAGTGAGAACTTAAAAGAATGTTGACGCTGCAATAGCCGGAGCAACAGTTGTAATTCCTGAGAATGAGGAAACAACAATTACTCTTCCGACGGCTCCAACCGGAGTTTCATTTAAATGGGAATCATCGTCTGAAAATGCCACTGTAAGCAGTGACGGAACTAAGCTGACTGTTGTCCGTCCTGCTGCAGGCGAAAATAGTATTGAGTCCAGCGTTGTGCTATATGCAAGGGATAATAACAACGGTTATGGCGATAAGAAGACAATACCTGTTTTAATTACACCTACTACTAACACAAAAGACGTATACACAGTTTCCGGTAATATTGAACTTTCTCAAGCATCAGAAAGTGATGTTACGGTAACAATCAAGTTTATGAGCGGAGCGGCACAAATAAAGAAGGTTGATGTAATTGTTCCGGCAGGTGCAAAAACTCAGGCTTATACAGTCGAAAACCTACCGGTAGGAACATATACTGCGTATATGTCTATAGGTGATCCTTTATACAACATAGCAACAGAATCTCAGAAAGTCGATGGTACTATAGGAAGCACTGTTTCATTAAATATTGATGCTAAAAAAATGCAGGAGATAATTGTCAGCAGCCCTGATTTTGATGGCAAAGGCTATATTCCGACAATTAACTCAGCGTCAGGCTTCAGCGGCGGTATTTATACCGTTACCGGAAAGGTGAATCAGCTAATTTAGGCGAGGCCGGCAATAAGGTTCTGAAACTTACTAAGAATGAAGGAAGTAAAAGTAGCTGCAAAAAACCGGTGCAAGTTTTAACCTGACTTCAATGCTTCCGAGCGGTTCATCACTGGCAAATACTAAGACAATCAAATTCAGCTATGATTTCTTAATGGAAAGCACAGATTATTTCCCGAATAACCAATCGGGTTTTGACCTTGCAACAAGCACAAAGAACGGCGGCGACGGAAGAGCCGAAGATCAGACCAGATTTGTTCGCTGGGGAGTTTATAAAGGCTGGAGTCAGTTTAATATGTACACAGCAAATAATACCAGAATAAACGGTGATAATACGCAATTCAACAGAGGCAACAATATGGCTAACAAGTGGTATAGAATTGTTGCAGACATTGACCTTGAAAATCAAATTATAACCACAACGTTGTATGACAGAGATTGGAAAACGGGTGACGCAGGTTCATATATCTTAAATAAAAAACCTTTTGTGGTTGCGGCTAAGGACGCTGACGGCAATAACAATGAATATCCGAAAATATAGATTTATCTAACTTATACTTTAATATTTACATGGATGTATTTAACGATACAGCTAACAAAATGGAATATTATTTTTGACAACATTGAACTGATATATCAAGATTTTGAATAATAATTAAAACTGCAGGAGGAAATCTCCTCCTGCAGTTTTATTCAAAATTTTATTAACAAGTTAAATAATTTAAAAAAATTATTTATAGATTTCTTCCCAATAAATTCTAAAACAAAAACTCCCAAAAAGAATTAGCACATTCATGCGGAGTTTTTGTTGCTTTTTAACTTAATTTTGCTATCAGATTTTATATTTGTAAACTGTTAAATTTTAGTGTTAAAACCGTATGAGAAGTTTTTTAAAAATAAATATTCCGATTATTGCTCCGCATAGTATATAAATAATCGGATGAACTTTTTAAGGGCTTTATATAGAGTAAAACTAAGGTTACGGCACAAAGTATCAGGGCTTTTTATATCTACTAGATTCATAAGATTTTTTGTTTCATTGTATAAATCAAAGTGAGAATTGTGACTTTTATAACCTGGTATGCGGCAACTGCTATTAGACCGGCTACTGCCGGACGTAGTCCATAAAATATATCTTGAACGATTTGGCTTTCCTCAAACTTTTTTAAATAGTGAGCTATTATTATGATAATTATAACAGACGGTACTACTAAGCCTATTGTAGCTGAGAGAGCTCCGAATACTCCGGCGGTTGTGAAACCGGTGAATGTTGCCATATTTACACCCATAGGTCCGGGGGTTGATTCTGATACAGCTATCATGTTGGATATATCGTTCATATTTATCCACTCTGGATATCTTACGGCTATATCATAAATAAACGGTAATGTCGCAAGACCGCCTCCGACCGCAAATAAACCGGTTTTAAAAAATTCATAGAACAAAAAGCAGATATGTCATTTTTTTGATTCGCCTCCTCAGTTGTCCGGCAATAAGACCGACGATTAATGCGCCGATAACGACGTAGACAGATGATACTCCTAATATTCCGGCTACTGCAAAAAGCTGCGATGAAAATAACCACGCCGGTTAAGTCTTTAACACCCGACTTAAAAAATTTGACTACAGCGTTTATAATCAATGCGGCAACCACAGCGCGTATTCCGATAAAGGCATGAGCCACTAAGGGAATATCGGCGAAGTTTTTGAAGAAATGCTGCGATTATAATTATGATAACGAGCGATGGGAATATTACACCGGCCGTGGCTAAAATTGCTCCGGGTATCCCTCTGTATTTGTAGCCTATAAAAGTGGCGGTGTTAACCGCGATAACTCCCGGCGTGCATTGTCCGACGGCAAAATAATTCATAAGTTCTTCTTCGGTTGCCCATTTTTATTCTGAACCACTTCGCGCTCGAGAATCGGCAGCATAGCGTAACCGCCGCCGAATGTCATAACTCCGACTTTGGCAAATGTTAAAAACATGTCTAAAAACACGTGCAATCATACCCCTCCATGTCATAATTTTTTTGTTTTATAAAGATTTTATTATATACGAGATTATCTGTTAACCGCGGTTATAACAGGTTTTCCTTCTCTGTCGAGCAGCGGTGTTAACCCTCCTGCATTTGAATCTCTGTGATACAGATAGTTTATTCCTGTTTCTGTATCAACCCAAATTTCTGTAGTATTTAGTATTCCTTGTGAATATATTTTTTCAAATCTATCTTTTTCCATATTGAGCTTCCTCCAAATATCTCTAAGAATTTGTCTAAAAATATTATACGTATTATTTTTTTTAAAAACGAATCTGATTTATAGACTGGATTAAATAAAAACAATAGATATTATTGACAGAATTAATCCAATATTACCATAATTTTCAGAAGCTGTAAATACACAAATTTTTAATCAACAGAAGCGGTAATTTTGTCAATTTTTTGATTGTTGCCATATTGACAATCAATAAACATAGTTGTATAATAATTGAATAGCCACGTTGAAATGGCGTAATATCCGGTTCGGCGTGAATAATAAATTATTAGTAAGGGAGATGTGTTTATATGATGAAAAACGGTGCCGATATAGTTATGGAATGCTTGCTGGAGCAGGGGGTTGACTTACAGTCTTTGGATATCCGGGCGGTACTATTTTAAACGTCTATGACGCATTTTATAAGATACTCTCATAAAATAAATAAAGCACATTTTTGACCGCTCATGAACAGGGAGCGGCACGCGGCTGACGGATATGCCAGGGCACCGGCAGAACAGGGGTATGTTTTGCAACATCCGGTCCGGGAGCAACAAATTTGGTTACCGGTATAGCCACGGCTTATATGGATTCTATTCCTCTTATTGCCGTTACATGCAACGATCGCCACTAACTGCGGCAAAGATACGTTTCAGGAGGTTGATATTGTCGGTGTGACCATGCCGATAACCAAACATAACTTTTTGGTTAAAAAGGCTTCCGATATAGCGCCTACTTTTAGAAAAGCGTTTAGGATCGCTGCTTCGGGACGTCCGGGACCGGTGCTTATAGATATAACAAAGGACGCTACGGCGGAGCTTGCTGATTATGAGAAAAAAGATACCTGAGAAGGTAGATAATTATAAAATAGACAGTGAAGTTTGTGATTTTGAAAAAGAGCAATAAAACTTATTGAAGAAGCTGAACGTCCACTTATATATGCGGGCGGAGGAATTATTTCATCTGCGGCGTCTAGAGAACTGTGTAAGTTTCAGGAAATGCTGGACGCACCTGTCACATTGTCATTAATTGGGCTTGGGGCTTTTCCGGCCAGCAATGAAGCGTTTACCGGAATGATTGGTATGCACGGTACAAAACCACGTCGCTGGCAATTAAAATTGTGATTTACTGATTGCAATCGGCGCGAGATTCTCGGATAGGTTATTTGTGATCCGGGGACGTTTGCCAGGAATGCGAAAGTATTACATATTGATGTTGACAGCGCTGAAATTGATAAAAATATCAAGACTGACGCTTATATAATCGGAGATGCAAAAAGCAGTTTTGGATGAGCTTAACAAGGGCTTATCAAAGCAAAAGCATCCTGAATGGATGAAGGAAATAGCAGAGTGGAAAGCTGAGTATCCAGTTAAATATAAGGGCAGTGAGAAATTTTCACCTGAGGATATAATAAAAACAATAAAAAGTGCAGTAGATGAAGATACATATTTAGTTACAGATGTTGGACAGCACCAAATTTGGGCAGCACAGTTTTTTGATGTTGATAAGCCCAGACATTTTGTCACATCAGGAGGTCTCGGCACAATGGGATTCGGGCTTGGAGCAGCTATAGGAACCCAGGTTGCAAATCCTGACAGTACGGTTATAAATATAACGGGTGACGGCTGTTTCCACATGAATCTACAGGAATTATCAACTGCCGCTAAAGAGGAGCTTCGGTTATTGATGTTGTTATGAACAACAATGTATTGGGAATGGTAAGGCAGTGGCAAAGGCTGTTTTATGATAACAGATTTTCAAACACAACACTTAATAAGCGTACCAATTATGACAAGGTTGCCGAGGGTTTAGGAGCTAACGCTTTTTACAGTTTCGAATGTTGAGGAGCTTAAGGAAGCTCTGAGCGAAGCGCTTAAATCGAAAGATAAGCCAACGGTTATTAACTGTTTGATAAATCAAGACCATACGGTTCTGCCAATGGTTCCGGCGGACAGTCGATAGAGGAACCAATTCTTGAAATCAAAGAAGACGGGGGAGGTTTAGTATTATGAGTGATAATAAAGAGATGCACGTTCTGTCAATTTATGTCGAAAACCATGCAGGTGTGCTCAGCCGAATTTCCGGGTTGTTCTCCAGGCGCATGTATAATATAGACAGCTTGTCTGTGGGAGAGACAGAGAATCCCTAAAATTTCACATGACAATTGTCACCATGCTGATGACAATACATTCCGTCAGATACAGAACCAGTTGGCAAAAGCTTGAGGATGTAAAGCGCATATGCGAGCTTCACAAGATACTTCTGTGCTGCGTGAGCATGTTTTGATAAAGGTTAATGCAAAAGATTCCACGTCAATAATGCAGATGTGTCAGATATTCAGAGCTAATGTAGTTGATGTATCAAGGGAGCTTTTGACGCTTGAACTCACCGGAGGGCCCAGTAAAATCAACGCATTTATAGAGCTGATGGAGCAGTTTGATATTGAGGGCTTGGTTCGTACCGGTCTCACCGGTCTCAAGAGGAGGTAAATCCGAAAGACCTGAAGAATTGAATCAGAAAAACAATTAATTTTAATATACACTGTATAAATAAAAAGATATTTGGAGGTATTTACAAATGGCAAAGTTATATCACGAAAGCGACTGTAATTTGGGACTTTTTAGGCAATAAGACCGTAGCGGTTATCGGTTACGGAAGCCAGGGTCACGCTCACGCGCTGAATCTTAAAGAGAGCGGAGTTAATGTTATTATCGGTCTCCTTATGAGGGCAGCAAATCATGGAAGACAGCTGAGGAAGCTGGATTTGAGGTTTATACATCAGCAGAAGCCGCTAAAAAGCTGATATTATAATGATACTTATCAATGATGAGAAGCAGGCAAACTTTATATAAAGAAAAAGCATTGAGCCAAATTTGGAACCGGGAAAAGTATTGGCATTTGCTCATGGTTTCAATATTCACTTCCAGCTCATTACTCCTCCTAAGGATGTTGACGTTATCATGATTGCTCCTAAAGGTCCTGGTCACACAGTTCGCAGTGAGTATGTTGCCGGTAAAGGCGTTCCTTGTCTTGTTGCTGTTGCTCAGGACGCTACAGGCAATGCTATGGATTTAGGTCTGGCTTATGCAGCAGGTATTGGCGGAGCAAGAGCCGGAGTTCTTGAAACAACATTTAAAATGGAAACAGAGACAGATTTGTTCGGTGAGCAGGCTGTTCTTTTTGCGGCGGAGTAACCGCTTTGATGCAGGCAGGTTTTGAGACTTTGGTTGAAGCCGGATATGACCCGCAGAACGCATATTTTGAGTGTATCCACGAGATGAAGCTTATCGTTGACCTTATTTATCACGGTGGATTCAGCGAGATGAGAGCGTCAATTTCCGATACTGCTGAATATGGTGATTATGAGATTGGAAAGAGAATCATCACCGAGGACACAAAGAAAGAGATGAAGAAAGTTCTCACAGAGATTCAGGACGGTACTTTTTGCAAAGAGCTGGATAACAGAAAATGCTGTTAACCGTCCGCACTTCAACGCTACAAGAAGAATTAAAGCTGACCATCAGCTCGAGCACGTAGGCGCTGAAATAAGGAAAAGCTGTATTCATGGAATGATGAGAAATAATTTCAGGAATACTTATATAAAGAATAAAAACAGAGGGTTTTTACAGAGATTGTTTTGTAATTATAACAGTCTGTGAAAACCCTTTTTTGGTACATAATAGCGAATTAAATTGCCTGCAGATATGGTGGTGAAACGGCTTGGATTTAACTGACAGACATATTGGTAAGAACATAGAGGTATTTGATTCTACTTTAAGAGACGGAGCCCAGGGCGAGGGGATAACATTTTCGGTTGAGGATAAGCTTAATATAGTAAAAGCCTTGGATTATGTGGGAGCCGATTATATTGAGGCCGGGAATCCGGGTTCCAACCCTAAGGATTTGGAATTTTTCAAAGAAATTGATTTAGGTTCTTTGAGACACGCCAAGCTTGTAGCATTTGGTTCCACCCGGCGTAAAGATATAAAAAGCTGAGGATGACGAAAACTGTTTGTCATTATTGTCGGCGGAAACAGAAGCGGTGGCTGTGTTTGGCAAAACCTGGGATATGCACGTAACTGATATAATCAAGACCAGCCTTGATGAAAATCTCAATATGATTTCGGATACTGTCGCGTTTTTTTTTTTAAAAGCAGGGGCAAGGAAGTTATATTTGATGCCGAGCATTATTTTGACGGATATAAGAGAAACCCGGAATAATATGCGGTTAAGGCTTTGATGGCTGCCGCGGAGGCTGGGGCTGACAGACTGGTTCTCTGTGAAACTAACGGCGGATGTCTGCCGTTTGAAGTAGCTGAGATTACTGCGGAAACCTGCGATATATTTAAAGACAGCATTATAGGTATTCACTGTCATAATGACAGCGGCTGCGCTGTGGCTAATACTGTTGCGGCGGTTCAGGCCGGTGCAGAACATGTTCAGGGTACGTATTTGGGATATGGAGAAAGGTGCGGAAATGCAAATCTTTCTACTATTATACCTAATCTTCAAATAAAGCTGGGTTATAATTGTGTGCCCGAAAAAAATCTTGAAAGGTTTACCAGAACCGCGCGCTGGTTTCAGAGGTAGCTAACCAGCCTTTATACAGAGGTATGCCGTATGTCGGCGGTTCGGCCTTTTCACATAAGGCGGGTATGCACATAGACGCAGTCACAAAAGAGTCGTCATCTTTTTGAACATGTGGCGCCCGGAAGCGTTAGCTTGGGAATGAACGGAGATTTTTGATGAGCGAGGTTGCCGGCCGCGGCACGGTTCTTAAAAGATACAGAAAATAGCCCCGGTGCTTACAAAAGGATTCTGCTGAAACCTCTGAGATATGCAAGCGAGTTAAACAGCTTGAGTATGAAGGGGGTATTCGTTTGAGGCGGCTGAAGCCAGCTTTGAGCTTTTGGTCAAAGAGGTTTTTGGGTGAGAAAAAGTATTTTGATTTGAATTATTTTAAGACAACAGTTGACCAGCCTAATGGAAATAATTTTTAGTTCTTCAGCTATTATTAAAATCACTGTCGGAGACAGAACTGAGATTACGGCGGCGGAGGAGACGGACCTGTGCACGCTTTAGACGGGGCGCTTAGAAGGGTGCTTGAAGGATTTTATCCTGAGCTCAGCGGAGTTCATCTGACGGACTATAAGGTTCGCGTGCTGGAGCCGCAGAAAGCTACGGGCGCTAAAGTTAGGGGTTTTTTGCTTGAAAGCTCCGATGAGGCGGAAGCTGGACTACTGTCGGAGTATCCACAGATGTGATTGACGCGTCTTGGATTGCTCTAGTTGAGTCTGTGGAATATAAGCTGATGAAGGAAGAAGAAAAAATAAATCAGGAAACAGGAGGTTAAAGATATGGGAATGACAATGACTCAGAAAATTCTTGCCGCACATGCCGGTCTTGACAACGTTAAAGCAGGACAGTTAATCCGTGCAAAACTGGATATGGTATTGGGAAACGATGTTACGACTCCGGTTGCAATAAAGGAGTTTAAAGCGGCAGGCTTTGAAAAAAGTTTTTGATAAGGATAAAGTGTCTATAGTTTTGGATCATTTTACGCCTAATAAAGATATTAAGTCGGCGGAACATTGTAAAATGTGCCGTGAGTTTGCTGTTGAGAGAGATGTTACTAATTTTTATGACGTGGGCGAAATGGGCGTTGAGCACGCACTGCTGCCTGAAAAAGGTTTGGTGGCTCCGGGTGAGGTTATTATAGGAGCCGACTCCCATACTTGTACATATGGAGCGGTGGGCGCGTTTTTCTACCGGGGTTGGTTCAACAGATATGGCAGCAGGTATGGCTACCGGTGAGGCTTGGTTTAAGGTTCCGGCTGCTTTGAAGTTTAATCTTACCGGAAAGCCCGGAAAGTGGATTTCAGGCAAGGATGTTATTCTTCATATAATTGGAATGATTGGCGTTGACGGAGCTCTTTACAAATCTATGGAGTTCACCGGAGACGGTCTTAAATATTTATCTATAGACGACCGTCTTACTATGGCAAATATGGCTATAGAAGCCGGAGGAAAGAATGGAATATTTGAGGTTGATGATATAACCGAGGCTTATCTTAAAGAGAGGGTTAGCCGTGAATATACAGTGTATACTGCTGATGAAGACGCAGAGTATGAGAAGGTGTATGACATTGATTTGTCTGAGCTGAAACCAACTGTTGCATTTCCGCATCTGCCTGAAAACACAAAGACAATCGACCAGGTTGGAGAAGTTAAAATTGACCAGTGTGTTATAGGTTCATGTACCAATGGCAGACTTGAGGATTTGGAAAAAGCGGCTGAGGTATTTAAAGGAAGACATGTAGCAAAGAATGTCAGGACTATAATTATTCCGGCCACACAGAAGATATATCGTGAAGCTATGAACGAGGGTCTGTTTGATATATTTATGGACGCAGGCTGTGTAATTTCTACTCCGACTTGCGGTCCTTGCTTAGGCGGACACATGGGTATTCTGGCAGAGGGAGAAAGAGCGATTTCTACTTCTAACAGAAACTTTGTGGGACGTATGGGCCATCCGAAATCCGAGGTTTTATTTATCAAGCCCGGTAGTGGCTGCGGCTTCGGCAATCAAAGGTTATATTTGCAGTCCTGATGAATTATAGAAATATAGATTGATACTATAATAAGGAGGTTTTTTTTCAAATGAAAGCACATGGAACCGTCCATAAATATATGGATAACGTTGATACTGATGTAATCATTTCCGGCTAGATATTTGAATTCGTCTGATCCGTCGGAGCTGGCGGCTCATTGTATGGAGGATATAGATTCAGATTTTGTTAATAATGTGAAGCAGGGAGATATAATAGTTGCACGCAACAATTTTTGGCTGCGGCTCATCTCGTGAGCACGCCCCAATAGCGATTAAAGCGTCGGGAATCGGATGTGTTATTGCCGCTACTTTTGCCCGGATTTTTTACCGTAATGCGATAAATATTGGTTTGCCGATTATGGAATGCCGTGAAGCGGCAGAAAATATAAATCCGGGTGATGAGGTTGAAGTGGATTTTTGATACCGGTGTGATTAAAGATATAACGACTGGCAAGGAGTTCAAGGCGGAACCGTTCCCGGAATTTATAAAAAGACATAATAAATAAAAACGGACTGCTTAACTCTATAACTAAAGAGAATTAGTATATATATTAGCGGCGGTATTAGTCATTATTTTTTATCAGTTGGGTTTTGCCGCCGGAATAATGAATTATTAGATTTTACCATTACAGAAAATAAACAAGCATGATAAGAATGCGGCAAAGGCTGCATTAGTGAATTTGAAAGGATTATGATGTCAGATGAATATTAAATTAGCAGTTGTAAAAGGTGACGGAATCGGACCTGAGATAATTACCGAGGCTGAAAAAGTTTTAGATAAGATAGGTGAAAAAATTTGGTCATAGCTTTGAATATACTGATATTCTGCCGGTGGCTGTGCTATTGATGAGACAGGAAAGCCTCTTCCCTGAGGAATCTGTTAAAATAGCAAAGGAGTCCGATTCGGTACTTTTTGGGAGCTGTAGGAGGACCAAAATGGGATACTCCCTGGCAATCTAAGACCTGAGAGAGCGCTTTTGGGGCTCCGTTCAGAACTTGGACTTTTTGCTAACATAAGACCCGCTAAAAACTACATGATGCATTGGCAGACGCATGTCCGTTAAAGCCGGAAAATATCGAAAGACGGAGCGATTACTTGGAGCAGGGACGT
>VOFK01001679.1_pt1 | contig 23618 bp, 37 predicted proteins | sample 5384121 | NCBI WGS metagenome assembly VOFK01 (sample SAMN12384730, study PRJNA508395) | human gut metagenome | isolation source: healthy gut J | host: Homo sapiens | reverse complement strand
GAATCAGCACAAGCATTGATGATTGCTCTTTACATTGCCATGGACAGTTTCGGAACAGCTTTGCAACGTAACCGGAGATGGAGCTATTGCTTTGATTATCGACAAAATAATGGGCAAAAAAACCGTGCTGAACGACTGTGCTGAAAATAAATTGAAAGAGGTTTGCATATACTGCAAAAAATGTCGACATTTGCGCCCGTATTATTCCAAATAAACAATTATAACGTATGAAAAAAGCCCTAATATCAGGCATTACCGGACAAGACGGTTCGTATCTTGCCGAATTACTTTTGCAAAAAGGTTACGAAGTTCACGGTATCCTTCGTCGTTCTTCGTCGTTCAATACGGGACGTATCGAACATCTCTATTTTGACGAATGGGTGCGCGACATGAAACAGAAACGTACGATCAATCTGCATTATGGGGATATGACAGATTCCAGTTCGTTAATCCGTATCATTCAACAAGTGCAACCTGATGAAATTTACAACCTGGCTGCCCAAAGCCACGTAAAGGTATCATTTGATGTTCCGGAATATACTGCCGAAGCGGACGCTATCGGTACGCTCCGTATGCTCGAAGCGGTACGGATTCTGGGACTGGAAAAGAAAACCCGTATCTATCAGGCTTCCACTTCCGAGTTGTTCGGTAAAGTGCAGGAAGTTCCGCAGAAGGAAACCACCCCGTTCTATCCCCGTTCTCCTTACGGAGGTAGCCAAGCAATATGGTTTCTGGATCACCAAAAACTATCGCGAAAGCTACGGTATGTTTGCCGTAAACGGTATCTTGTTCAATCACGAAAGCGAACGCCGTGGCGAGACTTTTGTTACCCGCAAAATATCTCTGGCTGCCGCCCGCATCGCACAGGGCGAACAGGACAAAAGCTGTATCTAGGTAATCTGGATGCACGCCGAGACTGGGGATACGCCAAAGATTACGTAGAATGTATGTGGCTGATTCTGCAGCATGACGTTCCAGAAGATTTCGTAATCGCTACTGGAGAAATGCATACGGTACGCGAATTTGCTACGCTAGCTTTCAAGGAAGCAGGCATCGAACTCCGCTGGGAAGGCGAGGGCATAAATGAAAAGGGAATTGACGTAGACACCGGCAAGCCATTGGTAGAAGTTGACCCCAAATATTTCCGTCCATCGGAAGTTGAACAGTTGTTAGGCGACCCGACCAAAGCAAGAACATTGCTGGGTTGGAATCCGTGCAAGACTTCATTTGAAGAACTGGTCCGTATCATGGTACGCCACGACATGGAAAAGGTGAAACGCATGATCGCGAACAAACATTAAACGGAAGAATGGAAAAGAATGCAAAAATATATGTAGCAGGACACCACGGTCTCGTGGGTTCTGCTATCTGGAAAAATTTGCAGAATAAAGGATACACGAATCTGGTAGGTCGCACTCACAAGGAGCTTGACCTGCTCGACAGTGTATCTGTCCGCCAGTTTTTCGATGAAGAACAGCCGGAATATGTATTCCTTTGCTGCTGCCTTCGTTGGCGGTATCATGGCAAACAGTATCTACCGTGCCGACTTTATATACAAAAATCTGCAAATCCAACAGAATGTCATCGGGGAAAGTTTCCGCCACAACATAAAAAAGCTACTCTTCCTCGGTAGCACGTGTATTTATCCACGTGATGCCAAGCAGCCGATGAAAGAGGATGTATTACTTACTTCTCCGTTGGAATATACCAACGAGCCGTATGCCATCGCCAAGATTGCCGGACTGAAGATGTGTGAAAGTTTCAACCTGCAATATGGAACGAACTACATCGCTGTGATGCCGACAAACTTATATGGACCGAATGATAACTTCGATTTGGAACGCAGCCATGTACTGCCTGCTATGATCCGCAAGATTCATCTGGCACACTGTCTGAAAGAAGGAACTGGGAGGCTGTACGCAAAGGATATGAATCTGCGTCCTGGTAGAAGGTATAACTGGAGACAGTCCGAAAGAAGAAATCTGGCTATCCTAAGCAAATACGGAATCAGCGAAACGGAAGTGACATTGTGGGGTACAGGTACTCCTCTCCGCGAGTTCCTTTGGAGTGAAGAAATGGCAGATGCCAGTGTATTCGTCATGGAACACGTTGACTTCAAAGATACATATAAAGAAGGTAGCAAGGATATCCGCAACTGCCATATCAACATCGGCACCGGTAAGGAAATCACCATCCGACAGCTGGCCGAGCGTATCGTAGAGACTGTAGGGTATCAAGGCAAACTGACTTTCGACAGCAGTAAACCGGACGGCACTATGCGCAAGCTGACCGATCCTTCGAAACTGCACTCTGGGGTGGCACACATAAAATTGAAATCGAGGAAGGCGTACAAAGAATGTACGAATGGTACTTGAAATAAGAAAATCAAACAATCTGTTGATATTTTTGCTTATATCAGTATAATTATTTTAGCTTATAGCATATCACAGACTCACCCATAATCTTCTCTCCACCCCTGTCTCCAAAAAAAAATTCTTCATAGTTAATTCTCCATTCTTAATATAATTGCTATATTTGCACAATTTAATACCAAATGTGCAAAACAATGGAACAAAGTTTTATAGCTTACATTGAGAATAGTATCAAAAATAATTGGGATTTGGATGCCCTGACCGATTATAAGGGGCCACCCTACAGTATAAAGATGTAGCTCGCAAAATCGAAAAACTCCATATAATTTTTGAGGAAAGTGGAATCCGCAAAGGAGATAAGATCGCCGTATGCGGAAGAAACAGCTCTCATTGGGGAGTAACTTTCCTTGCTACACTGACGTACGGGGCAGTTGTTGTACCTATTCTCCATGAATTTAAAGCGGACAATGTACACAACATCGTCAACCATTCCGAAGCAAAATTACTGCTTGTAGGAGATATGGTCTGGGAAAACCTGAATGAGTCGGCAATGCCTCTGCTCGAGGGTATCCTGATGATGAATGACTTCACCTTATTAGTGTCCCGTAGTGAACGACTGACACATGCCCGCGAACATCTGAACGAAATGTTCGGCAAGAAATATCCGAAGAACTTCCGCACGGAGCACATCGCTTATCATAAGGATGAGCCGGAAGAGCTGGCAGTTATCAACTACACCTCAGGCACAACGAGCTACTCGAAAGGAGTCATGCTCCCCTACCGCAGCCTCTGGTCGAATACTAAGTTCGCATTTGAAGTATTGGAGTTGGAAGCCGGAGACAAGATCGTCTCCATGCTCCCTATGGCACACATGTACGGACTGGCTTTCGAATTCCTCTACGAATTCTCCGTCGGTGGCCACATTTATTTCCTTACTCGCATGCCGAGTCCGAAGATTATCTTCCAGGCATTCGAAGAGGTAAAGCCTAGTTTCATCGTGGCCGTTCCACTGATTATTGAAAAGATCATCAAAAAGAGTGTACTTCCGAAGTTGGAGACTCCGGCCATGAAAATATTACTGAAAAGTACCTATTATCAACGATAAGATTAAAGCAACGGTACGCGAAGAAATGATTAAGGCGTTCGGCGGAAACTTCAAAGCAGTTATTGTAGGGGGTGCAGCTTTCAATCAGGAAGTTGAGCAATTCCTGAAAATGATTGATTTTCCTTATACAGTAGGTTATGGAATGACAGAATGTGGTCCGATTATCTGCTACGAGGATTGGAGAAGATTCAAGCCGGGTTCTTGCGGAAAAAGCTACCACGTATGGATGTGAAAGTGTTGTCATCTTCCGATCCCGAGAACATTGTTGGCGAAATCGTATGTAAGGGTCCGAATGTGATGTTGGGATATTACAAAAAAACGAAGAAGCTACTCAGGAAGTTATCGACAAAGACGGATGGCTGCATACAGGGACCTGGCTTTGATGGATGCTGAAGGAAATGTTACGATCAAAGGACGCAGCAAGAACCTGTTATTGAGTGCTAGCGGACAGAATATTTATCCGGAAGAAATAGAAGACAAGTTGAACAACCTGCCCTATGTGGCCGAAAGTATTATCGTTCAGCAAAACGAAAAAAACTTGTCGGACTTGTTTATCCTGATTTTGACGACGCTTTCTGCTCATGGCCTGAAGAATGAAGACATCGAACAAGTAATGGAAGAAAACCGCGTGACACTGAACACCATGCTACCGGCATACAGCCAGATATCCAAGATGAAAATCTATCCGGAAGAATTCGAAAAGACACCGAAGAAGAGCATCAAGCGTTATTTGTACCAGGAAGCAAAAGGCTAATATAAAGTTAGCTGCATAGAGATATTACTTAAACCGAAAAGAGAAAGGAATGAAGATAAAGAAAACAATACTCACGGCAGCTATTCTGATGGCTGCCGTTTCTTTGCCGGCACAGAACAAGAGTGCAGGGATCAATATATCCATCTGGAAAGATATATGTACGCAGCCGCATGACAGTACGCAGACGACCTATGTGAACATCGGTCTCCTGTCTACAATGAATCGCTTGAACGGTGTCGGTATCAATGCATTGGGAAGTGTGGTACATGGTGACATGAACGGAGTACAGATCACCGGATTAGCCAATCTGGCAGGTGGAACAATGCGCGGTGTTCAGATAGCGGGTGTCAGCAATATCAGCGGTGATAATACCATAGGACTTTCTACTGCCGGATTGGTAAATATCACCGGCGACAAAGCACAGGGAGTAGTCATATCCGGGCTAACGAGCATCGGAGGAGATAATACTTCGGGAGTGATGATGAGCGGTTTTATGAATGTGACAGGAAACATGGCTTCGGGGCTACACTTTTCCGGAGCGGCAAATATTACAGGGCAGAGCTTCGGTGGCTTGATGGCTTCCGGACTTTTGAATGTAGTAGGCGAACACATGAACGGTTTGCAGATGGCAGGAATTGCCAATATAACCGCATCGAAACTGAATGGAGTGCAAGTAGCATTATGCAACTACGCAACGAAAGCGCGCGGACTTCAAATTGGTCTTGTCAATTATTACAAAGAAGATATGAAGGGATTCCAACTGGGACTGGTCAATGCCAATCCTGATACAAGAGTGCAAATGATGCTGTATGGTGGAAATGCTACGCCTGCCAATATAGGTGTACGCTTCAAGAACCAATTGTTTTATACCATATTGGGAGTGGGTTCCATGTATCAGGGATTGAATGATAAGTTTTCGGCCAGCGCATCCTATCGTGCCGGTCTGTCTTTCCCCCTTTACAAAGGGTTATCCATCAGCGGGGACCTCGGATACCAGCATATCGAGGCTTTTGATAACAAAGATGAGGTCATCCCGAAACGCCTGTACGCACTGCAAGCCCGTGCAAATCTGGAATATCAATTTACCAAGAAGTTCGGCATCTATGCAACAGGTGGATATGGATTAACCAGATTCTATAATAAATCAAGCAATTACGATAAAGGTGTTATCATTGAAGCAGGCATTGTTCTTTTCTAAATAAAATTACAATGAACGTTGAGATGAACATAACTACAATTAGAGAATACCAGCCAACAGATAAGAATGCTGTAATAGATTTAATCAGACAGAACACGCCTGCATATTTTGCACCGAAAGAAGAAGCTGATTTTAGTAACTATCTGGATAGCGAACGTGAACTTTATTTTTGTTCTATTACTCAACAAGAAGGTTGTAGGCTGTGGCGGAATAAATTTTACAAAGGATAAAGCCAGCGGAAAAATAAGTTGGGATATCATACATCCCCAGTACCAAGGCAAATCGTTAGGAGCACAATTATTAAAATATAGAATTGAAATATTAAAGTCCATTGATGGTATTCAAAAAAAATAACCGTTAGAACTTCACAACTAGCCTATAAATTCTACGAAAAACAGGGATTTACATTGAAAGAAATCCAAGAAAAGACTATTGGGCCAAAGGTTATGATATGTATAGTATGGAATATAACGGGCATTAATAATAAAAAGTGCAATTCAATATTAATAATGAATTACACTTTTCTCTTATGTATCAAGTAAATAAAGACACTATATTTTAAGCATTACTAAAACTATCAAATGATAAATGATGGTTTTAAGCCCTTATCATTTCAATCTATCACACTTTTTCTTTTTTATCAGACCAGTACGATAAGCAACGAGTAATTTTTTTAAATCCTGTATTTGAGTCACCAGTTCTTTTCCTCTTATCAGTATCTTTCACCATCATCCGTTGTGAATTGAATTCCAAGACAAAATTGGTAGACTTAATATCCAGCCCTTCCTCAATTGCTTTCTGCCGCGACTGGAATGGTTCGTGCTGTACAAGCTGCATACCATGAGAGTGATAAACAAGCGTATATCCCGCAATTCCCGTTTCCGGCTGATAAGCTTTTGAGAATCCGCCATCAATAACGAAAAGCTTGCCATTGGCTTTCATTGGCTGTTCTCCCTGAATCGTTTTCACAGGCACATGACCGTTGATGATATGCGAATGAGGCCCGGAAGCTCCAAACTCTGTCAAAATCTGGTCACAAATATCTTCCCGGTTACGCAATGTATAATAATAACCTTTCTTCTCTTTATGCAATTCTTTATCTTCTACGAAATAACGCTCAAAGGTTGCCATTTCATCCTTATCGAACAGGGGAGCTTCAGGACCGCACACCACATATACCAGATATAGTCCATAGCAAATTCCTTATCCTCCTCTCCTTCTTCATCAAAGTAAGCGGTACGAATCAACTGGTCGGCCTTATCCAGCAATTTACGTCCCCAGTATTCCTTACCCCGTATTTTGACATGCTTAAAGCTGCCATCCTCATTCAGAGGAACAGAAGCATGATAAAGAAGATTCGAGTTTGAAACCAGATACATGCCGCCATAGGTAAACAGACAACGCATGTGCTTCTTCAATTTCTCACTATTCATAAATGAATAATGAATCTTTTCTACCAATTCACGTTCTTCTTCAGTCAGTCGGTAAGGATCTGCCGGATCTACAGTCGGGAAATTGGTATCACGCAAAGCATATTCTTTTCCTTCATATACAAAGACGCCGCGTTCAAAATCAATCTTCTCCAGAAGTTTACGATTAGCCATTCCGAATTCCGGACGGCGGTCGATGATTTCAGCTTCCAGCTTAAACTGGATAATGGTAATGGCTTTATGCATTTGAGTAATCAGACGCAAAGTCTTCTCATTATAATGAGCATCGGCAAAGTTCATTTTCGGCATGAAAATCGTACAAGGATCATCGGCATAAGTATCCATTGCAAAAAGTAGCCAATGGAAGCAGATTGATTCCGTATCCGTCTTCAAGCGTGCCCAGGTTGCCGTAACGCGCATGGACATACGGATCACATTGGCAATGCAACTGTCGTTGCCCGAAGCAGCACCCATCCAAAGAATATCATGGTTTCCCCATTGAATATCAAAATTATGATAATTGCATAAAGTATCCATGATGATATGCGCGCCAGGACCACGGTCGTAGATGTCGCCGACAATATGCAGGGAGTCAATAGTCAGCGCTGAATCAGATTGCACATAGCAATGATGAAATCGTCTGCCCGCTTCGTAGTGATAATCGTGCTGATAATTACATTGATATAAGCATGTTTATTCGGTTCGATAGACGATTCATGCAATAATTCCTGAATAATATAGGAGAACTCGGCAGGCAGCGATTTACGAACCTTCGAACGAGTATACTTGGAAGACACATTCTGACAGACTTTCACCAGTTGGTTCAGAGTAATCAGATACCAATCGTCCAAGTCCTTCTCACGAGCTTTCACCAGTTGCAGTTTCTCTTCGGGATAGTAAATCAGCGTACAGAGTTCTTTCTTTTCCGCTTCACGGAGAGTATTGCCGAATATTTCATTCACTTTACGTTTTACCGCACCGGAAGCATTTTTCAGTACGTGCTGAAAAGCCTCATATTCTCCATGAATGTCAGTCAGGAAATGCTCTGTCCCTTTAGGCAGATTCAAGATAGCCTCCAGATTGATAATTTCCGTACTAGCATCGGCAATAGTAGGAAAACTACGGGAAAGCAATTGAAGGTAGCGGAGATCGCCCACAATGCTTTCAGGAGTTATGTTACTTTGAGCAGTCATTCTATTTACTATTTTACTATTTACAATTTATTAATTGGCAACTTATTATTTGACAACTTACCATTTAGTAACTCAAAAAAGGAATTTATTAATTCCTCTCCTTTTTCTTGTTACAAATTTATCTATTTTATACGATTCCTGATTAAGAAATGACTACTTTTTATTTACAAATCCATCATTTCTCAATTTTCAATTCTCAATTTAACAAGAACATTAACAGCACTTGAGCGATAATCACCCGCAGAAACATACACAGCGGATAAACGGTCGCGTAGGCTACGGATGGGTTGTCGCCGGGAATTGTATCGTTTACATAGTTCAGTGCCATCGGATTTGCCATACTTCCGCACAACATACCGGATACAGAACCGAAATCAATCTTCATCATCTTGAAGGCTACAAAGCCCACTAGTACGGTTGGGATGATTGTCAGTCCGGCTCCTAAACCGATCCATAACAAACCTTCCGGACGGAATACGGTGTCAAAAAAATGAGCTCCCGGCATCCAGTCCCAGACAAGCTAGGTACATGGAAAGTCCCAAGGCACGCAACATCAGATTCGCACTACGGGTAGTATAGGTAATCATGTGTATCCGTGGTCCAAAAGTTCCCAAAAGGATACCGACGATGATCGGTCCACCCGCTAATCCCAGCTTCACAGGAGTACTGACACCCGGAAAAGAGAAAGGAATCGCCCCCAATGCCAAACCGAGTACGATGCCGATAAACACAACAACCAGATTGGGTTCTTTCAAACTTTTGACGGCATTACCTAGTACTTTTTCCACATTCTGAATAGCAGCAGCCTTCTCCCACTACCGTCAGGCGGTCGCCTAACTGAAGTATCAATCCCGGAGTGGCGAGCAGTTGTACACCCGAACGATAGACACGGCTGATATTGATTCCATAATGATTTCTCAACCGGAGTGAACCGAGTTTCTTCCCTTCAGTTCAGGGCGAGTGACAACAATGCGCTGGGAGAATCAATTCACTGTCAATCGCATTCCAGTCAATGTCCTCTTTGTTCCAATCCGTATTTTCCTGTTCACCAAAAAGCACGGTCAAGGCCAAAGCATCTTTCTCCGCAGTTACCACCAGCAAGCGATCACCTTCCTTCAACACTTGTCAGAAGTCGGAATACTGACATGTCCGTCACGCCACAAGCGGGAAATAACAAACTTAGGATAACTCAAATGAGCTATATCCTTTATGCTTTTATTGAAAATAGCAGGATTATGTACTTGAAACGCTGCAATATAGGTTTTGTTCGCATCATCCTTCTCCTTTATTTCCAAGTCTTCCTTGCGAACCAATACTTTACGAATTAACAAAACGGCAAGATCACACCGACTACTCCCATCGGATAGGCCACGGCACATCCCAGAGCAGGCGTACTACTATCCATGCCCATTTGTTTCAATGTCTGCTGCGCCGCTCCCAACGCCGGAGTGTTTGTCGTTGCTCCGCAAAGGATACCAACCATATCGGGAAGTGATATACCTGTAGCATAACTGGCCACCACCGTCAACAATGTTCCCAACAGAACAACTCCCAATGCCAGCATATTCAATGTCACCCCTCCTTTGCGGAAAGAGCTAAAGAAACCGGGACCGACTTGCAAACCGAGAGAATAAACGAAAATGACCAGTCCGAAACTTTCTGCGTAGTTCAACATCTGCGGATCGACCGAAAGCCCGAGATGGCCGGCGAGGATACCGGCAAAAAAACACAAAAGTGACCCCCAGGGAAACTCCCCAGAAATGCACTCTTCCCAGCCCCAGTCCAATCGCAGAAATCAGCGAAAGTACCACAACAGCCTGTAAGGCAGAATGTTCGAGAAATAGACTATATAACCACTCCATGTATATAAAAACTAATAGGGCGCAAAGATAAAAACTATTTAGTCCGGTTCAAAACTTTTAAGCTTTCATTTCGCGCCCTATTTATACCCTGAATCATATATCCTGAAATCTTATTGATTACCCTTTTTACTCCGTTACCTATTATTTTGTTCCTTAACCCCTATCCTATTTTCTTAACTATCTTATCCTTCTCTTTTCATCCTGCATCTTGTTATCCCCTCAAACGATCTTTTTTTCCCTCTGTTTCTTTCCGTTTTATCCCTCTTTCATCATTTCCCCTGAAACTCCACAAAGTTATTTCGTCCGTCCAGATAACCGCTTAACCTGTTTCCACCGATGTACACATCATCCAGGTATGAAACATCATTCGGTCCGTATGACATACGAATGGAAGTCTGCGCATAATTCTCCCAGCTCCAACGGAAATTATATTCATACTGCTCTACTGTCCCGTTAGGATATTCCACCCGTATATAGTCAATTCCCGTACGATCTAAAAAGAAATCCAGTTCCTGACGGCAATAGTTACCGTCCATGTCCCGGTAAAACTAACTCCAGGTACGGCTACATAAATCAGCCGAACGGTTATAGTACCCTGCACCATTATTATCATCATCATAGAAACTGTCTATTTCCACTTCGCAAGAGGTAAAACTTACCATCAATATAGCCATCAACGCCAAACCGAAGTATTTAAATGTGCTCGTTTTCATATTCCTTTATTTTTAATGGTTCTCTAATTATTATATATCATTTATCTTTCGATAGAACAAAAGTAGAGAATGAATTTTCCTTATGAAACTGAAAACTCCTACTTATCGGGAGGAAATTGCCTAAATCTAGGAGTAAATCCCCCGGTGAAGTCTATTTCAAAGAATTCTTGTATCTTTGCCTCCTGCTAACAACACATGAAATCATCTGTCGCATGAAGTCAATCAAATCCCATATCACCCAACTGCTGAAATCCCTCAATGAGGGAGTATTCGAAAAAGAACATACCATCGCACTGTCCCTCTTATCTGCCATGGCAGGGGAAAGTATCTTTCTATTGGGCCCTCCGGGAGTAGCCAAGAGCTTAGTGGCGCGCAGGCTCAAACTGGCTTTTAAAGATGCGGATGCTTTTGAATATCTGATGTCTCGTTTCAGTACACCGGATGAAATATTCGGCCCCGTCTCCATCTCAAAATTGAAAGATGAAGATACATACGAACGTATTACAAAAGGATACTTGCCGACAGCATCGATTGTCTTCCTGGATGAAATATGGAAAGCCGGCCCTGCTATCCAAAATTCCCTTTTGACGGTAATCAATGAAAAGATATACCGCAACGGACAATTTACGGTGCGTGTACCTCTGAAAGCGCTGATTGCCGCGTCCAACGAACTACCCGCAAAAGGTGAAGGACTGGAAGCCCTATACGACCGTTTCCTGATCCGCCAGTTTGTCGGATGCATTGAACAGGAATATGCTTTCGACCAGATGATTTCTTCTACACGGGAAGTAGAACCTGAAATCCCGGCAAAACTCCAGGTAGACGATGAATTATACAATCAAATACAAGCTGAAAGTGAGAAAGTAGGTATCCACTATACCATCTTCGAGCTGATTCACAATATCAAACGAGAAATCGAACAATATAATACAGGGCGGGATGAAAACACCCCTCCGATCTATATATCCGACCGCCGTTGGAAGAAAATAGTAGGTCTGCTCCGCACATCAGCCTATCTGAATGAATCTCCGGGAATTCACTTCTCCGACTGCTTGCTGATGAGCGCCTGCCTATGGGATGAAATTTCGCAGCTCCCCATCATCGAAAACATAGTGGAACAGTCGATTGCACGGGGAATAAATACATATTTATTGGGAGAAAAACGACTGGAACAGAAACTGGATACATTGAAAGAAAACATGAAGTCCGAACACAGCCTACGGGAACTTAGCGATCCGGGAATCCAGGTCGTAGATACCTTCTATCATCGCATAGAAGGTTACCACATTGCCGGAAATCTACTCATCTTTGCTTCGGATTACCAGTCTTTGAAGAAAGACAGCAACCGGTTGTTTTATATCCAACAGGATAAATTCCGTCCGGTCAACAAAATCCTGAAAGCCTACGATTTCGTAAAGAACAGGAATATCGCACAAAAGAATATTTATTCCCTCCGAAAAGGGAAACGATCTGTTTTCGTCAACAATCAGGAGTATCCACTACTATGTTATGATAATTGCGAACCTTTGCCAACACAGCAGGACGGCAGTACTCCGTTCGAATTTACATTGCAGGAAGTGATCGACTTGCTCCATCAAATGGAGGTGGAATATAAAACAATCTCCGAACGGGAAACAGCATATACAAAAGAGCATCTCTTCTTAAGCTCATCGCAAAAAAGCAAAATTAAGCGAATCTTAGGGGAAACTGCACATATCATAGAGAATTACCGGAACGAACTCCGCATCATCGCTCATGCCCATGAACAAGAGAACAGAGAGTATTAGGCTCAAACACCTGCAAGACATTTATTATGAGAAAATTGCAGGAATAGCCTATGATGTGTACAACGAACAACTACACAATCTGATTATCCGTCCCGAAGAACTGGATGCGGATATTCACCGGTATTTTCGTCACACGCAACCCTCCCTGCAAGATTTCTACTCCCACTACGCGTCGCAATGGGAATACTTTCATGAAAATGAATGAAGCATCCGACGCAAAGTTTCTTCAATTCCTGAAAAACAGCGCATACCCCTTCTCAATGCAATATCACCTGGTAGACCTCAACGTAAAAATACTACCTCCAGCGTTTTGACGCAATCAGCCCACGCTCTAAAGAATGGAAAGCGTTGCGGACTCTTTTTTCGACAAGTGGCATACGCTACTCGAACAACGAGTTCAACTATCAGATGGAACATATCGAGCGGCTTTGTGATGATTTCTACCGTATTCAACTGGCATTAGCCAAAAATCTTCCGGTACGCGGTGGATCACGCCTCGTCTGGCTACTTCGCAATCATAAACAGATAGCGGAACAGATTTTAGAATACGAAGAAACGATCAAACGAAATCCCGTTATCCGCGAACTGGTAGAAATCTTAGGCAAAAACACCAAAGCAGCCGGAAACGTTTCAAAATGACTGCCGGTATTCATCGGGAACAAATTATATCTCATGCCACCCGAAGCGATATTACAGGTATTTGCGAAGGGAAACGATTTGAATAGTCTTCTCCCTCTGGAATATTGTTATCTGGCGGAAAAGAAACCTGCAACCCATATTTTTTTCGAGCGTTTCATAGAAGAGATTGCAAGTCATCGATTATCAATCGCACGAGAAACAAACCATCAATGATAAGAAAACAGTAGGAAATGAAGTTTCCGAAGAAGCTGAAAGGCCCTTTCATCGTTTGCCTGGACACTTCCGGTTCTATGGCAGGCGAACGGGAAAGAATCGCAAAATCTACTCTACTTGCCATTGCCGAATTGACAGAAGTACAACATCGGAAATGTTACGTCATCCTCTTCTCCGATGATATCGAGTGTATTGAAATAACCGATTTAGGGAGTAGTTTCGATCGCCTTGTCGATTTTCTAAGCCAATCCTTTCATGGTGGAACAGATATGGAACCAGTCATCACACATGCTTTGCGAAAGATCAGCGAAGAAGGATATATGGAAGCAGACATCATCACCGTATCGGACTTTGAGATGCGTCCCGTCGATCAACTACTATCCCGGACCATAGAACATGCAAAAGCAAAACAGACAAAGATGTATGCTATTTCTTTAGGAGGCAAAAGTGCCGAGACCAGTTATCTGAAACTATGTGATAAATATTGGGAATATAGCATTCAAAGCAGTAAAAATCTTAATAAAGATTGAATAGTAGAATGAATTATTTAATCAATGTTATAAAACATCTGTTTTTTCTTGCTTTACTTGCTAATTTTCCAGAAGTCCGTATCTTTGTAATGTGTTTTTCATAGTATTAGATTTAAGGTTAACAAAAGATTGGCTGTCTGGGATAGATAGCCTTTTTTTTATGTCCTTTTCTCACGTCAAATATACCGTCACTATCCCATCCGGATGTTTACCCTATCCCATGAAGATACCGTCACTATAATAAGCGGATAGCGTCAATATGTTTCAAGTTCCCATTCCATCGATAAAAATTAAAAAGCTATCGAAAAAAAAAATTCATTCGTTTAACATTTTGAAACATAGCAAGTTATCTGATTTTTCAAAAAAACAGACTAAAAAAATCTTGCTAAAAGATTTGCGTAGTCCAAAAGTTCCCCCTATATTTGCACCGCATTTGAGAGAGAATGCGGGTTCAAGGAAGTTTGGGTGAGTGGCTGAAACCACCAGTTTGCTAAACTGACGTACTCGCAAGGGTACCGGGGGTTCGAATCCCCCAGCTTCCGCAAACATCTCAAGATAAAAAGAGCTAAGTTTATAGACTTGGCTCTTTTTAAATCCATAAAATGCCGGTGGGTTCGTCTAACGGTTAGGACACATGCCTCTCACGCATGTAATACGAGTTCGATTCTCGTACCCACTACTAAAGAAAAGAGGAAATGTAGTTTAACTACATTTCCTCTTTTTCTTTATAGATCTCAAAGTAAGATTCTTTATCCATTCTCAACCGGACTCTTTCTTCCCTCTTCTGCCCGGCCAGGTTTACGAACAAGTTGAAATACAGTTGGCTGAAAGAAAGGTTGGAACGATCATAAGTAATATCAAACGTCCAGGTTCTACGAAAAGAATCGAATGTTGCATACGATTGCTCACCCCCTTTACACATAAACACTTCCGGGAAAGACGTAGGAGGATAAGGCTGGAATAAACCCGCTAATTGAACATAAATATAGTCAATCATCCATTCGTCTCCCGTTAAGGTCAATTCCCCTTTCAAGCGGAGTTTGATGGCATAACTGGCAGTCACGTCAGACGAAGTATAAACAGGAACCTGGCTTTCTGCCGGATAGTTGCCGTCTTTATATCCAAGACTCATCGTTAGTTTGGATAGACCGACACCATTAAAGCCACTCACCTCCTGATCTGCCAACCGGTTTTTCAGACTGACCATAAATGTCCAGTTTACCGAGAGTCGGGTCACCCGGATATTGCGCAAGCGTGTCCAACACATAATCTTCGGTATTGTAACTACGGGCTATCAAATCACCCCTTCCCAGCCTCCAAAAGCCGGACCACCTCTTTCCACATCCACGTTGCCAACCGGATAATAAATAGCATCATTATCCCTTACGCAACCACTCAAAAACAGAACAGCAACACTGCCAAGCCTATTATCTTATTCATTATCATCTTACCTCTTGATTTTGCGGACAAAGATACATCTTTTTTTATACCACACTTGATTTATATCAACCGTTTTTAGTATTTTTGCACACATCAAGACAGAAAAAAGATATGGATACACTACTAAGAGAAACAGTAAATGCTGTTGTAAATTCCCGCTTCCCTGAGATGAGTATAGAGGGACGCCGGCAGATAGAAAGCATACTGATTCGTGAAGAATTTCCCAAAGGAGCCATAGCGCTCAACGAAGGAGAAGTAGCCCACGAACTTGTTTTTGTAGGAAAAGGCATGCTTAGGCAGTACTATTACAAAAACGGGAAAGACGTGACCGAACATTTCTCATACGAAGGATGTATCGTGATGTGCATTGAAAGTTTTCTGGGAAACAAGTACCCACCCGGCTAATCGTAGAAACTCTTGAACCTTCCATTATCTACTTATTCCCTCGCGACATGATACAAAAATTAGCGAGGGAGAACTGGGAAATCAACATGTTCTACCAAAAGATACTGGAATACTCCCTTTGATTGTGTCCACAATTAAAGCAGGACTCCTGGCGTTTCGAATCCGCTCGCGAACGTTATAACCTGTTGCTCGAGACCCATCCGGAAATCATCAAACGCCCTCTGGCACACATCGCTTCCTATCTTCTGATGACACCGGAAACACTAAGCCGTGTGCGCTCCGGTGTTCTATGATTTTAGCGGCTTTTCCGGTATTCTTTAGAGACATACCGGTGTAATGCTTTTGAAATACTTTTCAAAAGAACGACTGGTTGGCAAAAATTCAGCCGATCGGCAATCTCTTGTATATTCATACTTGAAGAATTCAGAAGTGCTTTTGCTTCCAGAATCACCAGTTCGTCTATCCACTCCCCCACCGTTTTTCCGTGACCTCTTTTACTACTCCCGAAAGATGCTTCGGCGTCAGACACAACTGGTCAGCATAGAATTTCACGCTCCGTTCAGACTGGTAAGACTCCACTAAAGACTCATAAAAACGTTCGAAAATATATTCTTTCCGGCTTTTATTCTTCATCGTAGTAGCATTTGCGGGTGCATGATTAGTGAAGATAGTGCAAAGCTCGAAAAAAAGAACCCCTGCATCAGTCCCATTACCACTTCCCTACGGTATAAAGCCTCCTTATTCTTCAATCGTTTTCTGATAAATGCATGATATTCCTTCACAGTCTCCTGCTCCTGCGGTGTAAGATTGAAACACGGGTAATCTTTCAGATAAAAAAAAATAAGGAAAGCACATTACTGATCTTAGGCAATGTCTCTAACAAGTTCTTCGACACAGCAAAGAATATCGCTTTAAAGTCGGAACTGAAACACCGCTGTTCGACAATCTGATTAGCAGCGCGATCACCATTAATCCGGGGGAACAGTTGAAACTCACGCAAACTAATATTAAAAGTACCAGTACCCTCCAAGCAAAGACCTACCGTCAACACCTCCAGTTTAGTCGGTCCATTATACAACGATATAACGCTCTCCGTGTCGAAGAGCGCTATATCATTATCGACAACATCAATGTTGTCAGAATCTATATGTTTAGAATGAACTACCGAAGAAATACCTACTTTGGGGAACATTTTGAATATACATACTCTCTCTTTTTTGCGACAAATATACCAGCATTTAATCAGATATACAAGCCGTTCAAAAGTATTATCAGACATAATGAACACTTTTAGTTACTTATTGAACAGACCGGAATAAATATACAGAATCACGTTGGGCAGCCGGCACTGTCCATTTCTCCGGAACAAACTTCCACTGATTCAGGGCTTTGGGGTTCATCGTACCTTTCTTTTTCGATATAATTCATCAGATAAAAACGAAGGTCCTTATCCGTAGAGAAAATATGCGGTCTTTCAACTTCTCCTGCGGGATGCCCGCCCCTTTCGTCAGCAATTCTCCGCCACCATTGCCACGGTAAGAATTCAAGGCCACCTTATATATCTTATCCATGCGGAAAGGGAAATCGTCCGCCATGCTCGTAATCGTAATCCTTTCTCCCTTCGGTTTTGTCACGTCCCCCGTATAAATAATGCCGGAAGCCGAGTCGAAATTAAAACTGAAGTTCTGGAAAGAAGCCCCTGTCTTCCGCACTTTCACGACGCTTCTCCTTGAACCAGAGCAGATGATCCTCCGGCGATTTCATCCGGTTCGTCCACATATAATAAGACATCTCCAAGAAATCCTTAATCTCCTTTCCGGACAGAGTCATCACATACAGCATATTCTCATACTTATACAAGTTGAACATATCACTGACAAACACATCCCCTTTCTTTATCTCCGCATCAAACGAAAGCGGAGCGGCAAAGAGATGTCAGCTCCGGTTATATCGAGCTGTAAAAAGTATGTATCAAATCAATAAAAAAGCAGAAGGACCGAAGAAAGCAGGATGAGTAGAGATACTCTCGGTAAAAGTGCCGATCTTCTTGGATACAAACTTCTGCACCGTCTCATATTGCGGAGCAAAACGCTTCATGAAATCCTCGCTGATTCCGTAAGCTTCCGTTTCTGTCAACTCCCTTTGACGTCCTTGCTCTGCACCTTTCCATCTTTCAGTTTCAAGGTCACATCGACATTAGACAATACAATTCCATTGCTGGCCGGATCGATAATCAACACCGAATCTCCGGCTACATTCATCACCTTCTTACATTCGCGGGCATGATCGTGTCCCATCAATACAATATCGAATCCAGGTACATTCTTCGCTACGTTAAGAGAAGCATTCTCATTGTATTTGCCCGACATTTTGAAAGCCTCCCTGTCCGGCATGAAACAATCCGATCACCAAATCCGGGTTCTCTTTTTCACGGATAACCTTCATCCATTTGCGTGCCGTCTCTTCCATATCATCGAAACGCAATAACCTTTCCACAGATTTTCAGAGAGCCATGCAGGAATGGCAGGCGTAATCATGCCCAATACGACTATCTTCACTCCGTCGCGTTCCATCACCTTATAAGAGCCAGATGGGGTTTTTCCCGTAGACGTATCAATGATGTTGGCACCCAACACAGGGGAAGTCACAAGTGGCTATCCAACGGTCGAACACAGCACGTCCCGTTTCCACATCATGGTTCCCCATATTACCGGCATCATATTTCATGAAATTCATCATTCCGAACAAAGATGAGGCGAAACCGTATCTATATAATTATAGTAATAGGCAGTAGGCTGTCCCTGTAAAATATCACCATTATCCAGCAATATCAGATTCTCTTTATACTGTTCACGCTCTTTCTGCACGAAAGAATAAATACGTGCCAGACTACCCTTCCACTCGTGGCGGGTTATAAAATTGTAAGGATAATAATTACCATGTACGTCACTCGTTTCCACAATCTTCAGCTTCACCACCTTTTCCTGCGCCGCAACAGACAGTACGAGACAGAAAAGCAAGCCATAAATAAATCCTATTCGTTTCATTCTTTTTCTATATTTAGCGGATGCGAAAATACGAACCGTGCCCCACCGGTATAGTCAGGATCGATCCATATACTTCCTTTCCATTTATGCACAATCAATTTACAGATAGACAATCCCAATCCGGTTCCCTGGGCGTACTCATTCAGCTTTTCAAAACGCTCGAACACAAGTCCCTGTTTTTCTTTCGGGATACCGCATCCGGTATCCGTTACCGAAGAAAATAGCCATTTGCTTTTCCTCATTCACAGAAAAGTCCAAGGTAATCTTCCCGCGTTTCGTAAATTTGTCGGCGTTGGACAGCAGATTAATGATTACCTGTTGCATACGCTGCACATCCGTCACCATCGGAAAGATTCGAAAGAAGTGGTAAACAAGAACTGGTTTTCCGACGACTGCCGCGAAAAAACTAACAGACGCCACCACCTGACTACACAACTGCACCACATCACATTCCTCCCACGTCAAAGTCACCCGGTTCGCCTCCAGACGTGAAAAGATCGAGAATATCATTAATCAGACGAAGCAACAAATCCGGAATTGGTTTTTGATAATCTTATAATAAGACTGCTGTTCATCCTCCCGTGCTACCGCCCATTGCCAGTACATCCGAAAGCCGACAATCGAGTTCAACGGCGTCCGTATCTCATGACTCATATTGGCAAGGAAAGCACTCTTCAGACGATTAGACTCTTCCGCCCTGTCTTTCGCTACACGCAAATCCTTCTCCGATTTCAGAAGCTCGTCTTTCAAACGTTTCGTACGGAAATAATAGAAAAGAGAGATACATAAGCCAAGTACCAGAATCACGAACAAAGCACAAGCAGACCATATCTGATAAGTATATTGCTGATAGAACGAAACCGGTTGGTTGACAAGCTGCACTTTAAAAAGGCAACACGCTTGGGTGCAGCCCCCACTCTTTCACCTTCCGGCTATCCAATACCGCTTTAGAGCCAATGATCGAAAGATGCTTCCCCGTATCCTGCGGGTGCTGATCCATCCGTATGGACTCCATAGCCATTTCTCCTCCCACTTTCCGATAATCGGGCAGCACTCCTCCTATCGCCCAATATCCAAGGCTCACCGATGAAGGAGTAAAAGCCGGAATGGTAGGAGTAGCTTCCATCATGGCATACGTCGCATTTCGCATGAAATACCCCTCGTTCATATCCACACGCCACGTTCCCACCAAGATAACCGTATTTTCGGGCAGCTGTCTCAATTCCTCAACGATGGTATAAATAGAATGTCTCCGGCCGTCCATCAAAATCAAATCCAGATCGGGAAACTTCTTCATTTCTTTTCGTACCAACGCTTGCATAGTCACTCCGCCATAAGTATTGTCCGAGATAAAGGCAATGTGTTTCGTTTTCGGATAGAAAGCTTGAATCATGGAGATATTACCTTCTATATCATATTGATTGATAAATCCTGATTCCAGTTCGGGGAATATCCAGATGATCTTCAAAGATATCAACAGATTCGGGCATCCAGCAATCAAGGTTTTCCACCGTATCTTTCGGCAATATCACCACATTGCTACTGGCCAGACTGCACATCACCGGCACTTTCACCTGCATTTCATCCCTCTGCGACAAATAGGCAGCCCATGCCTCCTGTCCTAATAAAATAATTTGTGCCGGATGCTTTTCTCCCTGATATTTAGCCAGAATCTGCGTCATCATCGCGCTCCATAACGGAGCCTCCGAGAAACTTTTTACAGTTCATGTTTTCGATGACAATGTCGCGCTGTCCTCCCAACTTACTATATTCATCCATATAATCGGAAATAGTGACCGAAGTTTGGTGTGCTGCCGGATTATAAGAGCAAATAATCAGAATAGGTTTCTTATCTTTAGAGACAGCCAATACTTCCGTTGACTGCAGAAGCCAAAGGAAACAGATAAAAAGATATCCAAGACGTCCCAGCATAATTATGCAGTTTTGATGTGTTAATTCATTAATTGAGTTGCAAATATAGTAAAACTTGTCGGGTTTAGCAGATTTATATGTATTTTTTGTCGCTCATTTACTCTCAAAAAATACAAATTATGGAATTATTTCACAAGATGATTTCCGGTTTTCTGGGTATACCGGAAAGACAAATAAGTAGTACGCTCCATCTTTTGGGTGAAGGTGCTACGATTCCCTTCATCAGTCGTTACCGTAAAAAGAAGCCACCGGCGGACTGGATGAAGTGCAGATAGAGCAAATCAAAGAGCAACACGATAAGTTGTGCGACATAGCCAAACGGAAAGAAACGATTCTCGGCACCATCAACGTGAGCAGGGAAAACTGACTGCCGAACTGGAGAAACGTATCAACGACACCTGGAATCCGACGGAACTGGAAGACATTTATCTTCCTTATAAACCCAAGCGGAAAACACGCGCGGAAGCAGCCCGTCAGAAAGGACTCGAACCGCTCGCCACCATACTGATGTTGCAAAGGGAAAACAATCTTAGTACCAAGGCTGCCTCCTTCGTGAAAGGAGACGTGAAAGATGCGGACGATGCCCTGAAAGGCGCACGCGACATCATTGCCGAGCAAGTGAACGAGGACGAACGTTGCCCGCAACGCGGTACGTAATCAGTTCAGCCGCCAGGCAGAGATTAGTGCCAAAGTTGTGAAAGGAAAAGAGGAAGAAGGGGCCAAATACAGAGACTATTTCGATTTCTCGAAGCACTGAAACGTTGCACGTCCCACCGCCTGTTGGCCATCCGCCGGGCAGAGTCGGAAGGCCTGCTAAAAGTATCCATCAATCCCGACGACGAGGCATGTATCGAACGCCTGGAACGTCAGTTCGTACGTGGCAACAACGAGTGTAGCCAGCAGGTGGACGAAGCCACAGTCGATGCCTACAAGCGTCTGCTGAAACCGTCCATCGAAACAGAGTTTGCCGCTCAATCCAAAGAAAAAGCCGACGAGGAAGCCATCCGGGTATTCACTGAGAACCTCCGTCAACTTCTTCTCGCCCCTCCATTGGGACAAAAACGGGTGCTCGCCATCGACCCCGGATTCCGTACGGGATGTAAGGTGGTCTGTCTCGACGCACAAGGCAATCTGTTGCATAATGAGAATATCTATCCGCATCCTCCGGTGAACAAAACAGGAGAAGCTGCTTCCAAACTCCGCAAGATGATTGAGGCCTATCAGATAGAAGCCATCTCCATCGGCAACGGAACGGCAAGCCGTGAGACAGAAGATTTCATCAACAGCCAGAGCTTCGACCGTCAGATACCCGTGTTTGTAGTCAGTGAGCAGGGGGCTTCCATTTATTCGGCTTCCAAAATTGCTCGTGACGAGTTTCCCGGATTACGACGTAACGGTGCGTGGGGCAGTCTCCATCGGCCGCCGCCTGATGGACCCGTTGGCAGAATTGGTGAAGATGAATCCCCAATCCATCGGTGTAGGTCAATACCAGCACGATGTAGACCAGACAAAACTGAAAAAAGCGCTCGATCAGACAGTAGAGAATTGCGTGAACCTGTGGTCGGTGTAAACCTGAATACGGCAAGCAGCCATCTATTGACTTATATCTCCGGACTGGGACCGCAACTGGCTCAAAAACATTGTCAATTACCGGGCGGAAAACGGAGCTTTCAGTTCGCGGAAAGAAGTGATGAAAGTGCCGCGCATGGGCGCCAAGGCTTTCGAACAGTGTGCCGGATTCCTCCGCATCCCCGGAGCAAAGAATCCGCTGGATCATACCGCCGTGCATCCGGAAAGTTACCACATCGTAGAGCAAATGGCCAAAGACCTGAAATGCACCATCGACGAGTTGATAGCCGACAAGGAACTTCGCCGGAAGATCAATATCTCCGCCTACATCACACCTACCGTCGGTCTGCCCACCTTACAGGACATTCTGCAGGAACTCGACAAGCCGGGACGTGACCCGCGTAAGGCTATCAAAAGTCTTCGGAATTCGACAAGAACGTGCGCACCATAGCCGATTTGCGCGAAGGAATGATTCTTCCGGGCATCGTAGGCAACATTACTAACTTCGGTGCCTTTGTAGACATAGGAATTAAAGAGAACGGATTGGTGCATCTCTCGCAATTAGCGGAACGGTTCATTTCCGATCCGACGGAAGTGGTATCCATCCATCAACACGTCATGGTCAGAGTGATGAATGTAGATTATGACCGGAAACGGATTCAGCGGGTATGATCGGGGTACAGCAAGACGATTAAGCTTCTTTTCCTCCCCACCACACGATCAGAATCGTAAAACAATCATAAGGGCTGTGCAAATGAGCGAGCCTTCAAAACCGAAGGCTCCGCCATTCAGTACGTTTTCTTCGCCAAGCATACGCAAAGTCAGCATGCTCGTCGTGAAATTATTTCCGCTCACCTGATAACCTAGAATCGGACCTTGAATCCAATTCCAGAAAAAGATGAAGAGAGATAGGGGGAAAACAGATTCCGGGTATAAAGATAGGAAGCACCCAGCAACATACCGGCAAAAGTAAGAGATTAAGCATCGGTAGGAAAGCTATTCTGGATTAAAAAAGATATGCATAAACGCGAATAATGCCGACGATGAAGAGCGCCAAGGGAATTTTATTCATGCTATAGTATGAAGCAGACGTCCGAGGATATAGCCGCGCATCAGAATCTCTTCAAACAACGCCACTAACAGGAAAACACCCGAATGACCCCAAAAACAACGGCTTAAACTGAAGACCGGTGACTTCTATTTCTCCCAAAACAACAGAGATTCCTGAAACCCAGCAAATAGAGCAAGATTGCCATCAGAAGTCCATACCACAGTCCACTGGCATAAACTCCTTTTAAAGAAAGTCCCAAATCAGAAAACGGACGACGTTTCGAGACGATTACGGCAGCAGTAAGAACAGCAGCATACTGGCCTCCACGAAAATATACCCTACTACTCCCGGATGACGAGCACTCACTCCAGAACCAAC
>VOFK01002942.1_pt1 | contig 23628 bp, 31 predicted proteins | sample 5384121 | NCBI WGS metagenome assembly VOFK01 (sample SAMN12384730, study PRJNA508395) | human gut metagenome | isolation source: healthy gut J | host: Homo sapiens | reverse complement strand
CTATTTTAAGTACTAATATCGAACACTCACTTTTATGTCGTCTTTTTTCACAAAATAAATTTTTTTGTTATTCTTTATTCCACTCAAAAAAAGAAAGTATATTCGCACTATAAATCAGAGGTCAAGCATTTTAGTAAATACAATATAACATGAAATACAAATACATGCTTTTATAAGCTATTCACGCAGAGATTACGTTGATGAAAAAGCTACAATGTAATACCTGGAATGCCATAGCGGAAATCCAAAATGTATTCGATGAAAATGGTATTACCTACTGGTTCGATAAAGACGGAATTTTACAGTGGACAAGAGTTCATTGAAATTATCACAGGCGCAATAGCTGAATCTAAGATACTATATTCATATCCTCCAAACATTCGAACGAATCGATGTGGACTGCAGGAGAAATATTCGAAAGCCTTGACGGAGAAAAGCAATTATCCCTGTAAAAATTGATAATAGCCAGTATAATAAGAAGTTTAAACTTCTGATACGACCATTAGATTATATTGATTATCTGGAAAATCCCAAAAACGCATTAAAAGATCTACTCCGTGCCATTAATAAAGTCAAAGAAGATATTGCTCAAAAACAGCGGGAAGAAGAAAAGCTTAGAGAAGAGAGAGAGGCGGAAGCAAAGAAAGAAAAAATATAAAAAAAAGAAATCAGTGTTTTGGCAAAAGACTGCCAACGTTTGACTTTGCAACAAATAGATGTAGTCAACCAAATATTTGAAAAACAAATATATATAGGAAATACAACCAAGATATGTCCTATATGTGACAAGGAAGTATCAATATCTTCTAATTTTTGTAACAGATGTGGTTGGACTTTCCCTATATTATACTGTATTGATGAAAACAACACTTATCCTTTGGATGAAGAACAATTATCCATAGCTCGAACCAATTGGTGTAGTATAATAAAAAACAGTTTAGAGCCCGAAAAACAACCTCTGAAGAGTTCCCCTTACAAGCTACCGAAGAACATAAAAGTATGACCGATAATAAATATGCTCTACAAAATGCTATGGATGAAATAGAGACATTACGAAAATATCTCCTTGATGAGCGAACTAAAGCTAAGGAAATACAAGAAGAATATGAAAACCTTTTGAAAGTTCAAAAGAATATAGAATTGAAGCAGGAAGTTCCTTCTGCAAGAGAAATAGGAAATATAATATTAGACAAATTCTCTACAACAAATTCAAAGAAATATCAATCATTCAAGAACAAAAATGATGTATTCAATTTTGTTCGTTCCTTTTGCAAAGCAAGGTTTTTAACACTTAATCCTAGCTGTTACGTTGCAGATATTCAATATACAGATCTAAAAGATGCATTATACGAAAAATATAACATCCATATCGGTGAGCATACTCTAAAGTGCCACTCTACATTATATAAACTTGTTGATTCTATTTGGAATGAATATACCAAACACAGTAATTCTGACGCCAGTAGATAAATATTAGGTTGAACCAATGAAATACAATATAACATGAAATACAAATACGATGTTTTTATAAGCTATTCACGCAGAGATTACGTTGATGAAAGCTACAATGTAATACCTGGTAATGCCATAGCGGAAATCCAAAATGTATTCGATGAAAATGGTATTACCTACTGGTTCGATAAAGACGGAATTTACAGTGGACAAGAGTTCATTGAAATTATCACAGGCGCAATAGCTGAATCTAAGATGCTCATATTCATATCCTCCAAACATTCGAACGAATCGATGTGGACCGCAGGAGAAATATTCGAAGCTTTGGATGGAGAAAAAGCAATCATTCCTGTAAAAATAGATAATAGCCAGTACAACAAGAAATTTAAACTTTTGATACGTCCATTAGATTATATCGATTATCAAGAAAATCCCCAAAATGCATTAAAAGATTTGCTCCGTGCTATTAATAAAGTCAAAGAAGATATTGCCCAAAAACAACGGGAAGAAGAAAAGCTTAGACAAGAGAAAGAGGCCGAAGCTAAGAAAGAAAAGATAAAAGAAGAAATCAGCGTTTTGGCAAAAGACTGTCAACGTTTGACTTTACAACAAATAGATGTAGTCAAAAGCAAATATTTGAAAAACAAACATATATAGGAAATACAACCAAGATATGCCCTATATGTGATAAAGAAGTGTCAATATCTTCTAATTTTTGCAACAGATGTGGTTGGACTTTTCCTATATTATACTACATTGATGGAAATAACACTTATCAATTGGATGAGAAACAATTGTCTGTAGCGCGAACCAATTGGCGTAGTATAAATATGGTGAGTGAACTGCAGACCATAAAAAGTTTTAGAAATCGAAAATCAACGATTGCAACGTTCTCTTTTGCAGGCTACTGAAGATTGCAAGAGTATGACTGAAAATTTAAAAAAGAATGAATCTGCCATACAAAAAGCTAAGATTGAAATCAAGCAGATGCAAATCCTAAATAAAGAATCAGATTCTCGAATCAAAGAATTAGAGTTTTCCATAATAGAAAGCAAAAAAAAGAAAATGAAAAAATAAAAAATGATTTACTCGATAAAGAGAAGCGTTTATTGTATTCTATAGAGGAAAACAAACAACTACAAAAACGTCTGTCCGATGAACAAACTAAAGCTAGAAAAGTACAGAAAGAATATGAGAATCTTTTAGCAGAGCAAAAAGTTAAAACACAATCTCAATCAAAGCCTATCGTACCCAAACAAGAAGTGTCTTATGTCAACAGATCTACAAATATGGCATCAGGAAATTCGTCTGTAGTAAATTCAAATAAAAACAAAACATTCAAGAACAAGAATGATGTATTTGGATTGGTTCGAAGTTTATGTACAGGATCTTTAATAACTCTTGACACCAATATTATCACTGCAGGTTTACGTATATATCCTTTAATTCAAATCTTAGCTAAAGATTATGAATTAACATATAGTGAGAAAGCAATCAGTAATCTATTTACCATAGGAAATCTTGTTAATGCAATATGGGAAAGAAAGACTTCTACAATTCCCAATACACTTCCACCAGCTCAAAAGAAGAGAAAATTCAGTTCTAAAAATGATGTATTCAATTTCGTTCGCCCTTTCTGCAAGGGAAAACTAATAACACTTAATACAGGTTTCTATGTTGCAGAAATTCAGTATGCTGATTTAAGAAAAGCATTGCTTGAAAAGTACAATATAAACATCAGTGAATATAGTTTGAGGTGTCATGCCACAGTCGGAAAACTGATTGATTCAATCTGGAGTGAACATATAAAATATGCATTATAATCTTGGCTTTTACACGCATAGTCGTATTATAATCGAAAGTTTACCCTGGAATTTACCTGACTGTTTTTCTAGGCTGTACCAAAAAAAAGCTGTACTTTTGCAGCCGTATACAAAATAATTCTATAACTCATGAGTAATCAACGATACATGATGCGTGGAGTAAGCGCATCAAAAGAAGATGTGCACAACGCCATCAAGAACATCGACAAAGGAATTTTTCCGAAAGCCTTCTGTAAAATCATTCCCGATATTTTGGGTGGTGATCCGGAATATTGCAATATTATGCATGCCGATGGTGCCGGAACAAAATCATCTCTGGCCTACATGTATTGGAAAGAGACAGGTGACCTGTCCGTATGGAAAGGTATCGCACAGGATGCATTGATTATGAATATCGACGACCTGCTTTGTGTAGGTGCCGTAGACAATATCCTTGTTTCATCTACCATTGGACGTAACAAACTGTTGATTCCCGGAGAAGTAATCTCCGCCATCATCAACGGAACAGACGAATTGCTGGCCGAACTCCGTGAAATGGGTGTAGGTGTATATGCTACCGGCGGTGAAACTGCAGATGTCGGCGATTTGGTACGTACCATCATCGTTGACTCTACCGTAACTTGCCGCATGAAACGTTCAGACGTTATCGACAATGCCAATATTCGTCCGGGTGACGTGATCGTTGGTCTGGCTTCTTACGGACAAGCTACTTACGAAAAAGAATATAATGGAGGTATGGGTAGCAACGGCTTGACGAGTGCCCGTCACGACGTATTCGGCAAATATCTTGCTGAAAAATATCCGGAAAGCTATGATGCTGCAGTTCCTGAAGAGTTAGTTTATTCCGGTAAGTTAAAAACTAACAGACAGCGTGGAAGATTCTCCAATTGATGCAGGTAAGTTAGTACTCTCTCCTACCCGTACATACGCACCGGTAGTCAAAAAAATTTGCTTGATGCATTGCGTCCGGAAATCCATGGAATGGTACACTGCTCGGTGGTGCACAAACTAAAAGTTCTGCATTTTGTAGAAAACGTTCGTGTAGTAAAAGATAATCTTTTCCCTGTTCCTCCTTTATTCAAAACGATCCAAGAACAAAGCGGTACGGACTGGGCAGAAATGTACAAGGTATTCAATATGGGACATCGCCTTGAAGTCTACCTGTCACCGGAACATGCAGAAGAAGTAATAGCTATCTCCGAGTCATTCGGTATTCCGGCACAGATTGTAGGACGTGTTGAAGCATGCGAGCAAACAGAATTAATCATTAAGAGCGAATTCGGAGAATTTAGATATTAAAGAATGGCAGACAATAGTACCATACTAGAAAAATTAGACGGACTCGTAGCCCGTTTTGAAGAAATATCTACCCTTATCACAGACCCGGCAGTGATTGCCGATCAGAAACGTTATGTCAAGTTGACTAAAGAATATAAAGAATTAGACGACTTGATGAAAGCAAGGAAAGAATATATCCAATTACTGGGTAATATTGAAGAAGCTAAAAATATCCTTGCCAATGAATCGGACGCTGAAATGCGCGAAATGGCGAAAGAAGAAATGGACAATAGTCAAGAGCGCCTTCCGGTATTGGAAGAAGAAATCAAACTGATGCTTGTCCCTGCCGACCCGCAAGACAGCAAGAACGCTATTCTCGAAATCCGCGGAGGTGCAGGAGGCGACGAAGCAGCTATCTTTTGCCGGCGACCTCTTCCGTATGTATGCCAAATTCTGTGAAACCAAAGGTTGGAAAATGGAAGTCTCCAATGCGAACGAAGGGACAGCCGGTGGATTCAAAGAAATTGTTTGTAGTGTGACAGGCGATAATGTATACGGAATTTTAAAATATGAATCGGGAGTACACCGCGTACAGCGTGTTCCTGCGACGGAAACGCAAGGACGTGTTCACACTTCAGCCGCATCCGTGGCCGTGCTTCCCGAAGCTGAAGAATTCGATGTAGTCATCAACGAAGGAGAAATCAAATGGGACACTTTCCGAAGCGGCGGTGCCGGCGGACAGAATGTAAACAAGGTAGAATCCGGAGTACGTCTGCGCTATATCTGGAAGAACCCGAACACCGGTATTGCCGAAGAAATCCTTATCGAATGTACCGAGACACGCGACCAGCCGAAAAATAAAGAGCGCGCCTTGGCCCGTCTCCGTACTTTTTATCTACGACAAAGAACATCAGAAATATATCGATGACATTGCCTCCAAACGTAAGACAATGGTATCTACCGGAGACCGTTCAGCCAAAATACGAACTTACAACTATCCCCAGGGACGTATCACCGACCACCGTATCAACTATACCATCTACAACCTGGCAGCCTTCATGGACGGGGATATCCAGGATTGTATCGACCACCTGATCGTAGCGGAAAATGCAGAACGCCTGAAAGAAAGCGAACTTTAGAGAAGTGGAGAGTTGAGAATTGAGAGTTGAGAACGGTTTCTTAAAATAGTAAATAGTAAATTGCAAAATAGTAAATAACAAGATGGATAAGCAACAATTATTTGAAAACATAAAGCGCAAAAAATCATTCCTTTGTGTAGGACTTGATACTGATATCAAGAAAATCCCGGAACATCTGTTGAAAGAAGAAGATCCGATCTTTGCATTCAACAAAGCAATCATTGACGCGACAGCTGATTTGTGTATCGCCTACAAACCCAATCTGGCTTTCTATGAAAGCATGGGTGTAAAAGGATGGATCGCATTTGAAAAGACAGTAAAATATATCAAAGATAACTATCCGGATCAATTCATCATTGCTGACGCAAAGCGTGGTGATATCGGAAATACTTCTGCAATGTATGCCCGCACATTCTTTGAAGAATTGGATATCGACTCTGTAACAGTAGCCCCCTACATGGGTGAAGACAGCGTTACTCCGTTCCTTACCTACGAAGGCAAATGGGTGATCCTGTTGGCATTGACTTCCAACAAAGGATCTCATGACTTCCAATTGACAGAAGACGTAAACGGCGAACGTCTGTTCGAGAAAGTATTACGCAAATCACAGGAATGGGCTGGCGATGACCGCATGATGTATGTGGTAGGTGCTACTCAAGGACGTGCTTTTGAGGACATCCGCAAGATTGTCCCGAACCATTTCCTTCTCGTACCAGGCGTGGGAGCACAAGGCGGTTCACTCGAAGAAGTTTGCAAATATGGTATGAACAGTACATGCGGATTGATTGTTAACTCGTCGCGTGGTATTATCTACGTAGATAAAACAGAGAAATTTGCAGAAGCTGCCCGCACCGCCGCACAAGAAGTGCAAGCACAAATGGCTGAACAACTCAAAGCAATTCTCTGAAAAGGGAAAAAGGATCTCTAAAGAAAACGAATGCCTTACGAAAGAAAGATAATTAACGACCCCGTATTCGGGTTCATCAATATTCCAAAGGGGTTACTGTACGATATAGTACGGCATCCCCTTTTGCAGCGTCTTACCCGCATCAAGCAAGTAGGATTGTCATCTGTTGTGTACCCCGGTGCACAACACACCCGCTTCCAACACTCCTTAGGTGCTTTTCACCTGATGAGTGAAGCTATCACCCAACTGGCCTCCAAAGGCAATTTTATCTTTGATAGTGAAGCGGAGGCCGTGCAGGCCGCCATCCTGTTGCATGATATAGGACACGGCCCTTTCTCGCATGTACTGGAAGACACGATTGTAAAAGGAGTCTCGCACGAAGAGATTTCTCTCATGTTGATGGAACAGATGAATAAAGAGATGAACGGCCAGCTGAGTCTTGCCATTCAAATCTTCAAGGACGAATACCCGAAACGCTTTCTGCATCAACTCGTAAGCGGTCAGTTAGATATGGACCGGCTTGATTATCTTCGCCGCGACAGCTTTTATACAGGCGTAACGGAAGGTAACATCGGCTCCGCCCGAATTATCAAAATGCTTGATGTAGCGGATGACCGACTGGTTGTCGAATCCAAAGGGATCTATTCTATCGAGAATTTCCTCACGGCACGTCGCCTGATGTACTGGCAAGTATACCTGCATAAGACGTCCGTGGCATACGAAAAGATGCTGATTAGTACTCTATTGCGTGCCAAAGAACTGGCTTCACAAGGAGTGGAACTGTTTGCATCTCCTGCATTACGCTTTTTCCTTTACAATGATATCAATCCAACGGAATTCTATAACAACCCCGACTGTCTGGAGAATTTTTATCCAGCTGGACGACAACGATATATGGACAGCCTTGAAAGTGTGGAGCACCCACACAGATAAAGTACTTTCCACTTTAAGTACGGGAATGATAAACCGAAATATCTTTAAAGTGGAAATTTCGTCGGAACCTATTAGTGAGGACAGAAAAAAAGAATTAACTTTGCACATCAGCCAGCAACTAGGCATAACCCTTTCCGAAGCGGACTATTTTGTCTCTACCCCCAGCATCGAAAAGAATATGTATGACCCGGCAGATGACAGTATTGATATTATCTACAAAGACGGCACTATCAAAAATATTGCCGAAGCATCGGACATGCTGAACATCTCATTATTGTCCAAAAGGTAAAGAAATACTATCTCTGCTATCAGAGATTTGCACAGATAAGTATAAAATATTCATGCAATAACACGGAAATCTGAAAAAAAAATCCGTTATTTGTGAACTAATTAAATTTTAAATAAAAGACATGGAGTTCTCGGCTAAGCAAATTGCAGCATTTATCCAAGGGGAAATCATTGGAGATGAAAACGCAACGGTACACACATTCGCTAAGATAGAAGAGGGAATGCCCGGAGCTATTTCTTTCCTGTCGAACCCTAAATATACGCCTTATATCTACGAGACACAGTCCAGCATTGTACTAGTTAATAAAGATTTTGTCCCTGAGCATGAGATCCATGCCACTCTGATCAAAGTAGACAATGCTTATGAAAGCCTGGCAAAATTGCTCAACCTTTATGAAATGAGCAAACCCAAGAAAGAAGGTATCGATTCACTGGCTTTTGTTGCACCCAGTGCTAAGATCGGCGAAAACGTATATATCGGTGCCTTCGCTTATATCGGCGAGAACGTCATTATCGGAGATAATACCCAAATTTACCCTCATACTTTCTGTTGGAGACGGTGTGAAAGATAGGCAAAGGTTGCCTTCTTTACTCAAATGTAAACGTTTATCATGACTGCCGTATCGGCAACGAGTGTATACTTACATTCCGGCGCGGTAATCGGAGCCGACGGATTCGGATTCGCTCCCACTCCTAACGGGTATGATAAGATTCCACAAATCGGAATCGTTATTCTGGAAGATAAAGTAGACATAGGTGCCAATACCTGTGTTGACCGGGCTACTATGGGAGCAACGGTTATACATAGCGGCGCCAAAATAGATAATCTGGTACAGATTGCCCACAACGACGAAGTGGGATCGCATACTGTAATGGCTGCTCAAGTCGGTATAGCAGGTTCTACCAAGATAGGAGAATGGTGTATGTTTGGTGGTCAGGTAGGTATTGCCGGACACATTAATATCGGCGACCGGGTCAATCTGGGAGCACAATCAGGCGTACCAAGCAGCATTAAGTCCGACAACCAACTGATCGGAACACCTCCTATGGAGTTGAAACCGTATTTCAAGGCGGCTATTGTGACTAAGAAACTACCGGATATGTACACAGAACTGAACAAATTACGCAAAGAAGTAGAAGAATTAAAACAACTATTAAATAAGTAACCAATGCTGAAACAAAAAACGCTGAAAGATAGCTTTTCACTGAGCGGGAAAGGTCTTCACACTGGACTTGACCTCACTGTTACTTTTAATCCTGCCCGGACAATCACGGATACAAAATCCAGCGTATTGACGTGGAAGGACAACCAACTATCGATGCAGTAGCCGACAATGTGACGGAAACAACCCGTGGCACAGTATTGTCGAAGAACGGAGTCAAAAGTAAGCACTGTAGAGCATGGTATGGCAGCCCTTTATGCATTGGGCATCGATAACTGCCTCATCCAGGTGAATGGTCCGGAATTTCCGATTTTGGACGGTAGTGCACAATATTACGTACAAGAAATAGAGCGTGTAGGAACAGAAGAGCAAAGTGCTGTCAAGGATTTTTATATCATCAAATCTAAAATTGAATTCCGGGATGAATCAACAGGGTCTTCTATCATCGTACTACCGGACGAGAATTTTAGTCTGAACGTACTGGTTTCTTATGACTCGACAATCATCCCTAACCAGTTTGCAACACTTGAAGATATGCATAAATTCAAAGACGAAGTGGCTGCCAGCCGTACTTTCGTCTTTGTTCGCGAAATAGAGCCTCTTCTCTCTGCCGGATTGATAAAAAGGCGGTGACCTGGACAATGCAATCGTTATCTACGAACGTAAAATGTCGCAAGAAAGCTATGACAAGCTGGCGGACGTAATGGGAGTTCCTCACATGGATGCCGACCAGTTGGGTTATATCAATCATAAACCGTTGGTTTGGCCGAATGAATGTGCCCGTCACAAGTTGCTGGACGTAATCGGTGACCTTGCTTTGATTGGTAAACCGATAAAAGGCCGCATCATCGCCACCCGCCCCGGTCACACGATCAACAATAAGTTTGCACGCCAGATGCGGAAAGAGATTCGTCTGCACGAAATTCAGGCACCGACCTATGACTGCAACCGCGAACCTATAATGGACGTGAACCGTATCCGCGAACTGCTGCCGCACCGTTATCCTTTTCAATTGGTAGACAAAGTAATTGAAATGGGTGCCAGCTATATAGTAGGTGTCAAGAATATTACCGCCAACGAGCCTTTCTTCCAGGGACATTTCCCGCAAGAACCTGTTATGCCGGGAGTGCTTCAAGTAGAAGCCATGGCACAAGTGGGAGGTCTGCTTGTCCTCAATTCCGTTGACGAACCGGAACGCTACTCTACCTATTTTATGAAGATAGACGGTGTAAAATTCCGCCAAAAGGTAGTGCCGGGAGACACGTTATTGTTCCGTGTGGAATTGCTGGCTCCGATCCGTCGTGGTATCTCCACGATGAAAGGTTATGCATTCGTCGGCGAGAAGGTGGTTTGTGAAGCGGAATTCATGGCACAAATAGTAAAAAACAAGTAATAATTGATATTTAAAAGCATGATAAGTCCTTTAGCGTATATTCATCCCGAAGCAAAAATCGGGGAAAATGTAGAAATTGCGCCTTTTGTATTTATAGATAAAAACGTGGTTATTGGCGACAACAATAAGATTATGGCTAATGCCAATATTTTATATGGTTCACGTATCGGTAACGGAAATACTATTTTTCCGGGAGCTGTTATCGGAGCCATTCCGCAAGACCTCAAGTTTCGCGGTGAAGAGTCAACAGCCGAAATCGGAGACAATAATCTGATTCGCGAAAATGTCACGATCAACCGTGGTACAGCAGCTAAAGGGCGCACAATCGTGGGCAACAATAACTTACTAATGGAAGGTGTACACGTGGCACACGATGCGCTGGTTGGTAACGGATGTATCATTGGGAACTCTACCAAAATGGCAGGTGAAATCGTGATTGATGATAACGCTATTGTTAGTGCCAATGTATTGATGCACCAGTTCTGTCATGTAGGCAGTCATGTAATGATTCAGGGCGGATGCCGCTTCAGCAAGGATATTCCTCCTTATATTATTGCAGGACGCGAACCGATCGCTTTCAGCGGCATCAACATCATCGGCTTGCGCCGTCGCGGTTTCGCCAACGAAGTGATTGAGAATATTCACAATGCATATCGTATCATCTACCAGAGTGGACTGAACACGACTGAAGCATTGAAGAAAAAAATCGAAGATGAATTTGAAAAGAGTCCTGAGATTGACTATATCATTGAATTCATCCGCAACTCGGAGCGTGGAATTATTAAATAAACACTTCAAAATAGTCATATTATGATATACAGATTTACTATCATATCTGATGAAGTTGACGATTTTGTCAGAGAAATACAAATTGATCCGGAAGCAACATTCTTTGACTTCCATGAAGCAATACTGAAATCAGTAGGGTATGCTAATGACCAGATGACTTCTTTCTTTATCTGCGACGATGATTGGGAAAAAGAAAAAGAAGTGACTTTGGAAGAAATGGATGATAATCCGGAAATAGATAGCTGGGTGATGAAAGAAACTCCGATCAGCGAACTGATAGAGGACGAAAAACAAAAGTTACTGTATGTGTTCGACTACATGACAGAACGTTGTTTCTTCATCGAACTGACAGAAATTATCACCGGTAAAGATATGAATGGTGCTAAATGTACTAAGAAAGCCGGAGAAGCTCCCAAACAGACTGTTGATTTTGAAGAAATGGCCGCAGCCGGTGGCTCGCTCGACCTCGACGAAAACTTTTACGGAGATCAGGACTTCGACATGGAGGACTTCGATCAGGAAGGTTTTGACATAGGAGGAGGCGACGCTGGCAACCCATACGAAGAAGATAAATTCTAAGTCTTAAATATCAAGTATCAGGTATTAATTGCTATGCAGTGCCGGGCAGTTAATACCTGACATTTTTTAATTCCATGTTTTAGTACTCAACAACCGATACTTACTACTTTTAACCCCATGCCCACTCTCATCGTTCTGATAGGACCCACAGGCGTAGGAAAAACAGAATTAAGCCTGCGATTAGCCGAGAATTTTCAGACTCATATCGTGTCTGCCGATTCTAGACAGTTATATGCTGAACTGAAAATAGGGACAGCCGCTCCTACTCCCGAACAACTCGAACGTGTGCCGCATCACTTGGTAGGAACGCTTCATCTTACAGACTATTATAGCGCCGCGCAATATGAGACGGAAGCAATGGAGATTCTCGAAAAGTTATTCATGCAGCATGAGGTGGTTGTCTTGACGGGCGGTTCAATGATGTATGTGGATGCTATTTGCAAAGGTATTGACGATATTCCTACCGTAGACGCGGAAACCCGTCAGCTCATGTTGCAGAAATACGAGGAAGAAGGGCTTGAACAACTCTGTGCGGAACTCCGGTTACTAGATCCGGAGTATTATCGTATTGTGGATTTGAAAAATCCAAAACGGGTGATTCATGCACTGGAAATCTGCTACATGACCGGACGTACTTACACCTCTTTCCGCACACAACAAAAGAAAAAACGTCCTTTCCATATCATCAAAGTCGGTTTAACCCGCGACCGAGAAGAACTTTATGACCGTATCAACCGTCGGGTAGACCAAATGATGCAAGAAGGATTACTGGAAGAAGTACGTTCCGTACTTCCTTACCGACATCTCAATTCACTCAATACAGTAGGCTACAAAGAACTGTTCAAATATCTGGACGGAGAATGGGAACTTCCTTTCGCTATCGAAAAGATAAAACAAAATTCGCGCATTTACTCACGCACGCAAACAAATGACTTGGTTTAAGCGGGATGAGGAAATACGTTGGTTTCATCCGGAACAAGAAACGGAGATACTTTCGTACCTCCGTTAAAAAAAAAGATCATATTGAGTAAAAACTTTTATTTGCCCAGTTTCGATACTTTCTGATAAACTTCACGGTAAACACTGTTGCCTAATTGGAATAAAAAGCGTCATTCGTTTTCCGTCAATCCGGTAGGATATAGGAACAAGAGCTGATGCGGTTCTTCCATATTCATTATGCAATACCTCACAATAAAGTCCTTCTGCAATAATATTATACTCACCCGAACGAGTAATCTTATAAGGACAAAATACGCTTCCCGTACCTCTGTTTCCTTGCTTCTAAGTACATTGCATTTTTAACATAGGCATCTACATTATAAAATTTACCTTCTTTATCAAGTACCTTATATCTGGTCACTTGTGAAGTAGCGTCATTCTGAACAAGTCTCCAGATACCTTTTAAGTTTTGGCTCATACAAAGATTGGGCATAAGAAAAAGAAATGAAACAGCCAACAAAATCTTACATAAATTTCCTTTCATAATAAATAGAATTTAAAGTTCAACATATATTTATTCTTTAATTTAATCAGCACAACAACCTTGCGTATGAGTTCGTCGCTAGCTTATAAAATCATTCTTGTTTATCTTTCAAAATGACTTTAAGTGTAGGCTTCACTTTAACTTCAATGGTAGGCTTTCCATTATAACCAACCAGAAGTACACCGTTTTTAGGGGCTTTTATAGTAAAGTGCCCTATTGAATCTGTTCTTTCCGTAAATCTCGTACCTCTTACATTTACAATAGCGGATGTCGGTTTCTCGTCCTCATTATACACTACTCCGGTCACGGTAATCCAGTCAGAACGGTACTTGTCTGTTTTCAAACGTACAATTTTCTCTTTGCCCGCTTGATCTAAAGACACTGCTTTAATTGTCTTTATAGACATTCCTTTTCAATTTCGATTTTTCGACTTCATCATCGTCTATACAATAGATAATCTTTCCTTCTACCCCTTCTGCGACACTTTCTGCCAGTTCCAAAGCATCAGCATAAGGTTTTTCCGGATTATCTTTTTTAAATTGATACTCTCCTTCCGTAAGCAAAGTAACAATTATCACTCCATTTTTTCCTTTTTCCCCATAAATAGATGTAGCAGTTTTATCTTTCAATATAGAAAAACTTTTAATACGGTCAGGAGCTATCTTAGACAAAGCTTCTTTATCCGATACTTCTTTATCATTAATAATGATTAAGGGTTGTTTGCCCTCTTCAACACCATGAAGAATCAAACTATTTCCGACTTTAGTACCGGAAGATAAAGTTCCGGTCGTTTTCAGACTAACGGATGTCTCAGGAAACAATTTAACCACATCCTGTTCCATTCGTATTGACATTTCAGAAGCTACGGCTGCTTTCACCGTTTTATATCCAATAAATGAGAACCACAAATAACTATCCTTCGGTGTTTTTTTCAGACGAAAGCGGCCATTTGCATCTGTTATTGCGCCAATAGTTGTACTGGGAACGACTATGCTTACTCCGGCTTTAGGCTGGCCCTGCTCGTCAGTAACAATTCCTGCGACAAGAAAGTCCGGCACAGTATTTGTTTCAGTCGCTTTAATCTCAGTAAAAGTGCTGATGTCTTGTACACGTGTTTTCCCCTCCCTGCGAGTGGTAACAAGTATCACCCCATTTGCACCACGCTTGCCATATAAACCAATAGATGCACTATCTTTCAGTACCGAGAAACTTTCTATTATCCCTCTATCTATTTTTTCGAAAGTCTCCATACTCATTTCCTTGCCATCGACCATAATTAACGGCTTCTTATTCTCCGGAAATCTGATATCTCCAAACCTCACCGGAACGGAATATTTCACAGACACAGGCATACCACGTTGCTTTCCGGGAGTCCAGGCCGGCATTTCACTCACAATTCTTTCAGCCTCTTTAGTTAAGATAGGTTGGTCGGACTGAAGCGCTCGCACATCCTTTACTTTTCCCGCTTTCAGATACAGTGAAACCGACTATCACACTACCTCCGGCTTTCCCTTTCACATCAGAACTTTTTGTTTTATTCTCCAAATACTTATACAACGCATTCATACCACCCGGATATTCAGGCATTTGCTCCACCACCTCAAAAACAACTAATTCTTCATTACCTTTCGTTTTTGCCGCACGATTTTCAGCACGAACCTTGGCCTTACTATCGCTATGTGACACTTTTACAGTATCTTGCAGCATATTTTCTGTATCTCTCAACACATTTTCTTGCACAATCTCGGCCAAATCATTAACTTTGACGGCAGAAATTTCTTCTACTTTTTCGGAGATTTCGGGACGGGCAAAAGCAGTTACTGCAATAGCTGCCAATGGAAGCACATACAAGTACTTCAACCGTGCCCACGGATTTGATTTTTCTTTTAACATCATAGTGATACGTTTTTTTAAGTTTACTGTGATTAAAGGCTGTTGGCCATATAGAGTAGAGCCTTGTGCCAACGGCTTTTTTTATTAATAATAGTTGATATTCTTTCGCGTTTACACCTTCATTGATAACAGTCTCATCGGCTTCATACTCATGGATATTCTGCAACTCCTGTTTCAACAGCCATGCACCGGGGTTGAACCATTGGAAAAAGATACAGATATCAGCTACCAATAAATCAATAGAATGCCGATGACGGATATGTGCTGCTTCATGAATCAGAATTTCCCGCCCGTTCTCCTCCAAATCCTTCCGGCTGATAACGATATACTTCATCCAACTGAACGGAGCTATCTCCTGTTCGTGGACAACAAGTGTTGTTCCATTCTCCAACTTTTTCCCGTTTACCGGAATGTATTAACCTGAAAAGACGGATCAAAGAGTATAGATTGCGGCAAGCAAAGAAGATAATGCCGGCCAGATAAACAAGCAGAAGAATTTCTATCCAGGACAAGGAAGCGACTTCGTGTACAGCCACTCCGCCGGTTGCATCGACAGTCGCGGGTTCCATTTCTGCCATTAGCAACACCTGCTCAATGGTGAGCATTGTTTGTTGTACTTCAACCTGATGGTTCGTGGTTACTTCAATGAAGGGAATGAGCAATGACAAAAACAGTACGCCCAATAAAGCAACACGATTAAAGCGATGAAAAGTTTCTTTGCTAAGTAAGACCCGAAAAAACAGGTAAAACAAGACAAGGCAAACTGATGATTTTAATATATAGATAAAGAATGCTCCCATAGTATAGATTGTCGTTTTATTAATTGGTGTTCATTAAATAGTGTTCTCAGGTCAGCCTTTCCTGTCCGCCTTCTCTACCTCTTGAATCAATTGTCTAAGTTCATCCAAAGAAATATCTTCTTCTTTGACTAAAGACGAAACTGCATTCAGGTAGGAATTATTAAAATACTTACTGATTACATTCCGAAGTGTTCCTTTACGAAAATCTTCTTCACTGACGATCGGATAGTATTGATAAGTATTCCCAAAAGTATAATGAGCCAGAAAGCCTTTATCTTCCAGCCCGCGCACAATCGTTGATAAGGTGTTAAAATGCGGCTTCGGTTCTTCATAGAAAGCCAACATTTCTTTCACAAACAAGGGACCCTTTTCCCAAAAAAATCCCATGATTTCTTCTTCCTTTGCTGTTAATCCTTTCATACCTGCATCTTTGTTTGATGCAAATAACGAGAAGTTTTAGTTTATAAACTAATTTTTCTAGTTAATATAAACTAAAAGATATAGTTTAAAAGATGACAAGCCTGTAAAAGGCTCTATCAAAGATAAATTCTTCATTCTTTTACCCCCACAGTTTATCAACAATAAAATTCCCTATAAAGAATAAATCGCCCATAAAGACGATACTGAATACCAGAAAAGTGAAACAGGTACTCCAACGAGCTCCCCCATTTTCTTCACCGCTTTTGATACGGAGCAAGGAGCTATGCAAGCAATCACCTGCTATGAACAACACAAACAAGCTCGGTATCAAGTCACCCCATGACACCAACCACAAGTTATCACCCTTTCCCATTAGGAATGTCAATGCCACGGCCAACAAGAAGACGGAAGCATACTGCAAGTCTTTTTCTCTTTGAATTCATAGTGGTAATATTTAAAGTACTTTTCACAAAGATATTGAATCTCATTAAATATCCTCTATCAAATCCATACAAAAAATCAGTATCATTACATATTTTACTTGCCTTTATCTGTCACTACAAAAAGTAAATGGACAAGCAGACACAAGACGAAAGGCAGAGCTCCTTCATCCACTAACACTGATGAACAGGGAAAGATGAAGGAATGAACGGATCATGAGATATTTCACTAAACCAATGAAATTCTAATCCTCCACTTGCTCTCCTTCAGATTCTTCCGGTTTATTTCCGGTTTTAGAAGACTTCTTTTTTAATCGGCCACTTTTTCTCAAGGCTTCGGCAATAATCCACTGAAGTTGCCCGTTTGTACTACGAAACTCATCAGCCGCCCATTTTTCAATGGCGTCCATTGTTTCAGTATCCACTCGCAAAACAAAACTCTTTATTGAAGATTCCTTTTTAGCCACTTCTATTTTACCTTCTTATTTATAGTTTATCAATGATTCAGCGTACCTGTATTCACAACCGGTTGCGCAGCTTCGTCCGCACAAAGCACCACTAGCAAATTACTCACCATGGCAGCTTTCTTTTTCCTCATCCAGTTCAACAATTTCCTCTTCAGAAAGTTTATGCAATGCCATATGTACCATTGAAACGGCACCTTCAACTATCTTTTCGCGAGCACTGATGATAGCCGACGCCTGCTGACGGCGTAACATAACAAGCTGCAATCTCCGGAGCATAAGCCAAATAATTAATACGGGCTTCCACTATCTCCATACCTGCCATGGCCAGACGTTCATTCAACTTTTTTGTTCCAACTGCTCGTTAATTTCATCACCGCCACTACGTAACGTCAATTCATCCAAATTCGCTTCGTTGTCGTCATAAGCATACAGTCCCGCTACCTGACGAAGCGCAGCATCACTTTGCACACGAACAAAATCCTCAAAGGCATTCATTCGCCCGGCAACAGTCACAGTCATCTGTCCGCTCCCTCTATTATCCGCCATTGTCTGCGCATCAATTTCGAACATAGCTTTATAAGTGTCTTTCAATTTCAGACAAGCACCAGACCGATCAAAATAGGATTACCAATCTTGTCATTTACTTTAATAGGCTCCACATCAAGTTACGGGCACGTAAAGATAGTTTCTTCTTATTCATAAAAGGATTAACCCAAGAAAAATCCCGTTTCAGTAAACGTACCTTTATATTTCCCGAAGAATACCATGACACGGGCTTCGTTCGGTTCCTGCGAAAAATAACCGGAATCATTAGAACAGCTAATGCAAGAAAAAGCAATAGCAAAAGAAAAACATTATATGCTTCCTTTGAAAAGCATAAAACTCACAACAACCAACAAAGGCAACACGATCAAATTAAGAAACAAGGCCAAAAAAGCCATTAACAACCGCATCATCGTACTTAATTTCTTTTTGTAATCATAGCATTTAATTTTGATATTATTTTGATATCACAAATATATCAAATTTAGAAATTAAAAAGCAAACAAAAAGAGACTTTTTTTTTTTTTGAGAAGGCATATTTTTTAACTAAACAGCCCTGTCTTGTTCCTAAACAAATATAAAAAGTTAAGGAAATAAGCGGCTATCCGAACCTAAAAAAGAGTTTGCTCTTTGAGGTATTTAAGTTTATTACTATTTTTTTGCAGGATACGAATTTAAAACCTATAAACAGTAAAACATAAAACAATTCATAAAATGAGAAAAGATAAGTTTAGCTCTACTCTTCTGCCTTCTCTGCCTTACCGGAATGGCACAAGGACAAAAGGCTCTTGATTTAAAAAGATATCACCTCCGGACGTTTCCGCCCGGAAAACATTCAGGGAGTAATCCCCGCCGACGGTGAATACTACACACAGATGAACGGCGAAGGCACACAAATTATTAAATATTCCTTCAAGACAGGTGAAAAAAAGTGGAAGTGGTGTTCGATGTGAATACTGCACGCGAATGTGATTTCAAACACTTCGACAGTTACCAGTTCTCACCGACGGTCAGAAATTGCTTATTGCTACGAAAACGACTCCGATTTACCGGCATTCTTATACAGCCTGTACATTATATCTACCCTTTGAAACGAAATGATAAGGGCGTTACGACAAACAACATTATTGAACGGCTGTCCGACGGCGGACCTCAACAGGTCCCCGTCTTTTTCTCCGGACGGAACAATGATCGCTTTCGTACGTGACAACAACATATTCCTCGTAAAACTGCTCTTACGGCAACAGCGAAAGCAAAGTGACTGAAGATGGTAAGCAAAATTCTATCATCAACGGTATTCCTGACTGGGTATGAAGAAGAGTTCGGCTTTAACCGTGCTTTTGGAATTCAGCGCCGACAATACGCTGATTGCTTTTTATCCGTTTCGACGAGTCGGAAGTTCCCTCTCTACTCTTTCCCGGTATTTCCGGACAAGCACCCACATTGATGCTTTAAAAGATTATCCGGGCGAATATACATATAAGTATCCAAAAAGCCGGATATCCGAATTCGAAAGTAGAGGAGTACGTACGTATGACATCAAATCACATGTCACCCGTACAATGAAACTCCGTTGGATGCAGATGGATACATCCCGCGTATCCGTTTCACAAAGGATGCCAATAAATTGGCTATCATGACATTGAACCGCCATCAAGACCGTTTTGATCTTTACTTTGCCGATCCTCGTTCCACACTTTTGCAAACTAATGCTTCGCGATGAGTCTCCTTATTACATAAAGGAGAATATTTTCGATAATATCCAGTTCTATCCGGAATATTTCAGCCTGCTTAGCGCACGTGACGGTTACAGTCACCTCTATTGGTATAGCATGGGGGGTAATCTGATTAAAAAGGTTACTAACGGTAAGTTTGATGTGAAAGATTTTCTGGGATATGATGAAGAAGACGGTTCTTTCTATTACACCAGCAATGAAGAAAAAGCCCTCTGCGCAAAGCTGTCTATAAAATAGACAAGAAAGGCAAGAAGCTCAAACTATCCCAACAGGTAGGAACCAATACACCGCTCTTCAGCAAATCGATGAAGTATTACATGAACAAGTTCTCCAACTTGAATACTCCGATGCTGGTTACACTGAATGATAATTCCGGGCAAAACACTCAAAAACGCTTATTACCAATGATGGATTGAAACAAACATTGTCCGGATATGCTGTGCCACAAAAAGAGTTCTTCACTTTCCAAACCACAGATGGCGTGAAGCTGAACGGCTGGATGATGAAACCGGTTAATTTTTCCGCATCTAAAAAATATCCGGTACTGATGTATCAATATAGCGGTCCGGGCTCTCAACAAGTATTGATACCTGGGAATCAGTTGGGAGACATACATGGCAAGCCTCGGTTATATCGTGGTATGCGTGGACGGTCGCGGCACAGGAGGTCGTGGAGAAGCTTTTGAGAAATGCACTTATCTGAAAATCGGAGTCAAAGAAGCCAAAGATCAGGTAGAGACTGCCTTGTATCTCGGCAAACAACCATACGTGGATAAAGATCGCATCGGTATCTGGGGCTGGAGCTACGGCGGATACATGACTCTTATGAGCATGAGCGAAGGAACGCCCGTATTCAAAGCAGGAGTAGCAGTAGCTGCACCCACCGACTGGCGTTTCTATGATACGATTTATACCGAACGCTTCATGCGTACTCCGAAAGAGAACGCGGAAGGATATAAGGAATCATCAGCCTTCACCCGCGCTGACAAACTACATGGAAACTTGTTGTTGGTGCATGGCATGGCAGACGATAATGTGCACTTCCAAAATTGTGCGGAATATGCCGAGCAGTTGGTTCAGCTTGGAAAACAATTTGATATGCAAGTGTATACAAACCGCAATCATGGAATATATGGTGGCAATACCCGCCAACACCTATACACACGGTTGACCAACTTTTTCTTGAACAATTTATAATGACGGACAGAGTACGTAAGCCCGAATGGCTGAAAATTAATATTGGTGCCAACGAACGATACACCGAAACCAAACGGATTGTCGACTCCCTGCTTGCATACTATATGCAGCAGTGGGCGTTGCCCTAATATGGGAGAATGCTGGGGAAAAAAGGAACTGCTACCTTTTATGATTGGCGGTGACATCTGCACGCAGTTGCAAATTCTGCAACACACAAACCGGCCGCCCGCACCCGCTAGATGCAAACGAACCTACCCATGTCGCAGAATCCATCGCACTGATGAAACTGGATCATGCTGTCATCACTTCCGTAGACAGAGATGATCTGCCGGATTTTGGGGGAGTAAACAATATTACCAATCCTTATAAATAAAAACGGTTGAACTAAACAACACCGAAGTGCTCATTCCTGATTTTCAAGGAAAGACAGAACTGTTAAATCAGGTCATTGAAGCGCATCCCGATATTATTTCTCATAATATGGAAACTGTCCGGCGTATCAGTCCCCTGGTACGCAGTGCAGCAAATTATGATACCAGTTTGCAAGTGATCTCTCACATTTCCGAAAAACGGAGTCCAAAAGCGGCATTATGGTTGGTTTAGGAGAAACCCCGAAAGAAGTGGAAACACCTGATGGATGATCTACTGGCAGCCGGTTGCCAGATACTCACCATAGGGGCAATATCACGCAACCCAGTCACCGGCATTATCCCGTTGCCGAATATGTGACCCCGCAACAATTTGCAAAAATACAAGATTATCGGCTTAAAAAAGGATTCAATATCGTGGAGAGTGCTCCTCTTGTCCGTTCCTCCTACCATGCTGAGAAACATATCCGTTAGCAAACAAAACACAAGCACTATTTGTTTTATAGATAGAACCGACAAATAAACATAAAAGAGATGGATCATGGCGCGAATACTTCTTCCGCATTAACATGTCACTGGTTTTATCCCCGTTATTATGCTTCCATTTTATTTTAATTTCTTATAACGCAAGACACGGCTATTAATATCGGTAGCCAGTCAGGTATCGTAGTGTATATCTTTCTTATCATCGCAAAGGCATACTGTTACCCTTGCTTATTCTTTATATATCGGCAGGAATACTGATTCTTCTTTCTCACAGCCCTATTCCGGGCGATTATGTTCCCTGAAGGTGCACTTCCTCTCAATATTGAAGTGAGAGCATTCTCATACCGATGCTAATACTCTATATGCACAAGAAAAAAGATTCATCAACCATTTTCTTGAAACAGATAGGTTCCTGCAACAAACGCCTGTATGCACAAGGGGGCGGAGAGCTGCTGTTGTTGTTTCTGCACAATTGCTCTGATTTTTCCGGTATACTTCACTTTATTATCATCAGTATCGTGATAATGCCAGAACCCGTTAAGTTCTACCAGCAAACTTACTCTTTATAAAAGTGCTCCCCTTGCTCGTCTTTTTCATGAGCATTCTATTTAACCAGATTGCCATTCGCTTCTTCAATCATTTAATGTCTCACACTGAGTACGTACCCTATCGTCAACACCGAAGGAGACGTCATCTGGGAAAACACCTGCAATAGAAGCTGTGTTAATTACAAAAATGCATACATCAATCCGGCATAAGAATTCGTTATATCCACTACTGAATGTTATTCCTTTGCGACAGGCCATCAACAGCCATTCTGGATAGAGGAAAAGTAGATATTCCCATGGAATGTTATCTCCGCTACGGAGAATTTGGAAGCAGGCGCCACTGTTTAATCAATGCTTTTTCCTCATGAAAAAAGGTATCAAACCTGAATTCAACATCGTTTATCACTTCGAGAATGAAGTGACCAAACTGTCTTTTATCTATCTATTCATTGTCGATATCGTAAAAGATGATTCCATCCTTTTGTACCCTGCTTAAAAACAAGCTATGGAGTTTCAAAAACAGATAGAGGAAAAATCTTGGCAAAAGGCTTCTTCAGCAGTTGTTTTCGAAGATGAATATGGAACATTTAAAAAGGTTATTTATATGGAAAAAACAGGGAATCTTAGATAACCGGGCACGTGTCCTTTCAGTCCTTCACTGTACGCGTTTGTATATATTCTCCTTCAGCAATATTGGCAGCGACAATGAAAGTTTGGTTGAGGACGGCAATTCAACAAATATCTTCTATCATCTTTATGATTGCGGTAAAGAGCGTCTCAATAAAAGCTGCGTCTGGCTTTCAACATACAATACGCTGTTCCAAAGTTCTTAATTTCTGGCACGCTCGTCCCGGTTCAATGGCAATAACCATGAAAAGCGAAACTCTGTCCGTTAAAGCCGGAAATACAGAAAAATGATCGAGAGTCCACAAAGGAACAACGCTTTAACTTCTTGCGCTGCGCGATGACATCCGCCCCGGGGTCGGCAGCAACCGGACAACCGGCTTCGGAAATCACTCCCATAGAAGCACCGCAGCCAAAGGTTTCAGATAACCGAAGTAATAGCTTCAGGTGAAGTGTTAACTTGTTCAACGGGTAGAACGTCCAGCGCATCAATATCAATCTCCCGGTCCACTTTCTTCAGAAGCGGCGGAGCAGAACGAATATCTTCAACGATAAAATGCCGGATACCGGAGATAATCTCACTTATAATGAGGGCAAAACCTTTTTCGACAGGTGTATCACCTAGAGTCACAAAGGTGGTAAATAAAGAGCAGTTTCCACTTTTAAAATTGAGAATTAAAATTGCCAATGAAGCTATCAAGGAAGGCAGATAATCGGACTGGTTCAACATCTCGTGATAGTCGGTAAATTCCAACAAATCTTTCAGCTTCATATCGCCCTTCTTTTCATATAGGAAGAAGCAATCTGTGCGCCTATCCATACCCACTGATGCGAGGCGCTTGCGTACGCAGCATTTCAAGCAGCAGGAGCGGGTTTCATA
>VOFK01002738.1_pt1 | contig 23652 bp, 20 predicted proteins | sample 5384121 | NCBI WGS metagenome assembly VOFK01 (sample SAMN12384730, study PRJNA508395) | human gut metagenome | isolation source: healthy gut J | host: Homo sapiens | reverse complement strand
CCATGTATTGCCGGAATCAGGTGGAACGGTTGAAACAACGTTGCAAGTGGGTTGACAAGCTGTTTAAGAAAGATAAGAGTACTACAAGCGGGCGGCCTTTTTATTCATGTGGATAGCAGAAGCAAAAGGAAAAAGCAAACGGATGTATTTTTTTATCATGCAATCGGTAGCAGTAAAGGCAAACGTTTGGCGAATAATTTTGGTACTGCACCTTTGATAAGAAATACGACGCCACCCAGCCGAATCGGGATTTACCGGGACGGTAAGCGGACGTAACCTTTGTATGTATTACGCAACACGCAGCCAGTGGCGGTGTTTTTGGAACTTGAAATATCCAAAACAAGCGTGACCAACAAAGACTGGTGTTAAAGAATAACGTCAGCACTGGCCAAATGGATAAGCAGATGGTTAGTGACCGATTATAAAAAGGGAAGTACTCATTTCTCTTTTTTATATTCGATAAGAAAAAATTTGTTAAAGTCTAAAGATGGCCATTGCCTGTGTCCGACACCTCGTATATTTGAATCTTATATATCTGATTCATCGGGATTGAAAACTAAACACAAACAATTATTGAGTAATATCTTCTTAATTACTCGCCTTTTATCACAACCGGAATCTTTGTGATACAATTTATTCTTTCTATTTTCGGGGACATTGATACGGAGATAGACGCAGACAACTGATATCAGTAGTGTAGTGCCCTTTTAAGGACTTTACCCATTTTGGTATTGGCTTTGGCTGGTATTTTATGTATCTGGCAGGACATACGGATGTGTTTCAATTACATCATAGGAATATTAATAGGTCTTTTTCTTTGTGTTGGCTGTTTGGTTTCTTTTTATAAGAAAGCTTATCGGTTTTAACAAGTAAACCGCAGCGAAAAAACAGACCAGTGGTAGGAAGGGAAAGTTTGCTTCATTTTAAACACGGTGATGGTCCAAAAAATAGGCTTAACGATGGCGCTATTCATGTTGAATAGATGTGGTTTCGGAAAGTGGAAAGATTTTATCAAACCGAGACAAGGACCATCATTACGGCTTACAAAAGATGGCATATTATATATTCAATAAGTTGAAACTTTAAAAAGAAATAATCTATGACACAAGAAATGATGTGATTATGGCTGCTATATTGGTAGCAGTCATTTTGCTTACTTTTTATTTGGTATTCTCGTTACTGTAAGTGTAAAAGTGACGGAAGTACTCGTTGTATGGTAAGACCGCAATGATAAGAAGTCGGTGAAACTGTATCATGGTGGCGCTGCTTTGTTTGGCCTATTATATGTGGCCATGAATTCTGTCTATGTATTGATGCAGATAGACTGTAAGCTGGACCGGCCTTGTCTGCACAGAATACCTGTGTGGATGTACCAACACTCATCACCGTAGCCATCAGTACAGACCCCGAAGTGATGCAAAAATGAACGCATGTTGGGATTGTAATGATGAGCAAACAAAACCTTATCATTGACAAGTCAAGTTTTTTTCATGCAGATGCGTTTGGTTATTGCCGATATGACTATAGAGGAAAGCTGAACTCGATCGACAGCCTTTCAAAGGTAAAGATAATATTAATGATACGGAACTTCGTAAGTTCGACTTTATCTGATGAATAATAATACCAGCGCATATTCGTGATGCCGCCAATTATATTGTCAATTTAGGTAAGGAAGCCGAGAGCAAAAAGCAGAATGAAGCGCAGGCGTATTGAGGAAACAGGAGAAATTGCGCAATCAAAAAAGCCAATCAGATTAAGGAACGTGAAACAAAGCGGCTGCCGAGACTGCAAAGATCAAGATATTGCGATTTTCCGAAAACTAAAAAAGCAGCAGGAAATATCGGTTGCCAATGCTGATAAAGACCGTATCTCAGGTAGCCACACAATGCTGAAAAAGAGTCTCAGGTGGCAAAAGCTGAAGCCGAAAAGAATATTCGTATCGAACAGGCCAATACTGAAAAAGGAAAGTCGTACTGCTGAGTTGAATTCGGATATGGAAAATTAAACAGGCGGAAGCTGCCAAAAAGCGGCTATCGGACGAAATGAAGCACAAAAGCGTCATTGCACAATCTGATGCTGAACTGGCAGTGACGTGCAAGCTAATGCCGATAAACAGGCAGGTGAAGCGGCTGCCTGTTCGAAGCCGCTGCCGCAGACTGCCCTCGGGAACGCCAAAAAGGCGCGTAAAGGAATTTCATTGAAAGCTGATAAAATTGTTCCCAGCCGAACAGCTACAGGAAGCTTGCCTTCAGGCAGATGCCGTTGCAGAAAAGATTACCAGCGAGGCAGAGGCGCGGCGAAGGCTTGCTGGCTCTGTGGCACAGGCTGAAGCCCATAGGGCTATCGAAGATGAAATTGGAAGCAGAAGCGATGGTAAGAAGAACATCATTGCTTCGCCGAGGCCGAAGCGCCTCCGAGGTTAGCGGTAGGCTGCCGAATCGAATCCGCAATCGCCATTCAGTATGGGCATGGTGGTACCAGTGAAGTTGGAAATTGCCGTGAACAGGTGAAAGCATCTTCGAACATATCAATTTAGGTGCATCGCTTATCACAGTGTTTGACGGAGGCAACGGTGCGCATGCGTAATTTCTTGAATACGCGTTGAGAGCCAGTAGCTGCCTGAGTCTTGGGCACTTTGATAACGGCCTGGCTGGAGAGACTGCGAAAGGGACTTCATTAATCCGCGAAGAAAGAAAGAAGAGAAGACGAAGGAAAAGGAAAATAATTCCAACGTTTACAGTCTTGGGAGCAATAAATGTACAAGGCAAACTGTTTTAGATTGTGCCAAATGCATAATGCTGTCGTTTCATGTTCGTGCAGCGAGGGTTCGCCTGCGTCTGAAAACAGTTTGCTTGCGTCTCAAGGCGGAACCCTGCCCCCGCAGCCAACAATCGGATAGGCCATTTGAGTTTTGAATACTCCTAACTTGCAAATAGCAGTTGAAAAGATTGAGATACTTTTTTATTCTTTCTCATGTGATTAATACATTGATACGATGGCTGCCACCTGCCTGTAGTAATCCCGAAGAGAATATTTTTATTGTTTCTCGGGAAAGTGGGCACAGGATGTCAACCATCTCCCCACACTTAGTCCCAAAGAAAAATCTGAGTGCCATCACTAATGCGTGGCTTTGCGATTGATTTTCTGTGCGGCAATAATGCGGACACTGCCGAGGCAACTGTACCGAACATTGGGGCAAGGTAAAGCGCCCCCAATACCGTGGTTCAGGCATCAAAGAGAAAATCAATCCTGGCCAATCGGGAATAACCCCAATAGAATCAGACAACCGCAATGTAATAACTTGGCATAACGATTGGCAACTCCTGTCAATTGTATCATTCCATTATTTTGGGCAAATACGGAATTGGGAAAAGAATTAAGAACTCCTGCCAGCATAGAATTAAATCCATCATAAAGAATACCTCCCGAGGCACGTTTGATAAATGTTTTTCCTTCTACCGGTTCTCCTTGAAATCAGTGAATTGGCTGTGATGTCTCCATAAGCTTCAATTGCTGTGATGAGGAATCTCAATCCCAAGGCAAATGCAGAGAAGTCAAAAATCTAATCCATACTTGAAAGGTAGGGGGATATTGACTCCTCCGAAGCTTTGTACGGCAGAGAAATCGACTTTTCCAATGCACCAGGCAACTGCATAACCTATCATCAAGCCGATGACAATGGAACTCATGCGTAAGTAGCGATTGGAACTTCGATTGAAGAATATGATAAGAACAAGTTACCAACAGTGCCAGCCCTAAATTCTCAAAACTGCCGAACGTACCGTTACCTTGGGCAGCAACACCTCACCGCATGCGGTTATACCTACTTTAATCAGACTCATTCCAATCAGGGTCACTACGATTCCCGATACCAAAGGGGGTGATTACTTTACGGGTATATTTCAAGATACGGCTGATGACCATTTCTACAGAAGAAGCAGCAATGCAAGTTCAAAAATCAATGGGAGCCCTCCCAGCATACCGGCTGAAATAATGACCGATAAAAAGAAAAGCTGGTTGTTGAATGCATAACAATCCTGTTCCGATACTCCCAATGCGTTTGCATTGGATGAAGGTAGAGATGCCTGAGGCGAACAATGCCATGGATACCAGGAAACTTGTGGTTTCAAATCCAGTTTCAATGCTCCTGCAATAATAAGAGGCAGGTGATGATGGCTACAAAAAATGGCTAATAAATGTTGTATGGCCGCAAAGATAGCTTCTCGTACAGGAGGACGGTCATTCAGTCCGTAAATCAGCCCTGTTGTATGAGTTGAGGTTGCTTTTTTCCTCCATACGATTATCTTATTTTGATTTCACAATTGTCCAGACTGTCAATGATAGCCAGCGATTCAATGCGTATGCCTGCGTTGCGTAAGTAATCACCACCGTGTTGGAAGGACTTCTCGATGATAAAGCCCATACCGGCAAGTTCGGCCTGCTTTCTCTACCAGGTCGATAATACCTTTGGCGGCATTGCCATTGGCAAGAAAGTCATCAATGAAAAGAACACGGTCTCCTTTTTTTTTGGAGAAAGTCCTTACTTACACAAACGTCGTAAGAACGGTCTTTGGTAAAAGAATATACACTGGTGGTGAGCATGTTTTCCATGGTAACGGGTTTTTTTTCTTTGCGAAGACCACAGGAAGCTCAAGCAGGTATCCCACCATGATGGCGGGTGCGATTCCGCTGGCCTCGATTGTCATTACTTTATTGATATTGGTCGAGGCAAAACGACGTACAAATTCCACTGCTATGGATTTCATTAAAATGGGGTCCATCTGGTGGTTGATAAAGTTATCTACTTTTAGGATGCCTCCTTCAAAACATTTGCCATCTCGTAAGATTCGTTCTTTAATGCTTTCATTGGTTGTGTGATTTTTGATAATGGCGGCAAAATTACAAATTTTATTGGGAAGAGGAAGGGAGAAGGCGGTTAATGTTTATGATATATCGAGAATATGAAATATGAGCGGGAGGCAGGTCGGTATCCGATGTAACTGCCGTGCCTGAGAGGGAGGAATGTTTCCGCCCAAGTACTAAAGCAAGTTACTTTGGGCGGATTCGGTTTATTTCTACAGCGAAACGATAACAAGAGTTGTTTTTTGATATACTCTCTTGTGTTACCATTGGTTGTAATGTATATTTTCCTGTTTGAATTTATCTTTGGCTTCCTCATTGCGTTGAGGATAACCGATGGGAATTAAGTTGAAAGGTACGATATGTTCGGGCAATGACAGAACCTTGCGTACGTTCTCTATACGTTGTTCTTCAGGATAGATGGCTGTCCATACAGCCCCTAGCTCCAAAGCTTCGGCTGCCAGCAACAGATTTTCGGAGGCTGCAGAACAGTCCAGCATCCAGTACTTGCCGAATTCTCCATTCAATGATTTGGCTAAATCACCACAAACCACGATGGCCATGGGTGCTTCCGCGGTCATTTTGGCATAGGGCAATACTTCTGCCAGTTTGTTTAATACGTCTCTGTCATCTATCACGATAAAAGCCCAGGGTTGCTTGTTTACAGCCGAGGGAGCCGCCATAGCAGCTTTCAGCATGATGTCTACTTTCTCCTTTTCCACGGGGCGGGATGTATAAGAGCGGACACTTTTGCGTGCCATAATTATTTCGATGGCGTTTTTTTCTTCTTTAGTATTTTCGTTTTTATCCATATTCTGACAATTTTCCATCGTTATTACCGATAAAACAACAGCAGGTAATAACTTGAATATTGTATTTACATTCATCGTTTTTAATAAATGATTAGTAATTCAAGTGGAATTCGACCACTGCTTCAATTCCTTTACGGAAGATATCAAGAGGAATATTCTCATTGGGAGAGTGGATAGCGTTGCTTTCCAGTCCGAATCCCATCAATACGGTTTTTATACCCAGAATTTGTTCAAAGTCGCTGATGATGGGAATACTTCCTCCACGGCGAACGGCAAGCGGCTTCTTCCCGAATGCTTTGGCGAATCCTTTTTCGGCAGCCTGATAAGCCGGAAGGGTAATGGGGCAGACATAACCTTCGCCACCGTGCATGGGGGTTACTTTTACTTTTACATAATCGGGAGCGACAGCATTGATGTAATCGACAAACAATTTGGAAATCTTCTCATGATTTTGATGTGGAACAAGACGGCAGGATACTTTGGCGTAAGCTTTTGATGGCAACACGGTTTTAGAACCTTCGCCCGTATATCCTCCCCAAATACCGCAAATATCGAATGATGGACGGCAACTGTTACGTTCCAGGGTAGAATATCCTTTTTCACCTTTCAATGCCTTTACATTGATGGCAGCCATATATTTTTGTTCGTCGAAAGGTATTTGGGCTATCATCTCGCGTTCTGCGGCAGGCACTTCTTCCACATCATCGTAGAAATGAGGAACAGTGATGCGACCGTCTTCATCAATGACTTTTGCCAATATGCTGCATAAGGTATTGATGGGGTTGGCTGGCTGCCCGCCGAAATGACCCGAGTGAAGGTCGCGGTTAGGCCCCGTCACTTCAATTTCCCAATATGCCAGTCCGCGCAGTCCGGTAGTCAGTGAGGGAAGGTCGGCTCCCAGCATACTTGTATCCGAAACAAGGATAACATCGGCTTTCAGCAGCTCTTTATGTTCTTTGATAAAGGCATTCAGACTGGGTGAACCGATTTCTTCTTCTCCTTCGAAGATAAATTTCACATTGTGCTTCAGCAATCCGTGTTTCACCACGTATTCGAAAGCTTTTACCTGAATCATCGCTTGACCCTTGTCATCATCCGCACCGCGTGCCCAGATATGTCCGTCACGTATTTCGGGCTCGAACGGTTGGCTTTTCCAAAGCTCCAATGGTTCTGCGGGCATTACGTCATAATGCGCATATATTAATATGGTGGGGGGCTTCATCGCTGATATGTTTCTGTGCGAACACCAATGGATTACCTTGAGACGGCATAATCATGGCTTCGTCTGCTCCGCCTCCAGCAGCAGTTCTTTCCAGCGCAGGGCACAGGCAAGCATATCGTCTTTATGTTCGGGTAATGCACTGATACTGGGTATGCGGATGAGACTGAAAAGTTCTTCCATGAAGCGGGCTTCATTTTCTTTAATGTATTGTTTAATTTCCATAGCTGAATGATTTTTGTCGGGTTAAAGTTAACTTTCCCGGAGGAAAGAAAAAAATTATAAAACTTAAATAAAGGAAAATGCATATATAGAAAGTCCAAAGAGAAGCAGACAGGCTGTTTTGGCTCTTTGGGCTTTTTGATAAAGACACTTTTTATAGTTGAGTGGTTCTGTCTATCAAATAGTAGTCTAAAACAGTGATGGCTGCCATCGCTTCTACAATGGGAACAGCGCGGGGCAATACGCAGGGGTCATGGCGTCCCTTCGCTTTCATGGTGGTGTCGATACCATTGATATTCACCGTGTGTTGCTCCATTAATACGGTGGCGACAGGCTTGAATGCAACACGGAAATAGATATCCTGTCCGTTGCTGATGCCGCCTTGGATGCCGCCCGAGTAATTGGTTTTTGTTTCTATTCGTCCGCCGTTGTTGTAGAATACATCATTTTGTTCGCTGCCTCTCAGTTCCATGGAGTCGAAACCTTGTCCATAGGCAAAGCCTTTCACGGCATTGATGCTCAGCATGGCATTTCCCAGTGCGGCGTGCAGTTTGCCAAATACAGGTTGTCCCAATCCGATGGGGCATCCTTTGATGACACAACTAATCACACCTCCGATGGTATCGCCTTCACCTTTGACTTTCCAGATGAGTTCTGCCATTTCTTTTGCTTTTTCAAGGTCGGGACAACGGACATCGTTGCTTTCTATCAGGTCGAGGTCATAGCTCTTGTAGTCATGGTCCAGCTTGATAGGTCCCACTTGTGAGGTGTAGGCTGTTACGCTGATGCCTAATTGCTTTAAGGCAAGTTTGGCAAGTGAACCGGCCACAACGCGCGAAATTGTTTCGCGTGCTGATGAACGTCCTCCGCCGCGATAGTCGCGGATGCCGTATTTTTCCATATAAGTATAGTCCGCATGCGAAGGGCGGAAGAGATTCTTTATATTCTCGTAGTCGTTAGAATGTTGGTTCTTGTTCCATACCACGAAACCAATGGGACAGCCGGTGGATTTTCCATCGAAGATGCCTGAAAGGAATTCCACTGTGTCAGGTTCCTTTCGGCTGGTGGTAAGGAGCGATTGTCCGGGGCGGCGGCGATTCAGTTCCTTCTGCACAAAATCCATATCGATGTCGATACCTGCCGGAAAACCGTCAATTACACCACCGACACCGGGACCGTGAGACTCGCCGAAACTCGTTAATCGGAAAATATTACCAAATGAATTGAACATGTTGTTTGTAGTTTTAAAAGTTTCTATTCGTAAAGATAACGATTTTCTTGAAACAATGGCTATGTTTCAGGTAAAATTTTACTTTTCCGGTTTTAAGCTTTTGCATATTCTTTGCGGTTTTCTTAAATCACTTTTTCAGGCGGGCTAAGGTTTTTCTTCCTTTAGGCTAAGTCTTTTCCTACGTCCGGCTATTACGTCCCACCATAGCAGAACGTACGTCCCACTGTAATGGGACGTATGTCCCACCGTGGCAGGACGTACGTTCCATTGCAATGGGACGTAATAATCTGCCGTTCAAAAAACCTTGGTCTTCTGTATGAAACGGCTTAATATTCCTTATGGGTTTAAATATATCGGTTTGTGAATTCTCTTACTCTTTCCGTATATTCCTTGGTGTGGATGAGGTAGGAATGGGCATGGTCAGCTCCCGGAACTATCCATAGTTCCTTGGGTTCGGGCTTTGCCTCATATAATTTATATACCATCCGGGTTGGCACGTAGTCATCTTTGTCTCCGTGGATGAAGAACATGGGGAGGTGGCATCGGGCCACTTGCTTTAAGGCGGATGCTTCTTTGAATCCCCATCCGTATTCCAGCCGGCATAACCGGTCGGCAATGTACATTAGCGGAAATCGGGGTAGGCCGAACTGGGCTTTCAGTTCTTTGGAGAACTGGTCCCACACATTGGTATATCCGCAGTCTTCGACGAAACATTTTACATAGCCGGGTTGAGGCTCTCCCGATACCATCATGGTTGTTGCCGCCCCCATTGAGATGCCATGTACCACCATACGGGTGCTGTCCCCATATATTTCATTGGCTGTGTTCATCCATTGTATGACGTCTTTGCGGTCGAGCCACCCCATCTGAATGGCATCTCCTCCGCTCAGTCCTGTGTCTCTAAGATCGGGCAGGAGAATGTTAAAGCCTAACTCTTTATTATACATGTAGCCAATCATCATCATGCGGATAGCGTTGTCGGTATATCCGTGAACAATGACGGCGGTTTTTGCCGTCGGCTGTGCAGCAGCTACATAATAGGCATGCATTTTGACATCGTCCGGGGCATAGATGAATGTATCTTTAAGAGCACCTGCATTTTGCAAACTGTCTTTCCATGACTTCAAATAAGGATACGTGTCGAACATATACTGCCATGAGCGGCCAAATCCCTTCCCCGGTTATCGGGACGAAGAGAGTAGTTGAGCATATATTGACCGGCTCCCCAGCAGAATGGCAGCGAGAAGAACGAGTACAATACCCGTTCCGATGAGATATTTCTTTTTCATACTTTATTTATTCCATATATCCCAAGCACCGAAAGCCTGCAATAACAGCATCTCCAAACCGTTTTTGGTGATAGCTCCCTTGTCGGCTCCTTTCTTCATGAATAGGGTGGTGTCGGGATTATACAACAAATCATAAAGCAAATGGTTGGGGGTAAGGCACTCGTATGGAATATTGGGATATTCATTGGCACGAGGATACATACCCACCGTGTACAGTTGATGATTACTTTGTATTCGTCTATCACTGCTGGGGTTAAGTCTTCGTATGTGAACATTCCTTCGCGAGGAGTGCGTGATACGAATCTGGCTTCCATTCCTAACTTCTTAAGTCCATGATAAATAGCTTTGGAAGCACCTCCTGTACCCAGTATCAACGCTTTCTTGTGTTGCGGTTCCAACAGTGGTTCAATAGATTGGGTAAATCCCATAATATCAGAGTTATATCCGACCAGTTTGATTTTCCCTTTAGCGGGGCGGATGATTTTAATCACGTTTACGGCACCGATGGCGGCTGCATCAGAATCTAATTCATCTAAATAGGGAATGACTTGTTCCTTATAGGGGATGGTGACGTTCAGACCTGCCAAATCATGATTCTCCAGCAAAACGCCCGGCAGTTCCTTGATGGAAGGAATCTCGAAGTTTACATATTCGGCGTCGATACTCTCGGGTGGAACTTCTCATTGAAGAAGTTCTTTGAGAAAGAATGTCCGAGTGGATAACCTATCAAACCATATTTTTTCATAAAACTCTTGCTTTTAGTTATTTTGTTGCTAAATAAAGTGTACAGATACCCAATGTCAATCGTTTAAAGTTTACTTGGCTGAATCCGGCTTTGCGGATGATATCAGTCATTATTTCTCCTTGTGGAAAAGCCTTGATGGATTGGGGCAGGTAAGTGTATGCACTTTGGTCTTTGGAAAGAAGTTTTCCGAGGGTGGGGATAACTACTTTGGAATAGATGGCATATAATTGTTTCATGGGGAACCAATCCGGTTCCGAAAGTTCCAGAATGACTAATTTTCCATTGTCGTCAAGTACGCGGTGTATTTCACGCAAACCTTTATCCAGGTCTTCGAAATTGCGCACCCGAAAGCTACGGTTATGGCATCAAAGCGTTTGTCGGGGAAGGTTAGTGCCGTACAATCTTCTTTGGCAAAAGAAATACGGCTTTCCAGTCCGGCAGCCTTTACTTTTTCACGACCCACATTCATCATGCCTTCCGATATATCTGTGCCTATCAGTTCTTCGGGTTGAAGGATGCGGCAGGCTTGAATGGCAAAGTCACCGGTGCCGGTGGCTACATCCATCATGCGTTGCGGATGAAAAGGTTTCAGCCAGTTGATGGCTTTACGTCGCCAACTTTTATCTATGTTCCATGACAGAGCATGATTCAGTTGGTCGTAGGCGGGAGCAATGTTGTCGAACATTTTCTCTACCTGCACACTTTTCTTTTCGTCATCGTTATAGGGCTTGATATTTTCTTGTGGATAGTTAGTCATACGCTTCTTTTATATAGGAAATCGGGCGGACTGAATCTGCCCCGGATGCATGGGAGTGTGTCAAAACTAAACCGGTCTATCCCATCGTCAGCTGTAGGGGCAGGGTTTGCCTGCCCGAAGAGACAAAAAGCAAACTGTTTTCGGGCGAGCGAACCTCGCCCCTACGAACGAAACGACAGCATTATCCACGTTTTGACACACCCACGTTATTTATTTCAAGTACTCGGTAACGTTCTTTTCAATACGTTCGGCGATATTGTCAGTATCAGCTTTTACAAACTTCTCACCGGTAATGTGCTCGAACAGTTCCATATAACGTTCGCTGATAGAGTTTACGATTTCTGGAGTCATTTCGGGAACCTTTTGTCCTTCTTTACCTTGGAAGCCGTTTTCCATCAACCATTCGCGTACAAACTCTTTGGAAAGTTGTTTCTGAGGCTCACCTTTTGCAAAGCGTTCTTCGTAACCTTCCGAGTAGAAATAGCGGCTTGAGTCGGGAGTGTGGATTTCGTCCATCAGGTAGATAGTGCCGTTGTGCTTACCGAATTCGTATTTGGTATCTACCAGAATCAATCCGCGTTCGGCAGCGATTTCTGTACCGCGTTTGAACAAAGCCAATGTATATTTCTCCAAAGTTTCATATTCTTCAGGAGTAGCCAATCCTTGTTTCAGGATTTCTTCCTTGGAAATATCTTCGTCGTGCAGACCCATCTCAGCCTTGGTAGTCGGAGTTACAATCGGTTCCGGGAACTTTTGGTTTTCTTTCATCCCTTCGGGAAGTTTCACACCGCAGATTTCGCGGACACCGTTTTTATAAGCACGCCATGCGCTACCGCAAAGGTAACCGCGGACGATCATTTCTACAGGGAAGCCCTGGCACATAACACCTACAGTTACCATAGGGTCGGGAGTAGCCATTTTCCAGTTGGGGCAGATGTCGGTGGTTGCATCCAAAAAAACTTGGCTGCAATCTGATTCAGCATTTGTCCTTTGTAAGGGATACCTTCGGGCAGAACTACATCGAATGCAGAGATACGGTCTGTAGCTACCATTACTAACTTTTCGTCATTGATGTTGTACACATCACGCACTTTACCGTGGTACACGTTTTTTTGTCCCGGAAAGTTAAAGTCTGTTCTTGTTAATGCTTTACTCATGTCTTTTTTATATTAAATGAATTGTTTTTTTCTTCTTGCAGGGTCAGATAGTCTTTTGTGATTTGTCGGCCGCAGCTTTTTCCATCCGCTCGGTTTTTCTGCTTATCCTCAAACTTTTCGTAAGCTTCCACTATTCTTGTCACCAGCTTATGCCGCACGATATCTTTTTATTCAGTTCGATAAAACTGATGCCTTTTTACCCCTTTCAGAATCTTCAAGGCCTGCACCAGTCCCGAAGTTTGCGATGACGGCAAATCGATTTGCGTCATATCTCCCGTAACAATCATTTTGGTGTTCATCCCCATGCGGGTGAGGAACATTTTGATTTGCTGTGTCGTGGTATTCTGAGCTTCGTCCAATATCACCACGGCATCGTTCAGTGTACGTCCGCGCATAAATGCCAGCGGAGCAATCTGAATCACATTCAGTTCCATATATTCTTTCAGTTTGGCAGCCGGAATCATATCCTGCAGAGCATCATACAGCGGTTGCAGATAAGGATCAATCTTATCTTTCATATCACCGGGAAGGAATCCGAGCTTTTCACCGGCTTCCACTGCCGGGCGGCTTAGAATAATTTTCTTGATTTCTTTGTTCTTCAGAGAGCGCACAGCAAGTGCAATGGCGGTATAAGTCTTGCCGGAACCGGCCGGACCGATGGCAAACAGCATATCGTTCTTTTTCGTACTCCTGCACCAGTTTCAACTGATTGGGGCTGCGAGGCACGATAGGCTTTCCCGTCACACTGAATACAATCGTGTCGCCGGTCTTTTCCACTTGGGGTTTGCGTCCTTTGACAATATCCAGAATGACTTCTTCCTTCAATGAGTTATACTGTGCACAGTGTTTCTCCAGTGCCAGGATGCTCTCTTCGAAAGCACACATTTCTTCCTCGTCCCCCATTACTTTAATGACATTTCCACGTGCCACTATTCTCAGTTTGGGATACAAGGCTTTAATCATTTGCATATTGGCGTTGTTTACGCCATAAAAAATAACAGGATCAATATCCTCTAAAACAATATGTTTTTCTATCATTTAACTAGTTTAGGTACAGATGTACTATTTTATAGGGTGCAAATTTAATGAAAGGTTTTCATTGTTTTCATTTTCCGGGGCAATTTATTTGCATAAGCTTTCCCTGAAAAAAAAAAGATTTTAGGTTATCTTTGCCCGGCAATAATGAAAAAGACAATTAAAGTTATGAATTATATCAAATGTGCATGTTGCACTCTGTTTTCTCTTCTTTTTTACTTTGACAGTATCTTCGGGGTGTAAGGAAAAGGATATGTCGATGAAGATGAATGAGCCTCGTAATATAAAAGGTGTAATCAGTTATAAGCGCAGTTTCGGTGACTTGAATGATACTCATCTGAGTGCGGCAAAGCGGATTGGTATCCGTCCCCTGGCTTCTCGTACAGAGGCGGAGGGGTTGGGTGGTAAATTGGTGGAGGTTGCTCCATGCGAGCGGTATGCCATGGACTCGCTCACACACTCCATTCCTTTTTTGGTGCCGAAAGCCGGTGCATTACTGGATACTATCGGAGCCAATTTTCTTGATTCGCTGACTTGCAAAGGGTTGAACCCGAATCAAATTATCGTTACTTCTGTACTTCGTACTTCCGATGATGTCAAGCGTTTGCGTCGCCGTAATGGAAATGCTTCCGCAAACTCTGCCCATGCATTCGGAACTACATTTGATGTGAGTTACCGTCGTTTTAAGAAGGTGGAAGACCCTGACGGGCGTCCTATGCAGGCTGTGAGTGCCGATACGTTGAAGCTTGTTTTGGCTGAAGTGTTGCGTGACCTTCGGAAAGCGGACAAATGTTACATTAAGTATGAGTTAAAAGCAAGGATGTTTTCACATCACTGCCCGTTAACCCAACCTGTTGTTCTTAAACTTTTTATTCAGATTTCAAAATGCGATACTTTATATATCTGGCTTACGACGGAACAAATTATCATGGCTGGCAAATCCAGCCCAACGGTATGAGTGTGCAGGAAGCGTTGATGCGTGCGCTTTCTACTTTCTTGAGAAAAAAATAGAGGTGGTGGGAGCAGGACGTACGGATGCCGGTGTGCATGCCCGGCTTATGGTGGCGCATTTTGACTTTGAAAAAGAATTGGATGGGGAGCAGATAACCGATAAGCTGAACCGTCTGCTTCCTCCCGATATTGCCGTGTATGGAGTAAAACGGGTGAGGGATGATGCGCACGCTCGCTTTGATGCTACTTATCGTACTTATAAATATTATGTAACTACTCGGAAAGAACCTTTCAATCGTCAATATGCATGGAGGCTTTTCAGTGAGCCGGATTTCGGGAAGATGAATGAGGCGGCCCATACTTTGTTTGATTATACCGATTTCACCAGTTTCAGCAAGTTGCATACCGATGTGAAGACGAATAATTGCAAGATAATGCATGCCGAGTGGACACAGGTCAGTGAAACAGAATGGGTATTTACCATTCAGGCAGACCGTTTTTTAAGAAATATGGTCAGGGCTGTGGTAGGTACATTGATAGAAGTGGGCCGTGGTAAACTCTCGATAGACGGTTTCAGGCAGGTTATAGAAAAAAAGGATAGATGCAGTGCCGGAAGCTCAGTGCCGGGACACGCCCTGTTTTTGGTCGATGTGGGATATCCTGAAGAATTGTTTGTCTTGTAAGGAAGAGATTATTGTTTTTCGGTGAGGTATTTCCAATAGCGCACAGGCATGTCTTGCCGATGCTTTCTCGGATTCCATCGCTCTTTGATGCAGATGGCCTTGAAATAAGTTTTCCATAATTGCCGGAACAGTTTCTCGTCGTTAGCCATCAGGCTTTCGTTCAACATACCTGTGACAAGATGGGCTTGTTGAGGATTCTCGAAAGTAACTTCCTTCATTTCCTTCAAGTCATAATAATATCCGTATTGCCGTTTCACGTCGTAGATAAGCCACGGTTGGTCGGCAAAACGGTCTTTGAAATGCTCTACTGCAAGAGGGAGGGCATTGAACTGTGGCTCGACAGCAGCAAAAAATGTTCCGTCCGCAGCTTTCTGAAAGCGGACAAACTGCATCAGATGTACCCGTTCTCCGTCCACTTTCTTGTAGATTTTCGATAATTCGAGTACGTCGGCATCTGCAAAGTTCGTCTCGATGGAACGGGGTGAGTCGATAGCCTTTCGTATATAGCGGAACAACCTCTTGTCTACTTCCGGCAGCTCCGACAGCCAGCAATAGGTGAGGGCGGACAGGGCATGGTGGGATATTTTCTTTTCCAACCCGCGCCACACGCGCATTGCTTTTCTTTCATCAGTACTGACGTGGAAGGTTTCATCGTAAAAGAGCGGTAACGGCTCGCCTTCCTTTAAAAGCAAGTCGGGGAAGGTTTTGCGGAAGTAGGCGTCAAAGATGCAGGTCAGCAGGCCTTCAAAGGTATAGTCGTAGATAAAGATGTTCATTCGTTTTCTGGTTCTTTAAATTCCAATATCAGTTGTCGTTCATCTGTCTTTTTCTTGGGCTTGGGTACCAATAGTTTCCTCACTCCTTTAGAGTGAGCTCGTTTACTGTCCGGGTGGGTAGCTCATTGCAAGTGATAAAATATTGCGCTTTCTTCATTACTACTCCTATTTTCTTCAACTCATAGAATCCCAGTTTCGAAAAGCGGCGCGAAGCAACGATAAATCTTGCTGATTTCACCCCGATGCCCGGCACGCGGAGTATCATCTCGTAGTCGGCCCGATTGATGTCTACCGGAAATTGCTCGGGATGCCGGAGTGCCCAGCCTAGTTTGGGGTCAATCTCCAAATCGAGGTCAGGGTAGGAGTCATCTACTATCTCTTCCACCTTAAACTGATAAAACCGTAACAGCCAGTCCGCCTGATACAAACGGTTTTCGCGCACCAAGGGAGGCTGTTTCAGTGCCGGAAGCCGTTTGTCGTAAGTATTGACCGAAATATAGCCTGAATAATAAACGCGTCGCATTGTGGGATGCCGATACAGTGAAGAGGAAAGATACAGTATATCTTTGTCAGATTCCGATGTGGCTCCGACAATCATTTGCGTGCTTTGTCCGGCAGGGGCGAAGCGTGGAGTGTGGCGAAACTTCTTTCTGTCCTCTTTATTAGTGAGTACACCTTGCTGAATGTAGTGCATAGGTCGGTACACGCTTTGGTGGTCTTTTTCTGGAGCGAGAAGTTTGAGATTCTCCTCTTTAGGTATCTCTATGTTTACGCTCAGACGGTCGGCATAGAGTCCCGCCTCGTTTACCAGCTCGCGACTGGCGCCGGGAATGCTTTTCAGATGGATGTAACCGTTGAACCGGTGTATGAGTCGCAGGTCTTTGGCAACCCGCACGAGGCGTTCCATCGTATAATCGGGATTCCGCACTACACCCGAACTCAGAAAAAGCCCTTCGATGTAGTTGCGCCGATAGAACTCGATGGTGAGGTCCACCAATTCGCTCACTGAGAGCGTGGCACGGGGAATGTCGTTGCTGCGGCGGTTGATGCAGTAGGCACAATCGTAAATGCAATAATTGGTGAGCATGATTTTGAGTAGCGAAATGCACCGTCCGTCCTCTGCAAAACTATGGCAGATACCCCAACCTCCGACGGTGTTGCCCAGTGTGCCCGGTGAATTGCGGCGCACTGTCCCGCTGCTGGAGCAGGATACATCGTATTTGGCGGATTCCGCCAGTATCTTGAGTTTGGCAAGGACGTTTTCGTTCATATCTTCGACAGGGATATTTTCGCCAAAAATACGGATAGTGTTTGAAACAGACAAGTGCTTTCTGATTATTTATATCAAATTGGATATTCCTTTTCGAGGCTTTTGTTGTAACTTTGCAGCCGATTAAAAAAAAACAGGTAAAAAGATGATGTGGTTACTTTTGGCTTTTCTCTCGGCTGCATTGCTGGGATTCTATGATGTATTTAAGAAGCAGTCGTTGAAGGACAATGCGGTTATTCCGGTATTATTTCTGAATACGTTGTTCTCTAGTTTGATATTTCTTCCTTTTATTGTATTGTCAGTGTGGAGGCCGGGAATATTGGAGGATTCTATTTTTTATGTGCCTGTTGCAGGGTGGGAGGTGCATCGCTATGTGGTGTTGAAATCTGTTATTGTCCTTTCGTCGTGGATATTGGGATATTTTGGGATGAAGAATCTGCCTATCACAATTGTGGGACCTATAAACGCTACTCGTCCGGTGATGGTGTTGGTGGGAGCTTTAGTGGTCTTTGGTGAGCGATTGAATTTTTACCAATGGATTGGTGTGCTGATGGCTGTCTTCTCTTTTTTTATGCTGAGCCGCAGCGGAAAGAAAGAGGGAATAGATTTCAAACATAATAAATGGATTTATTATGTGGTAATGGCAGCTGTGTTGGGAGCGGTCAGCGGGCTTTATGACAAGTATCTCATGGCGCCTGTCGATCAAGGAGGTATCGGACTGGATAGAATGATTGTACAGTCATGGTATAATATCTATCAATTGTTTATGATGGGAGGTGTTTTGATGTTGTTATGGTGGCCGAAGCGCAAATCTACCACTCCGTTTCATTGGCATTGGTGTATTATTCTGATATCTATTTTTCTGTCGGCAGCTGATTTTGTTTATTTCTATGCCTTAAGCTTGGACGGTGCAATGATTTCCATAGTATCTATGGTAAGGCGTGGCAGTGTGCTTGTTTCTTTTCTATTTGGTGCAATGGTATTCCGTGAGAAGAATCTTAAAAGCAAGGCTGTGGATTTGGCACTGGTACTTATTGGTATGATATTTTTGTATTTGGGAAGCCGGTGAGAATTGTCAGGTGCTTCCGATAAGAATATATGCTTGATAAGCAGTCTGTTGACCTATGGGGGTGAGGGACAGGTAGCCCGATTTTATCCTTCCTTCCTCTATCAGGAGGGGGTGTTGGAGGCGTAAAGACCGGTCGGCTTGTTCCGCTTCGCCGGGAGAGGTGTAATATTCTATTATGTAACGGCCTTGCACACGGTCACACACATACCTGTCATAAACCATTCGGGCCACTACCCCCATATTCATCCGCAGATTTATTTCCACACAGGGATGAATGGCATAGCCTGTCTTCGCCAAAGGCGTGCGGCATATCATCATGTCCACTCCCAGATAACCTTCATACTCGCCTATGGTGTGTGCTAGTTCGATGGTCAGCCTTCTGCAAAGCAGACGGAATACGGATGCGGGGACGTATGCCGACAATTTTCCCAGAATGTCGTCATCGGTTGCCAGAAGATTTTCTTTATAAATGCCGCGCTTGTCCGTCTCAAACAGAGAATAACCTATAAAGCGCACCTCACCCTTTCCATTGCTGAAAAACTCCATAGCAAAGTCTTTTACCTTATCATAAAACGGCTCGCCCACCACTGCTTGTTGGGTGTGGAGCACGTGCTGCACCCAACCTTTCAGCGGGCGGGTGAATTCTCCGGAAGTGTACAGGATACCTCGTCCGCTGCCCGACCACGGAGATTTGAGCACAGCCGATGGATGTGAACGGACAAAAGATTCGACTTCGTTCTCTGTATGAAACAGGAAAGATTCGCCAACAAACGGAACGTTGGTATCCGTGCCTTCAGGAAGAGTGAGAAAATCTTCCATCACGCAATCATATTCCGATACCGCAGAAGCGGAATGTAACCATTTCTTTTTGCGGATGGCCGACAATACGTGTACGGCCGTCTGTCGTCCCGAAAGTTCACGGATACGCTTCATCTCTTCATCTGTGAGGCAAGCCTGATTCGTGATTCCTGCCTCGCGTAACCGACGGAGTAGGGAAGGGTTCCATCCCCAGGGAGATATCTTAGTATAGGAAGAAGATAATCCGGTGACAAACTCCACAGCAGGAAGCAGCGGAGATAAATTTTTCACTTGTTCGCCGTGGAGCAAGGCATCTGTCAGCACCGCATCTCCCGGTGCGGCATACCATGCCGGAAGCACCGACAAATCGGCTGCCATCCGTCGCGCACTGGCCGGTGCCATATAATAAGGATCACCACAAGCCAATGCCATATCATTTTCCGGATTGAATAAATAAAGCGCTTCCATTTCCGGACACAAAGATAAATGTTTTAGAGTACAAACCATTTCTCTTGTTCGTCTTTTAGTTGAAAAAAAATAATATTTTGCTATCTCCAGTTTGCAATTTGAATTAGTATTGCTATATTTGCAACCGATAAAAAAGCAACCATGGAAACCTTTTACAGAACACACAGTTATCTGGTGGAACATACAAATGCTCCTGTTCGCCGGGACTTGATGGACGAAATAGACTGGAACGACAGACTGATCGGCATCAAGGGTACTCGTGGCGTAGGAAAAACGACTTTCCTCCTGCAATATGCAAAAGAAAAGTTCGGAACGGATCACTCATGTCTGTTCATCAACATGAATAACTTTTACTTCTCTAAATATACGTTAGTGGAGTTTGCCGCAGAATTCGTAAAACGAGGAGGAAAAGTTTTGTTGATAGACCAAGTGTTCAAGTATCCCGAATGGAGCCACGACCTGCGTGCTTGCTATGAAATGTTTCCTACTCTGAAGATTATATTCACCGGATCATCCGTGATGCGACTGAAAGAAGAAAATCCAGAACTGAGCGGCATTGTCAAGGTATACTACCTGAGAGGTTTCTCATTCCGCGAATACCTGAATCTGCAAAGCGGTAATTGTTTCCGTGCCTATACCTTACAAGAAATTTTGGAGAATCACGAACAGATAGCGAAAACCATCCTGCGCAACGTGAAGCCGTTGGATTATTTTCAAGACTATCTGCATCACGGTTTCTACCCATTCTTTCTGGAAAAACGTAACTTTTCGGAGAATCTGCTAAAAACCATGAATATGATGATAGAAGTAGATATACTTCTTATCAAACAAATTGAGCTGAAATATCTTTCAAAGATAAAAAAATTACTATATTTGCTAGCTGTGGACGGACCCGTTGCTCCGAACGTCAGCCAGCTGGCCACGGAGATTCAAACTTCACGTGCCACGGTGATGAATTACATTAAGTATCTGGCAGATGCGCGTCTTATCAATATGGTTTATCCCAAGGGAGAGGAATTTCCCAAGAAACCTTCCAAACTGATGATGCACAACACCAACCTGATGTACTCCATTTATCCGGTAAAGGTCGAAGAACAGGATGTTCTGGATACATTTTTCATGAATACCCTGTATAAGGACCATAAACTATATAAAGGCGATAAAGGCACTTCATTTATGGTAGACAACGGACTGCATTTCCGTATTTGCGCAGAAGGGTGCAAGTTCAAAAATAATCCAAACGTGTATTATGCCCTACACAAATTGGAATTAGGACACGGAAATATGATCCCATTATGGCTTTTCGGCTTTTTATATTAAGATAGAGAATAAATTTTATTACCTAATAATTAGTAATTGTATGACTAAACAAAAAAAATTCATCACTTGTGATGGTAATCAGGCAGCAGCACATATCTCGTATATGTTCTCTGAAGTAGCTGCTATCTATCCCATCACTCCGTCGTCTACTATGGCTGAATACGTAGACGAATGGGCTGCCGCAGGTCGTAAAAACATCTTCGGCGAAACAGTTTTGGTACAAGAAATGCAGTCAGAAGGCGGTGCAGCAGGTGCTGTTCATGGTTCTCTTCAGGCAGGTGCGTTGACTACCACTTACACTGCATCTCAGGGTCTGTTGCTGATGATCCCTAACATGTACAAAATTGCCGGTGAATTCCTGCCTTGCGTATTCCACGTATCGGCTCGTACATTGGCTTCACACGCATTGTGTATCTTTGGTGACCATCAGGACGTCATGTCTTGCCGCCAAACAGGTTTCGCCATGTTGTGCGAAGGTTCTGTACAAGAAGTTATGGATATGGCTGCTGTAGCCCATCTTGCTACTATCAAATCTCGCGTGCCATTCGTCAACTTCTTCGATGGTTTCCGTACTTCTCACGAAATCCAAAAAATTGAAATGCTGGAGAATGAAGATCTGGCAGGTCTGATTGATCAACAGGCTTTGGCAGAATTCCGTCAACGCGCGTTGAATCCTAACAACCCTGTTGCACGCGGTATGGCTGAAAACCCCGATCACTTCTTCCAGCACAGAGAATCTTGCAATAACTTCTATGAAGCTGTTCCGGCTATCGTAGAAGAATACATGAACGAAATCAGCAAAATCACAGGCCGTCCTCATGGTTTGTTCGATTACTATGGTGCTGAAGACGCTGAACGCGTAATTATCGCAATGGGTTCTGTTACAGAAGCTGCCCGCGAAGCTATCGACTACTTGATGAGCAAAGGTGAAAAAGTAGGTTTGGTTTCTGTACACTTATACCGTCCGTTCTCTGCTAAACATTTCTTGGCTGCTGTACCTAAGACTGCCAAGACTATCGCTGTTCTTGACCGTACTAAAGAACCGGGAGCAAACGGTGAACCTTTGTATCTGGATGTTAAAGACTGCTTCTATGGAACAGAAAACGCCCCGGTTATCGTAGGCGGTCGTTACGGTTTAGGTTCTAAAGACACTACTCCGGCTCAAATCATCGCTGTATTCAAGAATTTGGCTCTGCCAATGCCGAAAAACCACTTCACTGTGGGTATCGTAGACGATGTAACTTTCACTTCTCTTCCCCAGGAAGAAGAAATCGCATTGGGCGGTGAAGGCATGTTCGAAGCTAAATTCTACGGATTAGGTGCTGACGGTACTGTAGGTGCCAACAAGAACTCTGTGAAGATTATTGGTGACAACACCGACAAGCACTGCCAGGCTTATTTCTCATACGACTCTAAGAAATCAGGTGGTTTCACTTGCTCTCACCTCCGTTTCGGTGATACTCCTATCCGTTCTACTTACTTGGTAAATACTCCGAACTTCGTAGCTTGCCACGTACAGGCTTATCTGCACATGTACGATGTAACCCGTGGTTTGCGTAAGAACGGTTCTTTCTTGCTGAACACTATCTGGGAAGGTGAAGAACTGGCAAAGAACCTGCCTAACAAAGTGAAGAAATACTTCGCTCAGAACAATATCACTGTTTACTACATCAATGCAACTCAGATTGCTCAGGAAATCGGTTTGGGCAACCGTACCAATACCATCCTGCAATCAGCATTCTTCCGTATCACAGGCGTTATTCCTGTTGACTTGGCTGTAGAACAGATGAAGAAATTCATCGTTAAGTCTTATGGCAAGAAGGGTGAAGACGTGGTGAACAAGAACTATGCTGCCGTAGACCGTGGTGGTGAATACAAACAATTGACAGTTGATCCGGCTTGGGCTAATCTGGAAGTTGAAGCTCCTGCTGCTAACAATGACCCTGCATTCATCAACGAAGTAGTTCGTCCTATCAACGCTCAGGATGGTGACTTGTTGCCGGTATCTGCATTCAAAGGCATCGAAGACGGTACTTGGGAACAAGGTACTGCTCAATACGAAAAACGTGGTGTAGCTGCATTCGTACCTGAATGGAATGCTGAAAACTGTATCCAGTGTAACAAGTGTGCATATGTTTGTCCTCATGCTTCCATCCGTCCGTTCGTACTTGACGCTGAAGAACAGAAGGGTGCAGACTTCGAGACATTGAAAGCTGTAGGTAAACAATTTGACGGAATGACATTCCGCATCCAGGTTGACGTGCTTGACTGTCTGGGTTGTGGTAACTGTGCCGATGTTTGTCCGGGCAATCCGAAGAAGGGAGGCAAGGCTCTTACAATGAAACATTTGGAAAGCCAGTTGTCTCAAGCAGCCAATTGGGAATACTGCGCTAAGAACGTGAAGAGCAAACAACATTTGGTAGATATCAAAGCCAATGTGAAGAACTCTCAGTTTGCTACTCCGTTGTTCGAGTTCTCTGGAGCTTGTTCAGGCTGTGGTGAAACTCCGTATGTGAAACTGATTTCCCAGTTATTCGGTGACCGTGAAATGGTTGCTAACGCTACCGGATGTTCTTCTATCTACTCCGGTTCTGTTCCTTCAACTCCTTATACTAAGAACGAAAAGGGTCAAGGTCCTGCTTGGGCTAACTCATTGTTCGAAGATTTCTGCGAATTCGGTTTAGGTATGACTTTGGCTGACAAGAAACTTCGTGCACGCATCGAAGCTGCCATGAAGAATGCTATCGCCAGCGATACTTGTCCTGCCGAATACAAGGAAGCATTCCAGGAATGGATTGACGGTAAGGACGATGCAGATAAGAGCAAAGCTGCTGCCGAAAAGATCATTCCAATGGTGGAAGCTGCTAAAGATAAATGTGAAAACTGCGCAACAATCGCCGAATTCAAGAACTATTTGGTGAAGAAGAGCCAGTGGATTATCGGTGGTGACGGTGCTTCTTACGATATCGGTTACGGTGGTTTGGACCACG
>VOFK01001669.1_pt1 | contig 23653 bp, 27 predicted proteins | sample 5384121 | NCBI WGS metagenome assembly VOFK01 (sample SAMN12384730, study PRJNA508395) | human gut metagenome | isolation source: healthy gut J | host: Homo sapiens | reverse complement strand
CTTGACGAGTCTATCATCAATAATAATTCCATATTTTATTTGTCACTCCAGGAACTGATATCTCCGCCCTTGCACCGGAATTTACACTTACTTCGAGAGACTACAGATCACACCCGCCAGTGGTACAGAACTTGCAATTTCAATTCGCCGCAAAGGAATATCAAAGTGACAGCCGCTGACGGAATTTGGAAAAAAGACTTGCTTACCATATCGGTCATTGATACGGAACTTGCAACAATTTAATTTCGAAGATACCATCAGCGGAAAGAAGTACTATATATTTGTGGAAAGGAAAATGATAAGGTCGTCATGGAATGGGCCAGCGGAAATGCGGGTTATGCCATGACCGGAGTAGCTAAAACAGCCGATGATTATCCCACTTTCCAAATAGCAAACAGAGAAAAAATGAAAAATACCTTTAACTCGTGACACGCAGTACCGGATTTTTTGGCGGATTGGTCAGGAATACTGTGCCGCCGACGCTGTTTTATCGGTTCGTTCGACGTGAACAATGCCATGAGCAATCCCTTACCAACGAAGTTCGGCTTCCTTTCCGGCGGCACGTGCCGACTTATCTGGCGAGTTACTATAAGCCACAAGGCGGGGAGACGGATTCTGCCAGAAGGCGGCAAGCCTGTCGAAAACGTGATACTTATGCGATATATGCTATCATGTACAGGCTGAACGTATCCGTCCCCACTATACGATAGGACAGGCTGCATTCCACCAGTCTAACTTCTAGTTTCTATGGCACGTATCAAAGGCGCCGAAACAGACGAATGGACTACTTTAAGCTCCGTTCACAACCCTTCCGGGAAAATTCATCGACAAGGAGAAATTGACAATGGGAAAATATAATATATCTATCGTATTTACATCCAGTCTGGAAGGAGACCACTTCAACGGAGCTATCGGAAGCACCTTTATTAATTGATGAAGCGGAATGATTTACCGCTCGAACTTGGACCATTAAACCATAACGACTTTATACCGACAATGAAGATGAAAAATTTATCCATACCTATTTAGTTTGCTTTGTATCGGAATAGCGCTGCCCGGCTATTCACCGGGTCGATAAAACAAGCCTATCCGTTCCGCCCTTCACGGACTGGAATACGAAATAAAAGCGGGATTCAGCATTGGCGGCACAGCTCCGTTCCCTCTTCCGGTGAAATTCGCTCTATCGATAGTTTACAATCCGACACTGGCCATCAGCATAGGGGGCAAGTAACAAATGGATTGCCGTTCAGAACAAACTTAGGTGTTGTTGTTAGACTACGGCTCGAAAATAAGGCAATGACTACCAACCACCGTAAAGAACTACGGTATGGAAATTCTGGGACAGGGAGGTGAAAGAATCAGCGGAGTATGGACGGGCGGAGTGAAAACCAAAGTACATACCGCCGGACTAACTATACCTCTAATGGCTACCCAAACTAAGTAACCGATGGAACATCAAAGCCGGACCTTATTTCTCGTATCTGCTTTCAAGAGAATTTTCGGGACATGTATACGATGGTTATTTACGTGAAGACAACCCGACGGGACCTAAAAAGTAGAATTTACCGACGACAAAATTGCAACCTACGATTTCTCGGACGACTTGAGACATTTCCAGTGGGGATTACAGGCAGGTGCCGGATGGAGAGCCTTCAAACACCTCAATGTGTATGCTGATCTCACCTGGGGATTGAACGATATATTTAAAAGCGATTTTAATACAATCACTTTTGCAATGTATCCGATTTACCTCAATATCGGATTCGGATATGCGTTTTTAATAAACAAGTAACAATTATTGCTGAATTACATTCCCAAAAAGAATATATCGGAAGAAGAATGCCTGAAAGTTACTACTGGTTTCCGACGAAAGCACCTATGCATCAACCGGACTAACTATTGCAGTATCACCGGAGTAAACAAAACACATGCCATACTCCAATTGAACTCTTTCATCGAAAAAGGAATGATCCATAGATATGGAAGCGGAAAAGCAGTAGTATATATTCAGGGATAAAATTAGTCGTTACCGGATTCTTCTACCTGCTTCACCCGGAATAAGTAACCTTTACGGTCTGTTGCAATGTAGCTACTTTTTACATTGATATTCATAGTGAGTGAGCTCCACTTTCCACTGTTCCTTCTACTGTGGTGGCACAAGTGCCGAGAAGCGGCAGCATCTCCCGAAAAAAGTCAAATTCTGTTGACCTGTGAAAGTCGAGGCGTCAGTCTCTTTTTTCACCGTACATTTGTCTATTACAATATCGCCGAACTTCATGATCGTTCCGTTGAGAAACAATTCAAATTCTTTCAGTTCCATTTTTACTTCCGTATCGCTGACCTGGGAAATGGTGATAAACTTGGCTATCCCATTGCCAATCACTGTTTCCTGATCGGAATTATCCGGCTTCATTGATATATCCAGATTACCCCAATAAGTGCCCACTACATCAGGAGCTGTAACGACTGCTTCTTCTTCAGGAGGATTATTACCACTTATATCATTATCATCATCACTGCTACAAGCTGTAAAGAGAGCGACTGAACAGATTAATGCCCATAAATACAATAGATTCTTTTTCATACATTGTTGGTTTAGTTATTAAATAATCGTCAATTATAAACTAAAAAGGAGAAAAAAGGTTCAATTTGGTTCGTTTTTTGAAGATATTTTGAGATCGCAACATTCTTACCGAAAACTTTGTTATATTTGCATAGAGTAATTTTAAAAAAGCCACAACTATGTTTAATTCATTTGGCAATATCTTTCGACTCACAAGTTTCGGTGAGTCTCATGGCAAAGGAGTTGGTGGAGTAATTGACGGATTTCCCTCCGGAATTACTATCGACGAAGAATTTGTACAACAAGAGTTGAATCGCCGCCGTCCGGGACAATCTATCCTGACCACCCCACGTAAGGAGGCTGATAAAGTCGAGTTCCTTTCCGGCATTTTTGAAGGAAAATCAACCGGATGTCCCATCGGTTTCATCGTATGGAATGAAAATCAACATTCCAACGACTATAATAATCTGAAAAACGTATACCGCCCTTCACACGCCGATTACACTTACACCGTAAAATACGGAATACGCGATCATCGCGGCGGCGGGCGATCATCGGCACGCGAAACGATTTCGCGTGTGGTGGCCGGTGCGCTGGCTAAACTGGCACTTCGTCAATTAGGAGTCAGCATTACCGCTTATACCTCACAAGTAGGCGCTATCAAGTTGGAAGGCAGTTATTCAGATTACAACCTCGACCTGATAGAAACTAACGACGTGCGTTGCCCTGACCCTGACAAAGCAAAGGAAATGGCAGACCTTATATACAAAGTAAAAGGCGAAGGTGATACAATCGGCGGTACGCTGACCTGCGTTATCAAAGGATGTCCTATCGGACTGGGGCAACCCGTTTTCGGTAAGTTGCACGCTGCACTGGGCAATGCTATGTTAAGTATCAATGCCGCCAAAGCATTCGAATATGGCGAAGGATTCAAAGGACTGAAAATGAAAGGTTCCGAACAGAACGATGTTTTCTACAATAACAACGGACGGATTGAAACACATACCAACCACTCCGGAGGTATTCAAGGAGGACTCAGCAACGGACAGGATATCTACTTCCGTGTTGTATTCAAACCGATAGCCACTTGCTAATGGAACAGGAAACGGTCAATATCGATGGAATCGACACAACACTGAAAGCCCGTGGACGCCATGACGCCTGCGTACTGCCCCGTGCGGTGCCTTCATCGTCGAAGCAATGGCCGCTATGACTATACTTGATTATTATTTGCTGGACAAAAGCCACCCAGCTTTAATTATTATCTTTATATGAACGAAATTCAGAAATACATCGCAGCAAACGAACCTCAAATAATGGAGGACTTGTTCAGCCTCATCCGTATTCCCAGTATCAGCGCCCTGCCCGAACATCATGACGATATGCTGGCATGTGCCGAACGCTGGGCACAGTTATTACTCGAAGCGGGAGTGGATGAAGCATTGGTAATGCCCTCCCAAGGCAATCCGATTGTCTTTGCACAGAAGATTGTGGACCCAGACGTAAAAAACCGTATTAGTTTACGCACACTATGACGTGATGCCTGCCGAACCACTCGAATTATGGAAAAGCCAACCATTCGAACCGGAAATACGGGACGGATATATCTGGGCACGCGGAGCAGATGATGACAAAGGACAGTCTTTCATCCAGGTGAAGGCTTTCGAATATCTCCTTAAAAACGGGGCTTATTGAGGAATAACGTGAAGTTTATCTTCGAAGGAGAAGAAGAAATCGGTTCTCCCAGCCTAGAGGCATTCTGTGAAGAACATAAAGAGTTGCTGAAAGCGGACGTTATCCTTGTTTCGGATACCAGTATGTTGGGTGCCGACCTTCCGTCATTAACCACCGGCCTGCGCGGACTGGCTTATTGGGAAATCGAAGTAACAGGACCGAACCGCGACCTGCATTCCGGACACTTCGGAGGTGCGGTAGCCAATCCTATCAATGTGCTTTGCCGGATAATCAGTAAGGTGACGGATACAGACGGAAGAATCACCGTCCCCGGATTTTACGATGACGTGGAAGAAGTACCGCAAGCTGAACGTGAAATGATAGCCCATATTCCTTTCGATGAAAAGAAGTATAAGGAAGCAATCGGCGTAAAAGAACTTTTCGGAGAGAAAGGATACAGTACACTGGAACGCAATAGCTGCCGTCCGTCTTTTGATGTATGCGGCATTTGGGGCGGGTATACGGGAGAAGGTTCAAAGACCGTGCTCCCTTCAAAGGCTTATGCCAAAGTATCTTGCCGACTGGTTCCGCATCAGGATCATCATAAGATTTCGCAAATGTTCACTGATTACATTCTCAGTATTGCTCCAGAAACAGTTCAAGTGAAAGTAACACCGATGCACGGCGGACAAGGTTATGTCTGCCCGATTTCACTTGCAGCCTATCAGGCAGCCGAAAAAGGTTTTGAAATAGCTTTCGGAAAAAAGCCGTTGGCAGTACGCCGTGGCGGCAGCATTCCTATCATTTCTACTTTTGAACAGGTACTGGGAGTGAAAACCGTACTCATGGGATTCGGTCTGGAATCAGACGCTATCCATTCGCCGAATGAGAACTTCTCACTGGATATTTTCAGGAAAGGCATTGAAGCTGTAGCCGAATTTCATCAGGAATATGCCGGACGGTAAAGTGGACACAAGAACCATTATTATAAACGGTATAAACAAAACGGCGGACAGGCTTACAATCAAGCATCTGTCCACCGTTTTATTTTATAGATAACAAGAAACTACTACATGAGCGGAGTCTCAAAAAGGAACGTAAATGACTCACTATCTTTCAAATCCTTCACCGCATCTCCTGCATAAATCTCTCCCTTCGTCAAAGACAATTTCTTTATACCGGCTTTCGGGCTAAAGTCTATCTTTTTCAAATCAAGCCAAAACAAATTCGGCGTCAATGTGGATTCAAAATAATAGACCTTATTCTTCTGGTCGGAGACGGAACGCCAACGGGTAGAAGAAATATGAGGTTTCTCCGGAGTATTAATGCCAAATGGAACTGAAACATTACGCATCACACTCAGCACACTGGGAACAGCAATTCTTGCATCGGCAGTCTGCGGAATGGCATGAATGTAGAAAGAGGCACGGACAAAACGGTCGCTCGAACGGTTCGTTCCCGGCAACATCTGCAATCCGCCGACTTCTTTCCAGTAATCGTTGATAGCTAACTGGTATTCATACCGAGGAGAATTTGTCATTACCTGATATTCTTTCCCTTCGTGAATGCTTAACTTTCCATCCAGATATTCCAGCACAGCCGTATTGCCTGTTTCGTCGGTGATGGCCATGTGCAAAGTAGATTCCGGTCCTCCATTCGGCATACGGGGGAGCGTCAATCCGAAAGTCTCCTTTTTCAGTTCATCAACGGCCTCACGTACAGTGGCAAAGTTATCAAGCACGTATTGCGTCCAAATACTGATTCCCATTGCCGGACGGATATCACCGGGAAGCGAATAAATAGATTCGGGCAAGAAAAGTAGACTAGCCACCAAGCCCTTTTCATTCATACCGTCGCAAGTTCCTATATCATAACCGGTTGCAATCACACTTCCATACTTGGAAGTCCAGTTCACCGTTTTTCCTTATTATGCCCAACACGCTGAATGCCACGCGGGAAAACATAGATATTCGACATAATGTCTTCTTTCCAGTCCATTGTACGCCCCGTTATCACCAACTGTTCCGGGCCGAGGTAAACGGCACGTGTACACGCCTCTACCGGCTGTATACTCATCAAAGAGAGAGCAGCCAACATCAATATAACCCCTGTCTGTTTCTTTTTTTCATATTCTTTTCAAATTAAATAATTGATACTCTTATCTATAATAACAAATATATAACGATTATTGCCGAAAATAAAGATGATTTTAATGAAAATAAGGGATTTGTCCAAAGAAGACTCCCAAAGAGATATTAAATAAATTTAAGACTAATGATTGCAGTTATTCTCATCTTCTATCGTCAAAAGATAAACATAGAACTATCATGGAAAGAAAACAAACTAAGCGGATTATAATATTCCTTCTTCTATTGCTGGGTATTATATTACCCAATATGGCACAGAAACAAAAGATATGGAAAGCATTTTGCGATAAATGCCGGAGAGAAAAAACCATTGTCGGTGCGCTTCCTTCGCAGTTAGAGAAAGCTCTACGCTGGTCGCCCGGCATTAGTAATGAGCAAAAAAAGTGATACGTTACATATTATGGAATATGGTTTACGTAGAAGGAGGGACAGCCAATCTCGGAGAAAACAACGATTATCCTGTGAATGTGGGCTCTTTTTTCATCAACCGCTATGAGGTAAGTCAGGATGAATGGTACGTCATTATGGGGGAGAATCCTTCCAACCAACACAGACGTAACTATCCGTAGATCAAGTTAACTGGTATGACACTCAACGATTCACCCGAAAACTCTCTCAGTTATCCGGCCTCCCCTTCCGTCTGCCGTTCGAAGCAGAATGGGAATATGCCGCACGTGGAGGCTTGAATACCCAAAACTACATTTATGCCGGTAGCGATGACCCGACACAAGTCGCTTGGTTTAAAGAAAAATACTCCAATGAAAACACATATGTATCCAACGATATAGGAACCAAAAAACCCAACGAACTCGGACTTTATGATATGAGCGGAAACATCTACGAATGGTGCATGGACTGGTATGATAAAAAAGTTCCTTTCACCGGAAATATTGATCCTGACCTGAAGGGGATTGATCTGCATAAAGTGCTACGCGGAGGAAGTTATTATACTATCGCCAAATACTGCAAAATCACCAACCGTTATGGAGTCAATCCACTGCGTTGGGACATTGACTACGGATTACGGCTAGTAATATCCTTTCAGGATAACACGGAGGAAAAGAGAGTAGCCCAATAAAAATATTCTACACTAATCATACACATAAAAAAATCCCGTATACGTTGTTTTTTGCATACTCAAACTATCACATATACGGGATTTAAAAGAACAAGCCTTTACCTTGTTTAAACTAATCGTTCATTATAAACAAGCTTAATCGTCAGTAGGAACTTTCATGTTCTCATAAACCTCAATCCATGAGTTCCATTCGGCAGGTGCGTCATTGGTCGCAGCAGTTTTCAGTGTACGATATTTATAGGAAAGATAAAAACGGGTGACTCCGTCTACGGTGATGTATCTGTTTGCCTGCTGGACAGACAATGCTTCATCATCATCAGTTGTACCGGGTAATTGTACTACCTCTATCAATTCTGATTTATAAGGTTTTAGTATAAGAGTATTATATTTGGTACCATCGATATAAGTCAGTTCCTCCTCACCGATTTCCATGATAAGGCTCGACTTGTTTATTAATTCCTCTTCTGCTTTATTGGCACTGTTTTCAATGCCGGCATTCAATCTCACACCCCGTTTCGACAAGGGATATAGAATCTTATTCGCTGATATCTGTGTAGGCTTTGTATCATCTTCCCGCAGCTGAGTGCCCCTCATAAATAATGTCAAAGGACTTTTCTGACTGGTAAAATCATTCTCAATATACACCTTATACAACACCCGCGACTTATCTTTATTCACTTCATAAGGAGTGCAACTGGCAATCCGTAAAGGAATCAGATAAGTGGAATCGGGAGACAATCCCTCGGTCCTGACTTCAATAGGCAACTTTACATAGGGGTCCTGATCGCCAACTTTCATCACCGCAGTATAACTTTTAATCGTATATCTGGAAGGATCCAGTTCTTTCGCGTACTTATCCTCATCCAAGTCAAAGTTATCATGATTATACTTATCAATCAAGTCAGGATCTTTTTCCAACGTTACGGTCACGTCCTGGTCAATAGCCCATGTACCACCTGCATAAATGGTTATATATCCAACGGAAACCGGAGTATTCAGCGAATGAGTGACCGGAAACGTCAAGTCCGTTTCACTCAACACATACACCACCTTCTTGTATAGCTCACCTTCAAATATTGAATTTTCATTGCACGCTGTCAATCCCATTAACACGGCACAATACATCATATATTTTGTTATTGATTTCATTCTCATATCAAATTTTAATTTATAGTTCCCGTTAATTATCCCAACCCGGATTCTGATCCATTAATGGCACTTTCCGCAATTCAGCACGGGGAATAGGCAAGAAGACCATTTTCTTATCGGCCACTCTGGTACGTGCAAAAAGATGATTGACCGTTGTTCTTTGGAAAAATTCATCTTCAAACCCGTCCGTATTCATACCTACAATCGGTTCTTTTTCCGTATCCAAATAAATACCCCAACGACGGACATCATAAAAACGTCTGTTCTCGTGAAGGAACTCAATCATGCGTTCTCTCACAATGATGTCAAACATTTTATCAGCAGAACTTAACTCATCGGTAGTCAAGCCCGGCAAACCCGCCCGATAGCGAACCATATTAAAGTATTTCGCCATTTCGTTCATATCGCGAGTATAAGTACCCGTGCTTTCATCGCTGAAAGTCACCGTATGAGATCCGGTCAGATTATTCAATGCTTCTACATACGAAAGTAATATTTCCGCATAACGGATAATGGGGAATGATTTAGGTAATACGGTTGCATCGGTACCACTCAAGCATCATCATTATGGACATATTTCTTCATCACATACCCGGTCACCGGATAATTGTTGGCGTCACCGGAACCTTACCGCTTTATCCTTTCCGGAAGCCCCATAGCCACTCGCTCCTTTCCAATAATAAACATAGACATTTTTCTTCACAGCTTCACTTGTAGAAGCACAAGGCCAGAAACAACCGCTAAAACCAATCGATGCATAGAAGCGCGGTTCACGGTTTATATACATATTATAAACACCGCTCTTTAACTGGTATCCGGAGAAAGACTTCACTTCAGAAGTGAATCCGTCTTCCAGATATGGATATTCATCGCTCGAATTGGTACGATCTCTACCATCAACCATATAGTAAGCATCAATAAACTTCTGAGGGACAGCCATTCCATTATATCCTCCCATTAGCCCCACCGGAAAAGCGTGCCGGGTATAACTACGAAGACTACCGGATGTTCTTCCCCATATATATTCCGGATTCTTAGTAGCGGTCGATTCGCCCGTAAACATATCGCTATAAGACTTATAGGGATCAATCCCCACAGCCCCTTCCGGGAAAGTTTTCGTATAATAGTTTTACGTCTGATACATTGGTCGGCAATTCCGGCGTGTACTTGTCACTTTTACGGTATGCAACTCATACATATCCATATCAATTACCCGTTTGGCAGCATGCGCAGCTACCGCCCAACGTTGCTCGTCATAAGTCTGGCTAACATAGGGAACATTGTCCGATTTACGTATCCAACCTCCGAAAGTCGTTTTCGCTGCACTTCCTCCATTGAACAAAGGACTTGCCTGTTGCAACCGTAAGCGAGCAATCAGCGCATACGCAGCTCCGCGTGTAGGACGCCCGAACTGAGATACCGTAACCCGCAAAGGAATATAATTTGCAGCAATTTCCAACTCGTTACAGATATAATCCACTGATTCATCATACGTTGCTCTTTCCTTATTATAGTATGCAGGAGATTCATTCGTATTCATCGGCTCATCTCCCACAAGAACGACAGGACCAAAGTTTTGAAGCAAATTATAATAAGCATAGCCTCTCATAAAATGTGCATAGCCCAGAATCTCGCGTTGTTCTATATTTGTAAGGTCTTTACATTCATTGATTCTACTGAAAATAATATTAACCTTACGAATGATTTTATACATCTGTGCCCAGTTATTCATCGTTCCCAAGTTATCGGGAGTCGTGTGCCCCAAAACAAATGTTACTCCGGGAAATTCGCCCGTGTTCCATTGCACAAAGGCTTCATCCGAACCGGTAACACCCGGTGTATAAGCACCACCCCAGATAGCGCCCCTCATCGGGGAAGAAAGCAGCCGTAGCCCATAGATATTTCTGAAGATTCATTTTATTCTGAAAAAAATAGAATCGTATCCCAATGTATCAGCAAAATACTCATCCACATTCAAGTAATTGCAGGAGGACAGGCAAAAGTAGAACGCTGTACATAGCGTTATCATTAATCTTTTAAAATATTTCATATCATGCATATTTAGAAATGGATATAGGTTTGAAATGCGTAACGGGCAGGAATAGGATAAACACGCCCCATTTTCTGTGCTTGTTCCGGATCTACTGTTTTCACACCGCCCAGACTGCCAGATTATATCCCACCAATTGAAAGTCGAATGACTGTATACCCAGTCTTTTTACAAATCCCTTGGTCTTCAGGTTATAGGTTAAGCTAATTTCCTGTAAACGTAAATAGCGCGCATTGTCTTTCCAGAAAGTAGATTTCTTAGTATTATTTTCATTCTTACCATAGGATAATCGAGGGAATGCTGCATTAGGGTTTTCCGTAGAGGGATCTCCTGAATACCAGGCTGGAGTCCAGCGATTTGCCTGAACGCCGGCTTCCACAGGTACATTACCTGTCTTTTCACCATGGAAAGGAACATATCCCATTTCATATCCATTACCGACTTTAAAATAGGTTGTATTTCCCGTTCCTTTGAACAGACAAGCCAGTGTAAACGATTTGTAACGGAACTCTCCACCGAATCCATACATCAATAACGGATAGTTAGAGTAGGCCAACGGCACTTGGTCGTCTTCCGTTATACGTCCATCACCATTCACATCTTTATATTTAATATCACCCGGACGGACAGTTCCAAACTGCGACGGACTGCTCTCCACATCTTGGTCATCTCTGAACAATCCCAATGCTATGTAACCACGTTGCACTCCATACGGCATACCGCTTATCTGCTGATAGGGATATTTTGGATCAGCCTGTTCCCAGTTCTGCACATCATTCTTCGAATAGGTAAAGTTTCCTCTGATCGTAAATGAGAAGTCTTTGCCTATATCCTGCGAATAAGAAATATTTCCGTCAGCTCCGTAGCTACGCATCTTTCCCACATTACCATAAGGCATGGTGATAATACCCGTGAAATCAGGAACCTGAGTTCTCTGCTGGAAAATACCATTTCGCTGGTCATTGAAATAATCGACCACTAAGGAGAGTTTTTCTTTGAAGAATTTCGCTTCAATACCCACATCCGCTTTGGTTGATTTCTCCCAAGCCAGATTGTCAGCACCTACGAATAGACTCGTTCACACCATTGGAATCGCTTCCCCAGCCCGTAGCCGCATTAGAATTAATAATAGTCAGATAAGGGAAGCGTTTATTGGAAATACGGTCGTTACCTACTTGTCCATACGAGAAACGGATTTTAAGAAAATCCAGCCAAGGCACCGCTTTCCGCATGAAATCATAGTTTGTCGGTACCCAACCGATAGCTCCCGAAGGAAAGAAACCGAATTGCTTACCCGGCTCGAAGTTTTCGGAACCTGTATAACCGAAGTTTGCATCAATGAAATAGGTATCTTTAAAACTATAAGTAATTCTTCCAGATACTCCCTGATAACGTTTGGGAATAGCGCTCATACTGTCAGTGATGTCTTTAGTCGCCTTCTCGTCACTCATGTAATAGTAAAAAGCAAGGCTGTTGTCCTGTGTTTATCATTGAATAACCTTTCGTAATGGCAGTAAACTCGAAATGATATTTACGCCAATGATTCAATGTCTTACTGAATGTAGCTGCTTGAGCGTCAACTTTCTTTGCCAATTGAAGTTCTCCGGAAGTCGTTCGCCCGATAGCTGAATACATCTCCGGCATTACAAAACGAGTCTCATCATAATATACGTCGCTATTCAACGCGCCCTGTACTTTTACTTTCAATCCTTTCAGAAGAAATGACAAATCCTGGTTCAGAGCGAGAGTCACCATATTTTTGTAAGTCTCGCGAGTAGCCATTCCCGTATGATTAAGCATTACATAAGGTGAATAGGCATCATTGACACCATAAGCCGGAAGTTGTCCTGTTGAAAACCTAGTAGGAATAGTCAACGGTGTCAACATTGACTGAGCATTCCAAAGTAAATCTGTGTTAGCCATTCCCGGCTCTTTTTTATTGGATATAAATCCGTCCAACCCCAAATAGAGGGTGGTTGACTTAGTAACATTGATATCCAAATTGGTTCGATAATTATATGTGTTGTATCCTGTGTCTGCCTTGTAACGGCTGTCAGGGTCTTGAATATATGCTGCCGATTCTTTCGACATACCCATACTCACAAAATAACGGGCAATACTACCACCTCCCTGTGCACTTACATAATAAGTCTGCTGGAAAGAAGTCTTGTGCAGAATTTCGTCTTGCCAGTTTACATCCGGATACAAATCCGGGTCCAATTGATATTGGATTAAATCCATTTCCATAGGAGAATAGAGTTCTTTCTCTCCTGAAACGACTCTGGCTTCATTGGCCAGCTTGGCGTAATCATAAGCTCTCAAATATTTAGGTAACCGCTTCAACTGTGAAATAGTAAAATTGGCACGGGCTGTAATTTTGAGTTTTTCTACTGTTCCCCGCTTGGTCGTTACAAGAATTACTCCGTTAGCACCACGAACACCGTAAACTGCCGTTGCAGAAGCATCTTTTAAAACAGAAAAAGCTCTCTACGTCAGCAGGATCGACCTGACTCAAATCGCCTTCCAAACCGTCAATCAATACCAAAGCCGAACTGTTAGCACCAAATGTTCCTATACCGCGAACCCAAAATTCCGAGATATTTTTACCCGGTTCACCACTCGACTGGATAGAGATAACTCCCGGCACTCTACCTCCCAAAGAGTTATTCAGTGAAGTGGCCGGAACAGCAAGGTCACCAATATCCACGCTTGTGATAGCTCCTACTACGCTCACTTTACGCTGGGTTCCCATACCCACCACTACTACTTCGTCCAAAGCAGTAGCAGAAGGAGTCATTTTAAGAACCAGGTTTGTCTGGCTATCGGTAACGAAATACTCTATCTTATCATATCCGATATAATTAACGATCAGCACATCGCCTTTATGTGCCTGAACTTTAAATCTACCATCCAAATCGGTTGTTGTACCTACGCCCGGACGGTCTTTCAAGAATATATTAGCGCCGATAATCGGTTCCTTATCGGACGACTTATCGACAACTATACCCGAAATAGTCATGCGATTTCCCCGCTTTTGAGCCATGACGCCCAAACAGCATAAAAGTAAAATTTGAATAATATATAATTTTCTCATGTTGAATTAGTGATAAACAGGTTACTGAATAGCAAGTTTTCTAATACACTTATTGTTGGTATCTGCAATGTAAATTGTACCTTCTTCATCCACAGCTACTCCCCAAGGCTCATTAAATAAAGCGTCATCCGGCGTACCGTCTACATAGCCGGCTCTGCCCGGGACACCAATTACAGTACTTACTGCTCCTTCCCGGTCAATCGAACGAATACAATGATTACTGGAATCTGCAATATACATGATTCCGTCTAAGTCGAAACATATCTGTGAAGGGAAATTAAATCGTGCGTTCAAACGTTTTCCGTCCTCATAGCCAGGATCTTCTCTTGCTCCTGCATACAATTCATAATTTCCGGTAGAAAGTTCATAGCGATAAATACAATGCTTGCTCCGATAACAAATATAGAGCACATCCGGATCGAGACTATCAAAACAACAGATAGCATCATAAGTCCAACCCGCATCCAGCCCCGTAGTAACTAGTTCTGCTTTCCTTACTCTTAGGATCCATTTTAGCCAAGTTTCCATTTAATGCCTTTATATACGCCAGTTTATCTTCCGGATTAACAGCAGCGGATATATATTGGTCTAATGTTACATTCTGCGGTTTCACCTGTTTTTTAGCCCATTGTGTTTCCGGATCAAATTGTAACAAATTACCTCCTTGTACCCAAAGCGGTAAAAAGACTTTCTGCCCTTCTGTTTCAACCATTGGAATAAATGGAGCTGTAATATTTGTAGCTAATGTAGTTACCATATTTTGTTGCTCATTTATCTGGCGTAAACGATAACTGGACCTTTCGCAAACAAATATATTTTTCTCACGATCTACGCAAACAAAATGAGTCAATCCGAACTGAGCTGCCGCCAATGTTCCGTCAACCGCATTTACTTCCGTTCGCGGCGTTCCCGTAATCGTACTTACAGTAACCTGTGTCTTATACGAAAACTGCTGTTCCAAAAACTGGCTTTATCTTTACCTACTTCTACTGTAATAGTGCAATTATCTCCCGGTTGCCGAGGAGTAATGACATAAATTTTAGTTCCTATGGAACGTACCACTGCCGCTTGTTTTCATTGTAGAATACTTTTATCTGCGAAAGATCAGTTCCGAAATTCTCTCCATTAATAATAACTTTTCGTTGCCATTCCCCCATTTTCAGGGTAAAAAAGAGGTTAGTTTAATCGGTTGATTTGGATCATAAGGTTTGCCTGTTGTGCCACCTTCTTCTGAATCACTTTTACATGCTGAAAGAAAGGTTATCAGCATTGCAAATAAAATAGTTACCAAAGATGTTTTTCTCATTACTATTATTTCATTTATTAAATTAATGATCCTATTTAATAGTTTATCAGTTTTTTATCCTATAAAAGGAAGATCAAATAAACTTTTAAACCAAGATCAAAGGTTAACGATTAATCGAAATCCATCAGTTTTTGGGGACCTGACTGGAATCAATTTTAGAGAATAAGCCTGTTAACACTCCTTTGAAGTATCAACATGTTTGCCTTTGTTTTTGAATTTTCATTTCCAAAATTCATAATTCATAAGATAAGCGGAGGTTTTCTTTTCATAAGCATTTCTTGATTTAGTTAATAAAAAATTAGTCGAATATCCTTTGCTTGTTACTAAGTTCTACTTGAACTTAGGTAAAAGGTAATAAATAATAAAAAATAAGTACCTTAAATATTATTTGGATGTTTAAATGTACTTTCTCTGTATTTATTTTTATATAGCCTTCTTGTGTCTTGTGCAAATATTTAATATTCTCGAATGCAAATATACAATATTTTATTATATAACAATATATAATAAATTGTTTTATTATTATTTTTTTTCTTTTGTGAACTTTGCCAGTGATTTTCATGCCTAAAATAGTCCATGACTATATTTCGATCTAATATATCTACCGTATTATTCAAGTGAGAGTAACACAGGGCTTTCTTTTTCAATTTATAACCTAAGTTCAAGTAGAACTTAGGCATTTTTTAGCATTTGATTCAGTGTACTCGATCAAAGTTTCATAGAATCGCGTTATCTTTTTTGAATACCAACAATATACATTACGCGAACGTCTTAATCTTAATAATTACAAATATCAGAAATTAGTTACATTTTCCCTAAATGCTTCCACTATTATGAAAAAAGTTCTCACTGTAGTGAGAACTTTTTTCCTTATCGCGACATTTTTTCTTATTATGATGAAATTTACAACAACACACTATAATTTAGTAATAGTATTGGCTACAACTGAAACTCGTCTTTTACTTAAACCTTATAAGACTAAAACTATTCAAATGTTTTTCGGTATGTACATCCATTTTTCCATTCCGAACACCCGTAGGCTGTTTTTCCTTTTATGATAATTCCCCTTACCACAAACCGGACAGGGTTGTCCTACTAATGAGTCCGGAGTATTATTCAGAGAAGAAATAGGGGTAGCAACAGGAGACGGTGATACTTCTGTTTTTGCCTCTTTTGATTCTCCTGCTTCGGAATTCTTTTTTTTCTCTTTCGGCGGCGTACTTACTTTCCGTTCACGTTTTTTAGGTTCCTTCTTTGCCTTCTCTTCGGTCTTGGCAGCTACCGCATCTTGAATAGTGATACGACGATTGGTATTATCAGAAAGTACACTCATTACAATTTCCGAAACCATTTGTTTCAGTTCTTCAAGAAATTGGCGAGCATCGTATGTTTTCTTTTCTATCTCACGCAACTTCTTTTCCCAAATACCCGTCAACTCCGCTGATTTCAAAAGTTCTTCGTGGATTAGCTGCACCAATTCTACTCCTGTCGGTGTAGCGATCAGATTCTTTCTCTCCTTGCGGATATAATTTCGTTTGAACAGCGTTTCAATAATAGCGGCACGGGTAGAGGGGCGACCGATACCATTCTCTTTCAAGGCATCGCGAAGTTCATCATTATCGACTAGTTTTCCGGCGGTTTCCATAGCCCGGAGCAAGGTCGCTTCCGTAAAAGGTCTTGGCGGCTGCGTCCATTTTTCATTCAAGTCGGGGATGTGAGGACCACTCTCCCCTTTTTGCAAAGGCAGGAAGGACATTTTCATCGTCATCGTCCTTTTCTTCAGTAGTGTCTTTCACATCTTTAGCGAATACCACACGCCAGCCTGGTTCTAAGATTTGCTTACCGGTGACTTTAAATTCTATTTTATCCACTTCACCCATCACGGTAGTAGTCGAAATCTTACAATCAGGATAGAACACTGCTATAAAACGGCGCGCTATTAAGTCATAGACACGACGTTCCATATCAGTAAGGTTTTGAGCATAAACTCCGGTAGGGATAATGGCGTGGTGGTCCGTCACTTTCGAATTATCAAATACCTTTTTTGATTTAGGCAACGTAGAACCATTCAACGGGGCAGTCAATACTTCGTAATCACGAAGCCCTTTCAGAATACCAGGACATTTCGGATAAATATCGTCGCTCAGAAAAGTGGTATCAACACGTGGATATGTAGCTACTTTCTTCTCATAAAGAGATTGGATCAGTTTCAGTGTTTCATCGGCAGAATAGGCGAATTTCTTGTTACACTCTACCTGAAGGGAAGTCAAGTCAAACAAACGCGGAGCATATTCCTTTCCGTCTTTCTTACCAACACTGGTTACCACAAAAAGGAAGGTCTTTGATACGTTGTACCAAGGCTTCACCTTCTTCACGATTGGCGATAGGATCGATACCCGGATTGTCTATTTTCTTTTTTCCACCGTTTTTTTCTTCTTCTGCCGCTATTTCTTCATCACTTTTGCGGATAAGTGCGGAGAAAGTAGTATCTCGATAATTTGTTTTTAGTTCCCAATATTGCTTGGGTTGGAAATTGGCAATTTCCAACTGACGGTTGACAATCAATGCCAAAGTAGGTGTCTGCACACGTCCGATAGAAAGCACCTGTTTGTTTTGACCATATTTAATAGTATATAAGCGTGTGGCGTTCATTCCCAGCAGCCAGTCACCTATTGCACGAGAAAGTCCCGCCTCATACAACGATTGGAAATCAGACTGATCTTTTAACTTGGAAAAACCTTCACGAATAGCCTCTTCCGTCAAAGAAGAAATCCACAAACGCCTCACCGGACAGCGTGCACCCGCCTTTTGCATCACCCAGCGCTGAATCAATTCTCCTTCCTGACCAGCATCACCGCAATTGATAATCTCATCTGCATTCTGCATCAACTGTTCGATAATATGAAACTGTTTCTCAATACCCGGGTCATGTCCAATCAGTTTGATACCGAAACGTGGGGGGATCATCGGCAAGCTACCCAAGACTCCACGATTTCCAATTGGGTGTGTATTCATGCGGTTCTTTCAAGGTACAGAGATGCCCGAATGTCCAGGTCACCTGGTATCCGTTCCCTTCTATATATCCCTCTTTCCTTGTATGAGCGCCGAGTACCTCGGCTATATCGCGTGCAACAGATGGCTTTTCGGCTATGCAAACTATCATTCTTTCTCCTCTTGTTTTTATACTATCAGTCTACAAAGTTACATGATTATTTCTCACTGACCGCATGAAGATAAAAAAAAGTCTATCATAAGAAAAAAGTGATTGCCTCTATTATAAAAGACAATCACTTCGTTAACGTTCTAATCTAGATATATCAACTACAATTATTCTTCATCCATAAGAATTTCCAGAATTTGACAGGCAGCTTTCGCTACCGGAGTACCCGGACCGAAAATAGCGGCCACACCTGCCTTATACAAGAAGTCATAATCCTGTGCAGGGATAACGCCACCGGCAATCACTACAATGTCTTCACGTCCCAGTTTCTTCAACTCTTCGATAATCTGCGGAACCAATGTCTTGTGTCCGGCAGCCAGTGAAGAAACACCTACTACATGAACATCGTTTTCTACCGCTTCGCGAGCTGCTTCCGCAGGAGTCTGGAACAGAGGTCCCATATCCACGTCGAAACCACAGTCCGCATAACCTGTTGCTACCACTTTAGCACCACGGTCGTGACCGTCCTGTCCCATTTTGGCAACCATAATACGAGGTTGACGCCCCTCTTTCTTCGCAAACTTCTCAGCCAGTTCACAAGCACGCTTGAAGTCGCTGTCGTTTTTACTTTCTGATGAATACACGCCTGATATAGTTCTAATTATTGCTTTATAACGTCCTACAATCTGTTCGCAAGCATATGAGATTTCACCCAATGTCGCACGAACACGAGCTGCTTCCACAGCCAATTCCAGCAAGTTACCTTTACCGGTCTTCACACATTCGGTAATCGCTTCCAGCGCTTTGTCTACCTCAGCTTGGTTACGCCCATCTTTCAAACGTTTCAGGTTCTCGATCTGTTCAAGACGGACTGCTGTATTATCAATTTCAAGAATATCAATCGGAGCTTCTTTATCCAAACGATACTTGTTCACACCGACAATTGTCTGCTGACCACTGTCGATACGAGCCTGTGTACGTGCAGCAGCTTCTTCGATACGCATCTTCGGAATACCTGTTTCGATAGCTTTCGCCATACCACCCAGTTTTTCAATTTCCTGAATGTGTTCCCAAGCCTTATGTGCCAGTTCGTTCGTCAGAGATTCTACATAGTAAGAACCACCCCATGGGTCAACGTTCTTGCAGATGTAAGTTTCTTCCTGAATGTAAATCTGTGTATTACGGGCAATACGTGCGGAGAAATCTGTCGGAAGAGCAATAGCCTCATCCAATGCATTGGTATGCAAGATTGAGTATGCCCCAAAGCGGCAGCCATAGCTTCAATACAAGTACGTCCTACATTATTGAACGGGTCCTGCTCTGTCAGTGACCATCCGGAAGTCTGGGAGTGAGTACGCAATGCCAGTGATTTCGGATTCTTCGGATTGAATTGTTTTACAATTTTAGCCCACAACATACGTGCTGCACGCATCTTGGCAATTTCCATAAAGTGGTTTGTACCAATCGCCCAGAAGAAAGACAAACGAGGAGCGAATGCATCAATGTCATACCTGCGGCCGTTCCTGCACGGAGATATTCCAAACCATCGGCCAATGTATAAGCTAACTCGATATCTGCGGTTGCGCCTGCTTCCTGCATGTGGTAACCGGAGATAGAGATTGAGTTGAATTTAGGCATCTTCTGTGAAGTATATTCGAAGATATCGGAAATGATCTTCATAGAGAATGCAGGCGGATAGATATAGTGTTACGCACCATAACTCTTTCAGAATGTCGTTCTGGATTGTACCTGCCATTTCTTCCAGTTTGGCACCTTGTTCCAGTCCGGCATTGATATAGAATGCCATAATAGGAAGTACCGCACCGTTCATAGTCATAGACACTGACATCTTGTTCAAAGGAATGCCATCGAACAGGACTTTCATGTTCTCGAGCGAACAGATAGAAACACCTGCCTTACCAACGTCGCCCACAACACGTTCGTGGTCGGGGTCATAGCCGCGGTGAGTAGCCAAGTCGAATGCCACTGACAGACCTTTCTGACCGGCAGCCAAATTACGGCGATAAAATGCATTTGATTCTTCGGCGGTAGAAAATCCGGCATACTGGCGGATAGTCCAAGGACGAAGAGTGTACATTACTGAATACGGACCGCGCAGATAGGAGGAAGTCCGGCAGCATAGCCAAGGTGTTCCATTCCTTCGAGGTCTTCTTTTGTATAAACAGGCTTCACTTCAATGTGTTCCGGTGTTTTCCATTCTGCGGAAATTCCGTTAGCCTTTTGCCATTCAGCACCATTAGTCGGCTGAAATGCAGCATATATATCGATGTTTTTAAAATCTTTTCTCATCTTACTTCAATAGTTTAGCGTTAAACTCTTTCAAGGTATCCAATACATTGACACGGACATGGATGAAGTTTTCGATACCTGCAGCCTTAAGGTCGTCCATACAAGCCGGAGCACCGGCAACGATAAACATAGCACGGCCGTCCAGTGCTTTGAAAGCAGGAATTGCATATTCCGCATATTCATCATCACTGGAACAGATTACGACAATATCAGCTTTGCAGCCATAGCAGCTTCTACTCCGGCTTCTACCGTTTCAAATCCGAGATTATCAACTACTTCATAACCGGCACAAGCCAGGAAGTTGCAAGAATACTGCGCACGTGCCTGACGCATAGCCAAATTACCGATGGTCAGCATAAACGCTTTCGGACGTTTGCCAGATGCTTCCGTTTCAAGACGCAACGCTTCAAATTCGCTGGCAGCACGGTCGAACACCAATGTATCCACATCTTTCTCGCAAGTATGGTCTTTACCTCCACAGCAACATTTTGCTTCTACCGGTTGCTTGTCACCTGCCTTTTCATTGAAGTTCGGGAATTGGTTGGTACCCAACAGCACTTCACGGCGCTGTGCAACTGCTTTATGACGAGCTTTATTGCTTTCATTCACAGCAGCCTGAACCGTACCGGCTTTCAACGCCATAGAAACCACCGGCTTCTTCTACAGACAGGAACAAGTTCCATGCTTGCTGTGCAATAGACATTGTCAGATTTTCGATATAATAAGAGCCGGCAGCCGGATCAATTACCTTATCGAAATGAGATTCTTCTTTCAGCAGCAGTTGTTGGTTACGAGCAAGGCGTTCTGAAAACTCGTCCGGAGTCTCATAAGTCTTATCAAACGGAGTTACTGTCATAGAATCCACACCACCTAATGCAGCGCTCATCGCTTCAGTCTGTGTACGAAGCAGGTTCACGTGTGCATCAAACAAAGTAAGATTGAAAGTGGAAGTTTCGGCATGAACCGCCATTTTTGCTGCGCAACGACATTCTCCGTTAGCACCTTTGTTATCACAGTCGCGCAAACATTCCGGTTTGTAAGAAGCTACAATATTTGCCCACAACAGACGTGCTGCACGGAATTTAGCAATTTCGAGGAAGTAATTGGAACTGATACCGAAGTTGAATTTGATTTTCTTAGCTACTATGGCAGCAGGAACACCGGCATCGGTCAGTTGACTCATGTATTCATTACCCCAAGCCAGTGCATACCCCAATTCCTGAGAAATATAAGCTCCGGCATTGTTCAGCGATAATGCGTTCACATTCAGTACGCGGTAGAAAGGAAGCGGTTGGATAGCTTCAATCAGTGCTTTAGCAGTTTGTACCATATCACCTTCCTTGCCGCGAGTCAGCATCTTGTTGAAGAAATCATAGTTGATAGAACCTTTCAGCTTCTTCACATCATAATCTTCTTCCGGAAATAAGCTACCAGCAGATTAGCCAACTCAACCACATGCCCCTGACAGGTTGAGAAATTAAGTTCTACACACTCAGCTTGAATATCACTTAACAGTGTCTCAAGATATTCCGCATTAAGTTCTTTTGCCTTCACATGGAAAGAAAGTGAGTCGACACCCTTATTTAGGATATCCAGTGCTTTCGCATTGGCTTCTTTCGGACATTCTACCTTGATTTCCTGACGTACCAGCCACTCATTGTTGTCTTTCTTAGTTCCTCTCAGATAAGGGAATCTCCAGGAAGCGCATCTGTCGTCTTCAACCCTCCAGATCCTCCATCCGGTAAAAAGGTTTCACTTTGAATCCTTCGTTCGTCTTCCAAACGAGCTTCTTCTCAAAATCAGCACCTTTTAAATCGGCTGTAACCTTCTCCATCCATTGTTCGGTGGAGGCAGGAGAAAAGTCTGAGAAGAGTTTTTCTTTTTTGTCTGCCATAGTTTATTTAAAATTAAAACAAGATTAATATTGTCTTTATTTTTATCTATCTCTTTCTAAATGTCAGTTGTTCGACTTGCAAATATAATTAATAAGTTCAAACGAAACTTCTTTTTATAGAAAAATTCGCACACCTCCACTCGTCAAGTATAGAATCTGTATGGAAAATTTCTTTTCCCGCAATTTTTAGTTCTTCTTTTATTTGATTAGCTCCAATGTAATGAGTAATTTTGCACCCGTTTTTAGAAGAACATTATAAAAACTGCTATATTATGGATTGGTTACAAAGTTTATTGTGGGACCCCAGCTCCGTAGCTCACATCGTGCTCCTCTACGCATTCGTAGTGGCAGCCGGTGTATATCTCGGTAAAATAAAGATATTCGGTGTATCTCTGGGGGTCACATTTGTTTTGTTTGCCGGCATCCTAATGGGACATTTCGGCTTCACGGCCGATACACACATCCTACATTTCATCCGTGAGTTCGGATTGATTTTGTTCGTATTCTGTATCGGTCTTCAGGTGGGGCCATCTTTCTTCTCCTCTTTCAAAAAGGGGGGAATGACATTGAACCTGTTGGCTGTAGGCATCGTAGTGTTAAATATTGCTGTTGCATTGGGGCTCTATTACCTTTGGAACGGTCGTGTTGAATTGCCGATGATGGTAGGTATTCTCTACGGAGCAGTGACGAATACTCCGGGACTTGGTGCTGCCAACGAGGCTCTGAATCAGTTGCATTACACCGGCCCACAGATCGCTCTCGGTTATGCCTGCGCTTACCCGCTTGGTGTAGTAGGTATTATTGGTTCTATCATTGCTATCCGCTACATCTTCCGTGTCAATATGGCAAAAGAAGAAGAAAGCCTGAAAATGCAGAGCGGAGATTCACACCATAAGCCGCACATGTTGAGCCTTGAGGTACGCAACGAGTCAATTAGTGGAAAGACACTGATTGAAATTAAAAATTTCTAGGACGTCAGTTCGTTTGCTCCCGCATTCGTCACGAAGGGCACGTAAGCATTCCGAACCATGAGACTATTTTCAATGTAGGCGACCAGCTATTTATCGTCTGCTCTGAAGAAGATGCCCCGCCATTACCGTATTCATTGGTAAGGAAGTAGATATAGACTGGGAAAAACAAGACCTCCCAATGGTTTCCCGCCGTATTCTGGTTACCAAACCGGAAATCAATGGTAAAACATTAGGTTCTATGCACTTCCGTAGTATGT
>VOFK01004137.1_pt1 | contig 23655 bp, 36 predicted proteins | sample 5384121 | NCBI WGS metagenome assembly VOFK01 (sample SAMN12384730, study PRJNA508395) | human gut metagenome | isolation source: healthy gut J | host: Homo sapiens | reverse complement strand
AGAAGCATTACGCCGAGGCCCACCTTCTTGAGAAGGTGGGCTCTCGCTGTAAGCACACGAAATGAGACGTTTTTATTTCTTGTCAAACAGGATGAACAGCAGGCTGGACAGCCACAGCAGGAAGGGATAGAACAGCAGTCGGCCCTGCCGCCGCTGTATCTGGCGGTATCAACATCGGTGTGCTGTTTATCCTGTGGTTCGGCGGAAAAAACGTGCTGGGCACGGGATGGCAGAGCTGGAACATTGCGGCGTTCACCACGTTTTTGTTCTGTTTTTTGTGCGGATGGCCGCCAAATCCTCCAAGGCCGCCAAGCTGTTTAACGCCGTGCAGCGGGCGAAGGTGTCCTGAAAGCGCATCCAGCCTCTGATGAAGGCGCCGGAACCGCTGGCCGCTCTGGAGAGCTCCGGGCCGCAGGATGGGCGCTGGAGAACGTCTCCCCTTCGCCTATGACGGCGGTGCGCCGATCCTCCGGGGCTGACGCTGACGGCCCACCCGGGGACATCATCGGCGTAACGGGTCCCGTGGCCTGCGGCAAGTCCAAGCTGGGCCGCATATTCCTCTGCAAAGCAGCGCTACGGCGGCTCCATCCGCATCGTCGGACGGGAACTGTCCGGTCTGACGCTGCGGGAGATCGCGGCAGCGGTGGGCTATCTGGGCCACGAACCCGAGATGTAATGGAACGACACGGTGGCCGCCAACGTCCTTTGTGGTCAGGACGGCGACACCATGACCTACGCTGATTTCTCAGGGCTACCGTTTGCGCCAGCAGGAGCATTGTAACGATTTTCTAAGATACGACAAACAACTAAGATGCCACCCTTTCGGATGGCATCTTTTTTATCACCTTTAATCAGCGCAAGCCGGTTTAGTTTTTTAGCTCAAACCCGAAAGAGAGCGCATCACCAAGTCGATGTCTTTGTTTTCAAGTTCCTGAATGATGTGCAGATAGGTTTTTTGCGAGGCAGCGAAAAAGTGCGGCGTTCATAGAAAAGGCACTGGACGGTAAGATAATTATGCTTGACAAGTTTACTTGGCAACGATATAACAATGACAAGAAAACTTGGAAAGGAGCGATTCTGTTCAATGAATAAAGAGAAGATTTTGGAAAGCAGCCGCAGAGAAAACAAAAATAGGGATTTGGCGGAAATGGAAGTGACCGCGCAGGCAGGAAACATTGCCGGACGTGTCGGTGCTACGGTCTGCGTTGTTCTCACTCTTATCTTTCGTATCTTCACAAAAACGTACTTTCTAAGTCCGTGGGTTGTTTATTTCAGCATCCTTGCCACCCACACTCTTGTAAAGTATGCCAGGCTAAAGAGGAAAACCGACTTGATCCTCGCTATTCTCTATTTGGCGATGTGCCTCACGTTTTTTGCCTTTTTTATCCTGCGGCTTGTGGAGGTCAAGGAATGAATGACGAGCTGAAATTGAAAAACAACCTCAAGGAAGCACGCGCAGAGAAAAAGCTATCCCAAACACAACTGGCGGAAATGATTGGTGTATCGAGAAACACAATCAGTTCCATTGAAACAGGGCAATTCAACCCCACCGCAAAGCTGGCATTGATCCTCTGCATTGCTCTGGACAAGAAATTTGAAGAACTGTTTTATTTTTAAGGAGGAAGCGAATGGATAATATCGCTCTGTTGATCTTAGGCATATTCATCTCCGTTATTGGAATCGTGAATATGACTGGAAATATCAGCACAATACATTCCTACAACCGAAGAAAGGTCAAGGAAGAAGATGTACCGAAGTATGGGAGAGCCGTCGGCACAGGTACGCTTATCATCGGTGTATCTTTGATAGCGGCATTTGTCACAACTTTCTGGAGCGAAAAGGCAATGTCTTTCATTGTTATTCCGGCGCTCGTCATCGGCTTGGGCCTTATCTTGTATGCACAGTTCAAGTACAATAAGGGAATATTCTAACTCATTTTTTTGAAAAACCTATTGACTGGCACCTTGGTGGATAGCTTATCCTGTTTGTGGAGGCGTTTTCTCTAAAACTGGGTGATGTAAAAAAGCATTTTTGACGGAGAAATTCCGACTTGTAAAAAGCGCTTTTGATAGACAGTGCTTTTCACATGAGGGGATAATACAGATGAAGTTAATGTTAGGGAGGCAGGCGCATTCAATGGCTCGTGCTTCCGGTAGCAACGATTGTAATATTCTCTTCCTTTTTTTTTATAATTCAATTATCAGGTTCACGGTCTTTCCCTCTCACGAGCTGGGCTTTCTCCGATCTTTTCCTGTCACGATGTAGTATTGCTTCTTGGCTTCATACATTTCCGCATCTGCGGCTTTCAGAAGCGACTCAAAATCCGTGTCCTTTTGTGCCGCTTATCGTCGTACCGAGGGACGCGGTAGCACCCAGTTGGCTTTTGCCGTTTCAGTAGTTTCTGAAACGCCGGATGTGTGATGTTTGGCAGAACCGCAATGAACTCATCTCCGCCAAGCCGATACACATGACGCTTTCCGAACACAGATTTCAGCGTCTGTGCGGTCTGCACAATGAATTTATCACCGGCGTCATGTCCCTTTTGGTCATTTATTTCCTTTAGGCCATTTAGGTCGCACATGACAACCGCCAGGGGAAAGTACTTCTCCAGCTTTTCCGTGTACGCCCAATCCAGTGCTTTTCTGTTTTTTTACAATCTGTGAGCTGGTCATATAATGCACTGTGCTCCAGTGCATCTGCATTATTGCGCAGTCTTATCATAAACTCGATCATAAACTCGATCATATCTATCTCATTCGAGATCTCATGCAGTTTCTCTTCGGGAGGATTGTCCACACCGTAGAATCCGACCGTCTTGCCGTTGATTTTGATTGGCCCTGTCACAAGGGTATTGACACCGTGAGGTTTCAGCCGTTCATAGATGGCTGCGCTTGTTTTTTTGCATTCTTCAATATCATGGATGATGACATTGTTGGATTCTTGATATTGTGCAAACCATGCTTCAATGATGCCTTCATACGGCACATCCTGCAAGTTATCTTTTTCTTTTTGGGTACGCCCGCTTTGCACCACTCGTAGGTGTTGTCAAACGTTCCGCGGTCATTCTGTTCAAAGATGTACGCTCGATCGGCGGCCACACGCTGTCCGATATACTCCACCAGTTGATTCAGTACTTTGTCCGGATTTTCTTCTGAAGCGGCATACCGAACCATGTCCGTGAGGAATCTCTCGTAATTCAGGATTCGTTCCTGCGATTCGCGCTTGCTGACTTCCAACGTTTCCATTTTCCTTATGGTACAGGATCCTCTGGACCTTGCTTCGCATCATCGTGGCAGTCAGAAGCATACTCAGCACCCCGTACAGAATAACATCCACTAGGTTTTTGGATAGAATTGGGTTGTCTTTGCGCACAGAAAGCAATTCCGATATAGAGCAGCATACTGCTCAGGATCAGCCCGTTCATGACCGCCGTTCTGGCGGTAAACAGCAGCGGCGCTGCCATCATGAACACAATGTAGTTGACAGCAAGCTCCTCCGGTGTAATCAGCGTTCCCGTAATAATGCCGAACAGCAGCAGTGCGGCAAAAAAGCTGTATACAACCAATTCTTTCCCCCAAGAAGCTTCTAAGTTGACAACGAGAAATGCAAAAATAGACCAAAGAAAGGAACGTATAGACCAGATACACCCATTTATATTTTCCGATACTCAGAGAAAACGCACTCACCAGCGTTATGACTCCAAAGGCAACAAGCGCCACAACAGAATACAGCCGCATGGCTTTCCAGTTTTCTTCCCATACATCCTGTTTTACTTTCTCATAATCACCACAACGAAACATAAACAACGAAACAATTTGATTCATACGTTTTTTCTCTCCAAACTCTGTTCAATTACCGCTTTGCCGTCTCATAAGGGAGCACAGATTCAACGGTACTTTCATTGTCCCAATCAAGTTCATATACGTGTCCACTTTTATTAGAGCATCACTTATTATAGCATCACGTATTTTTTTTCAACTGATAAAAATCTTCAAGTCTCATTTGAGTCTGGCGGCCTTTAGCTTTTTAGAATTTAGTTATTTTTTTCTTTTCAGGGCTGTATTCCAAGATGTCTCCCGGCTGGCATTTTAGGACATCACAGATAGCTGCCAGTGTGGAAAAGCGGATGGCGCTGATATGGCCGTTCTTCATCTTGGATAAATTCACATTGGCAACGCCAACTCTTGCCGATAATTCATTCAGGCTCATTTTTCCTGTCAGCCATGACACGGTCTAACCGCAAAATGATGTGTCCCATTTCTCCGCCTCCTTACAGGGTCTCATCCGATTCTTTCTGCAGCTGAACACCATACTTGAAAACAGCCACCAAGGCCATAGTTACAACAAAAGCAATCAACAACGCCCCATTGAATACTGACATTGGCGCTTTTTCCGGCGGTCAAGAAACTTACCAGCATCGTTACACCGATGGAAGCGAACACTGCAACAGGAAGAAGAGAAAAGCCAAAAGCCTCTCATCCTATTCACAACTTCACAGCAAAGGGCGATCCACACCTCGTCAGCACCGCGAACAGCCTTCTCAGCATCCAGAGCGCCGCAAAGTTGCAGATGCCGAAAACAGCGTCAGAAAAATAAATACCGTTACCAAATCTTTTTATGTTATATTCCTCAGGAGACGTATCCGCCTCCATGACTTTGGCGCTTTCGTCAGAGTGTATTTCCGCCGATGCGTATGACTGGTTGAAAAGCTTCAGTTCGGCTTGGAACTCCTGATTTTCGGGTGGGCTGGCTTTCTTTTCGCTATCCTCAAGCATATACTCCGGGAACTCTTTTCCCGAATAGGTAAAGCTTCCGCCGAGGATACTCCACAGCGTATCAAAGCTTTGCTTTGTTAAAGCGGAATTCAGCGTGTTCGACCACACGAACCGTCAGAGCATCCTCCGGGAGAGTTGCTGTAAAAGCAGTCGCAATGCAGCAGCTAACTGTTATAAGCGCTGCGATTACGGATAAAACCGTCATGACGATTTTTCCCACCTTACCAAACAGGTGGAATTTTGCAATCGTGTTGGAATTCATATTATTCTCCTAATTTTAGATTTCGATCGTTAGATCACTCGTTCATTGAGCACAGCCCAAATAATAACACCTGCTGTCAGCAGTACAGTCGTTACCGCCGACAGAATTCTTGTTTTCCACCTCTTCTGCATTCCCCAAAATAAGAACGACAATGATCGACGCACGAAATGACCGTCAGCAAGTGCCGAGGGAACGCACTGCACAATTTCAGAAAATAGCTTACTCCCATCAGGGCAACAATGGTATTGCCGATACCGAGAATTACCGCACCCAACACATTCTGCTTTTTGGCAAAGAAAGCGACTGCTCCGCCCGGGAGTGTGAGCAAAGAAATTGGCAGCCAAATGCGCAAGTAATAGTACAGCGCCTTGTCCCATCCGAGCGTGGGCAGCTCCACGAGGTAAATGATCGGTTGACTGATGAGAAAAAACACAAGCCATTTCATACCTGCCTCACGGGCGCTCTTGCAGTTTGACACGATCAAAACAGCAAACAGCACCCACCACTCATATGTAACGGCAATATCCCGAAAAGAAGTATCATAAAGTGTCGGAATTTGATTGATGATACCCACATAAATCCCGATGATTGCCGCAAAAAGCGCAAACGACAGGCCATGTCATGGGGAGGGCCCGAACGCAGCGGGATAATTTCTTCATAGCTTACCCTCTGACGGCGGAAATCCCGCCATTCTCCTTAAAACTGACCGTTATCCGATAATCTTTGATTGAAACAGCCGCATCGCCGAGCATCAGCGAGAAGGTGAGCTTAATTTTCTCCGTGCTGGTGCCTTCGTGGGAAAACACAAATAGATAGGTGTCTCCGTTTTCCCGGCTCTCTTTCAAAACAAATGATTCCGGATCGGAGTTTTCCAAGTCGTATTTTCCGCCGAATTCATAAGGAAGCGAAATGGTGAGTTCTTTTCCGTCTCCGCTGATCTGATACTGCACATCTTTATCGAGTGCATTTTTCAGATGTGGGGAAAAACGGAATATCATATCCCATTTTTGCCTGATAGATTGTAACACCGAGGGATGCGGCAAAAGTAACAACCAGAACGGCGGTCAGAATTGCAGCCACCTTTGCACCAATGCGCTTTTTTCCGTCTTCATCCCCAAAGGACCAGCCCTCTGCCCACAGTTCGTCGATCTCCGCCCGTTTTGCAGGCCGAATCAAATAAAAGGCAAGGGCAATAAACAGCAGCGAGCCGAAGACACAGAATATAATATCCATGCCGGTGGCATTGCTTTCAAATACAGCAAGGAAAGCGGAAACATCAGTCAGGGTGTGCATGAGGATCACACCCCCACAGGTTTCGCGAGCGAAGGTAGATCGCACCGTCCAACATACCGATGGCGGCGGTATAGATAACTTGGATCAGCGCCGCAAAAACATCGCCTGTGGCGATTGCATTGAGTGCGTGTAGAAGACCGAAAGAAACCCCGGAAACCAGCATACAGCGAAAGATCCTGTTCGGCTTATCCTTCCAAATACGCATTAGATTGGATACGGTGAAACCCCGGCAAAAGACCTCTTCAGACACGCCCGGCCCGATTCCGTGCATGATCGCGGCAGCCACGGCAGCAGCTCCGGTAACAAGAGGAGCCTCATAAACCTTGATCTGCAACAGGTTCCATACAGGAACGATAAGTTCCGGCAGGGCAAGACAAATACCCAGCGCCAGCTTCCCGCCCTTGAATCCAAAATTGCATTTTCCCCGAAAAAGAGCGGCATGATCAGTATTAACAGGCCGGCGATGATCAGCCTTGCAATGTCTTCGTTAATCTGATACAGAAACGACTCTTTTCCGCCAATGGACTCAAACATGATTCCAGTTATTGCTATAATGGTATCACGCAGAAGAAAAAAAGCCCAGTGGAACAAACAGCGCAGTAAACAACACGCTGTTTAGAAATCTGTGCTTTTACGGACTTTTCCATGCAAACTACCTCCAAGTGCTGTTAGCGTTAATTATTTAATGAAAATCGTTAAACGTAGTATATCGTCGCAGCTAAGACATGTCAAGAATAATTTTGCGATATTCGTAAATTTTTTTGATTTTTAATGTCATCTGTTGGTGTGACTTTTGCAAACCGCGTTTTGGGGTTACGACTGGCTCCGGCGCTGCAGATAGATAAGGCAAAAAAGTCGTACCCGTTTTTTACTCCCACTCTTGTCAAAATCGAAGAACATATTCGCAAATTATAAGGAATACTGAAAAGGCGTCGCAAAAAATGCGGCGCCTTTCGTGCTTTATGGATGGAATATACTTTCTAAGAGCCGCAGCAGCGTGGTTCCCGTTGCGGCCCGTCAGCCCCAGCCGCCAGTCGGTGTCCAGCTGAAAACTGACGTTTTCAAAGATGTTGTCGTAGCTGCCTTCATAGCAGAACGTAAGATCGGATACTTTCATAATGGACATGGTCATGCCTCCTATACGAAAAAAAATGGCTGCGGGAAACAGCTCCCACAGCCAAAAACGCACACCCCCACCCGCCGATAGGCAGGCTATGACCACGCCCAGAGCTGAGAGATACACCAATTTCCCACGAAAGGCACAACAAACGGGACGGTCATCGCCGCCCGACAGGTATCGTGCCAACATTCAGCAGGAAATCAGGTTCATCCTCTCAACGCCTCTCTTGTTTTTTCTTACCCTACCACACGCACCGCAAAAAAGCAACCCCGTCCTCTCCCCGCGGCCCTATCGGCTTTCTGGCGGACAGCGAAGAAGAACAGCACAATTACCAAAAAAATGGGAGAAAGGTGCAATTACATTCTCCCGCAATGTTTGCGGTTTAAAAAGAACCTGATACAAGGCTTTCCATGAGCCTCTTTTTCGTTGCGGCAGACGGACTTTTTGTGCTTGCAGCGTGAATTTCCAAAAAAACGGTTGAAAATTTGATAAGAATATGCCATACTAAAATTATGCACTTGCGGGGAAGGAGCTTTGTACCATTTGTGCCGCAAAATAATTGCAGGGGGAGGACTTGATGACGGAGATGGACGAGCGGATGTTCCTATAAAAGTTAGACGATTGCCAAATTATGATTTTCGATTCATCGGACGATTACAGTTACAACGGAACACAAAACAAGGAATAGAAAGGGGAATGTTTTATGCGAAAATTGTTTGCTAAGTGTCTTACTCTGCGCTGCGTTGGTGATGGGGTTATGCCTACTGCCGCTTTTCCGATGGAGTTGGGTAATACCCCTGAGCCGGTGGAGGAGGCTCCGACTTCCGCATGGGAGGAACAAACCGTCAACGAGGAGCGGCTGTCCGAATATGGAGAACAGAAAAATGCGCCGAAGGCAGCGGATCCGGCAGCACAGAATGATGCTGCGGAGATCTATGTCAGCAGCACCGGTAACGACGAACAGAATACCGGCACAAAAGATCTCCCCTTCGCCACGCTGGCTAAGGCGGTGGATGCTGCGGCTGATGGTACAACGATCTATGTCATGAGCGATCTGACCATGGATCAGTGTGCTCGTTTTTACGATAAGAGTCTTAAAATCACCAGTGGAGAAGGCGGTCCTTACACTATTACACGCAGCGCTGATTTTAAGCAGCAAAGTGACACAGCCCGCAGCTGGTATAATCCCGCCATGATCGAGGTTCAGTCTTCGTCGGCGAGTTCTGTCGGCCTGACTCTTTCCGACATCGTTCTGGACGATGCAGGGGATGCAAGAGGGTACTGTATTCGCACAGGCTGTCAGCGGTGACGGCAACGAGGGTAATACGGTTTATGTGCAGGACGCTATCATTGCCTCCAACGCCACTGTGCCCTGCACCGTGACGCTGGGTAAGGATGCTGTGCTGCGCAACTTTGGCGGCATGTCCGCTGTGCGCGCCACCGACCAGGCAAAAATCGTCATGGAAAGCGGCAGTGTGATAGAGGATACCCTGACTGGTCATACGAGAACAAAAGGCTCTGGGGCAGGCTCAGTCGGTCCGGCAGGTGCGATCTGGCTTCAGGGCGGTACACTCGTGATGGAGGAAGGCTCGAAGATCCGGAATATGGACGGTCGTGGAGTTTATGCAGACGGCGGGAAGGTTGAGATCGGCGGCGCCATCAGCAGCATTGCCGCAAACAAGAGTGCAATGTGGCAGGCGAATAGCGGCATCGTAATTCATCTGCGCAACAACGCAGAGGAACGCTGACCTCCACCGCGCTGATTGAGAAAATCTCCAGCGGCAGCATAATCTACTGTGCGGGTGGTGCCAAATCCTTCAAAATGGAAAACGGCTCCAAAATCACGGATTGCCCCAAGCTGAACGGCAATGTCATCTTTGCACAAAAAGTGCACCGTCGTGATTGACGGTGAAATCAGCAATGTGTATGCCACAGGCAACCATATCCTGCAAACCGACGGCGGCACAGCGGTGACAATTGGAGAAAACGGAAGGATCCTCAACAATCACGCATACTATGGCGCGGTTTATATCAATGGAACGGATGAGCACTTAGACATTTACGGGAAAATCAACGGTAATATTTGTGCGAATCGTGGCGGCGGTGTGGTGCTGTCCAATAATGGCGGAAACCACAATGCAACCATGTATGAAGGCGCTGAGATCTGCAACAACAAAGCCGAGCAAACAGGCGGCGGAGCCATGATATCCAAAGGCGTCTTCACAATGAACGGCGGTACGATCTCCGGCAACATTTCCGGTACAAACAGTGCAAAAGGCGAAGCTGACCGGATCGGCGGCGGCGTATTTGTCCGCAGAGGCGGCCAGTTCATTATGAATGGCGGCGCAATCGAGAACAACGCCACAACAGCCTTTGGCGGCGGTGTCTGCTTTGATGCCAGTGATTATGGCGGTATGGTGCCGAAGATCGAGCTGAATGCCGGTACCGTCAGAAACAATCTCATGCAGGCCACCGTCGGTGACGAATATCAGATCACAGGCGGCATATCAAATGATTTGGCTGTCACCGGTAAAGACTATGGAAAGTGCGATCGCTACCTCTATATCTCCCGTGAGGCAGCTGTTGGAGATAAGGCAGTTTATTTCCAGACTGGCAGTAAGACCGTAACCCCGGATGACAGCAGCCTTGACATCAGGCTGGGGAACACCAGTGCTGCAAATGTGACCGCTCTAACCGATGCTTCAAAGAGCATGGGGCTGGAATGATCCGTTGACGACCCCCTCTGGGTTCAGCGTGATGGCGCAGCTGAACTGACGATAGGCGGCCTGACAGTGAACGATCTGCCGGTTTATGTGCTGTCCCTTGCCGGTGGATGAAACCGGAAAGGTTCTCGATGCTTCGGAGGTGCAGGTTTATGAAGCTCAAAAGACGGACACAGGAGATGGAGATGATATAGACATCACGCTTCCGGATGTGTCTGGAAACGGCTATGCCGTAGCCATCGTTCAACCCTCGCAGAACCACGGCACACTGGTCATAAATGGGCCTGAAACCATCGAGAGAAATAAAACCGGTGCAGACTATCCCGTGACATATACTGTAACGTATAATATGTCTGAAAGCATGGGAAGCATTATTAAACAATCAGGCGGTGAGGCTGAATATGTCACTTGCTATTGATCAGGATGTCCGCCTTACAGGAAATCCCGGCAGTTTCAATGGGGAAAGCATCCAGGTGACATATACTCTGCCCCGCTCCCTCGAGTTCAAGGTAGGTGACTTCCTGCTTGCCTCTGCAAGGCTGAAAATCACTGTCGGACAGCACGACTATATCATTCCCTCTAATGTGACGAAAACGCAGAAGATTGAGACGACCTATAACCTGACAACACAGGTGAATGGTGGGCATGGAACAATTTCTGCAAGCAAAGCAGGGGCTGGCGGCCGGATCGCATGAAACAATTGTTTTTACTCCCGATAGCGGCTATGAAATTGACACTGTTACGGTGAATGGTGTTAAAGCAGAGGTTCTCTCCAATACGCTGGAAGTTATCATGGACGCCGAAAGACCGTTATTGTAACATACAAGAGTATTCCGCATACCCATAGCTATGGAGCAGATTGGAAGTCAGACGCAGATAACCATTGGCATGAATGCCCTGCTGCGGTGACAGGAAGGACACGGCAGCGCATAGCTTCAAGTGGGTGATCGATAAGGAAGCCACCGCAACCACGAGAGGCTCCAAGCACGAGGAATGCACCGTCTGTGGCTATAAGAAGGCCGCCGTTGAAATTCCCGCAACGGGTTCTGCGGCGAAGCGAAGCCGCGACCAGCCCGACAAGCCCGGAAATACTACCTCGCCAAAAACCGGTGACAGCAGCAATCTCGTTTTGTGGAGCGCACTTCTGTTCATCAGCGGCGGTGCTGTTATCGGCACAACGGTTGTAAGCCGAAAGAAAAAGTACAACAGATAATAAAGCAATACAGTACCATCGATTGGCAAGGGCGTGTTTTTTTCTGCCGCGGCGGCCCAGAAAGGAAAACACGTTCTCCACTTGTACCGCACCGCGCATGTTTTGTCCATAATGATAACTAAGCGATAAACACAGAAAAAAGACCGCCCCGGGGCACCTCCGTAAGGGAAGGCGCCCCGGGGCGGCTCTTGTATCACAGGTCAATCAGTTTTCGGAAACGGTGTAACTTTCCCTTGTGGTTACGCCGTTTTCTCTTGTTGCGCTGGGTGAGGTGGTGCTGGAAGGGCTCCTTCCATCTCCTCCGGGTTCAGCTCGTGGAGAATGCCCACGCCGCCTTTTTGCTTGCAGATAGTAATGGTTTTTACAGTTTGGCATTTCGCTTTTCCTCCTTCTTGTTAGATTTGGATCGCTTGATCCACCAAAACACAGGAAGCGGAGCCCTGTGCTTTTGGTGGTCGCATTTAACTCGATCTCATCCCCCAAATGCGTAAAAGGAAATCAACAGGCGTTCGGCTGCTGACCGAACTCATAGGAATCTCACCTCTGCCGGGTACTCCGCCAGCCCCATAGGGAAGTATCATTGTCCCTGATTCGTTTCATGGCCTTATCCGCAGCAAACGGATAGTTCAGAATAGTTCGGAATCGCTACCAACCTTGTTTTCCGTGATAACCCTTGTGGGCAGGAAGTTCGTGGCGCACCTTCATCCGGCTGGGGCTTTTAGCCCCCGATCAGGAAATGTACCTGTTGAGTGTGTATTCTGCTTTCAAGGATCACGAGGAAATTCTCCTTGTTTTGTCCCTCAATAGGTAGCCAGCGAGAAGGCCCATTTATAGATTCCCTGAGCGAAAAAAATTCAAAAATTTTTTGGAGCACGAAAAAAGCCGCTGATTCATAGTGAAACCAGCGGTTTGATTTGCGGTGTATTCAGCTGAAAATGGTCAAAAAACTTCATGCCTGAGCACCGCGCCACGGAAATGCGCAAATGCCGGCGCATGAAGTTTTTTGTGCATCATTTCCGGTTGCCCCACAGGGGCGAGGAAATGGCACATTTTTATTTTTGCCATGCAAAAAGCATGGCAAAAATAACGGTCACACAATCCAAACGGACTGTGTGACCGTATTTATATCAGTTGTTTTTCCTACGCTGTTTGCGTCAACTTCTTATTGGCGCTGTTCCTGATAGGCTGCCTGAGCGGCGGCCAGACGGGCGATAGGCACACGGAAGGGGAGCAGGACACATAGTCCAGACCCACACGATGGCAGAACTCCACAGAGCTGGGATCACCGCCGTGTTTCGCCGCAGATGCCCAGATGCAGGTCGGGGCGGGTGGCACGGCCCAGCTTGGCGGCCATTTCACCAGCTTGCCCACGCCCACCTGATCCAGCTTGGCGAAGGGATCGTTCTCGTAGATCTTCTTGTCGTAGTAGGCGCCCAGGAACTTGGCGGCGTCGTCGCGGCTGAAGCCGAAGGTCATCTGCGTCAGGTCGTTGGTGCCGAAGGAGAAGAACTCGGCCTCCTTGGCGATATCGTCGGCGGTGAGGCGGCACGGGGATCTCGATCATGGTACCCCAGATACTTCATCTTCATACCGGCGGCGGCCAGCTCCTCGTCGGCGGTCTCAGTGACCACCACGCTCTTGACGTACTTCAGCTCCTTGACCTCACCTACCAGCGGGATCATGATCTCAGGCACCATGTTCCAGTCGGGGTGACGCTTCTGGACATTGATGGCGGCACGGATGACGGCACGGGTCTGCATGACGGCGATCTCCGGGAAGGTGACGGCCAGACGGCAGCCGCGGTGGCCCATCATGGGGTTGAACTCGTGCAGCGAGGCGATGATGGCCTTGATCTCGGCCACGCTCTTGCCCATATCCTTGGCCAGCAGCTCGATGTCGGCCTCCTCGGTGGGGACGAACTCGTGCAGAGGGGGATCCAGGAAACGGATGGTGACGGGATTGCCCTCCATGGCCTCGTAGATACCCTCGAAGTCGCCCTGCTGCATGGGCAGCAGAATGGCCAGAGCGGCTTCTCGCGCTCCTCCACGGTGTCGGAGCAGATCATCTCACGGATGGCGGCGATGCGGTCGCCCTCGAAGAACATGTGCTCGGTGCGGCACAGACCGATGCCCTCAGCACCCAGCTTGACGCCTGAGCGGTCGTCGCGGGGGTGTCGGCGTTGGTGCGGACGCTCAGGCGGCGGTACTCGTCTGCCCAGCCCATGATGCGGCCGAACTCACCGCTGATGGACTGGCGTCCACGGTGGGGATAGCTTCGCCGTCGTAGGATGTTGCCGGTGGTGCCGTCCAGGGAGATGTAGTCGCCTTCCTGGTGAAGGTCTTGCCGCCCAGCGTGAACAGCTTGTTATCCTCATCCATGACGATGTCGCCGCAGCCGGAGACACAGCACTTGCCCATGCCGCGGGCCACGACGGCCGCGTGGGAGGTCATGCCGCCGCGGACGGTCAGGATGCCCTGGGAGGCCTTCATGCCCTCAATGTCCTCGGGAGAGGTCTCGAGACGGACCAGAACCCTTCTTCTCGCCGCGCTCAGCCCATGCCTTGGCGTCGTCAGCGTAGAAGACGATCTTGCCGCAGGCCGCGCCGGGAGGAGGCAGGCAGCGCCTTGCCGATGGCCTGGCGGCCTTCAGGGCGGCGGGGTCAAACTGGGGGTGGAGCAGCGTGTCGTGAGAGCGGGGCTCGATCATGGCGACGGCCTTCTTCTCGTCGATCATGCCCTCGTCCACGAGGTCGCAGGCGATCTTGAGAGCGGCAGCGGGGGTGCGCTTGCCGTTACGGGTCTGGAGCATATAGAGCTTGCCGTGCTCGACGGTGAACTCCATATCCTGCATATCGCGGTAATGATCCTCCAGGGTCTTGCAGACGCCCTCGAACTGGGCAAAGGCCTCCGGGGAACTTCTCGGCCATCTCCGCGATGGGCATGGGGGTCCGGATGCCGGCAACCACGTCCTCGCCCTGGGCGTTGGTCAGGAACTCGCCGAACAGCTTCTTCTCGCCGGTGGCGGGGTTGCGGGTAAAGGCAACGCCGGTGCCGCAGTCGTCGCCCATGTTGCCGAACGCCATGGACTGGACGTTGACGGCGGTGCCCCAGGAGTAGGGGATATCATTGTCGCGGCGATAGACGTTCGCGCGGGGGTTGTCCCAGCTGCGGAAGACGGCCTTGATCGCGCCCATGAGCTGCTCCTTCGGGTCGGTGGGGAATTCCTCGCCGATCTTGGCCTTGTACTCGGCCTTGAACTGGTCCGCGAGCTCCTTCAGGTCCTCGGCGGTGAGCTCCACATCCTGAGTGATGCCCTTCTTGGCCTTCATCTGGTCAATGAGCTGCTCGAAGTACTTCTTGCCGACCTCCATAACAACGTCGGAATACATCTGGATGAAACGGCGGTAGCAGTCCCAAGCCCAGCGGGGGTTATTGGACTTCTCGGCCATGACCTCCACCACGTCCTCGTTGAGGCCGAGGTTCAGGATGGTATCCATCATGCCGGGCATGGAGGCCCGCGCGCCGGAGCGGACGGAAACGAGCAGAGGATTGTGGAGGTCGCCGAACTTCTTGCCGGTGATCTCCTCCATCTTTTCCACATACTCCATGATCTCGGCGAAGATCTCGTCGTTGATCTGGCGGCCGTCCTCATAATACTGGGTGCAGGCCTCGGTGGTGATGGTAAAGCCCTGCGGGACCGGCAGGCCGATGTTGGTCATTTCCGCCAGATTGGCGCCCTTACCGCCCAGCAGCTCACGCATCTGTGCGTTGCCCTCTGTGAACAGGTAACAATACTTCTTACTCATGCAGATTCCTCCATCTATCATTATAGTTGTACCGAATGTTGAGAACAACCTTATTATAGCAAAAAAAGTTTCAAAAGCAAGCATGGATTCCAGAATTTTTCCGGTTTTTTTCGTTTATCTTCGGGCGGCCCTCCGCTGCCGGATATTTCCGCAAAAAAAACAGAAACTCACACCTTGCGGCATTTGCCGCCTTTGTGCTATACTAAGACATTATATTGGGTGCATAGGACCATCCGGTATGGCAAGGGAGGGCAGAGACGGCATGGAAGAACTGATCCCGGAAAACAGCACACTGGCCCGGCGCATCCGTGCGGCGGCCTCAAGGGGACGCTGAGCCACGCCGCCATTCTCTCCGGCAGCGGAGATCGCATGGCCGCCGCCCGCTACTTCGCCGCCGCACTGGAGTGCGAGGGAGAGGGGGAGCGTCCCTGCCTGCGGTGCCGCCAGTGCCGCAAGGTGCTGGAGGACATCCACCCCGACGTGGTGACGGTGCGGGACGACGGACACAAGGAACTGCCGGTGGAGCTGGTGCGCCAGCTGCGGCAGGATGTGTATATCCGCCCCAACGACGGCGCCCGGAAGGTGTATATCTTTGCCGACTGCGGCCAGCTGAACCAGCGGGATCAGAACGTGCTGCTGAAGATCGTGGAGGAGGGACCGGCCTACGCCGCCTTCCTGTTCTGCGCCGAGACGGCGGCGGCTCTGCTGCCCACCGTCCGCTCCCGCTGCGTGGAGTGGAAGGTGGCCGGACAGCCGGAGACACCGGAGATGGAGCAGGCCAGAGGGCTGTGCCAGGTGCTGGCGCAGGGAAAGACCCTCCCGGCGGCCCAGTGGCTGGTATCGCTGGAGAACCGCCGCATCAAGTGGGAGCAGCTGCAGGAGCTTTTTGCAGGATGCGTGGCTCCTGACGGCGCAGGCCCTGCTGCTTCAGGCGGGGAAGCCGAAGGATGGCACCCTGCCGGAGTGAGGCAGGCTGTTGAGCCGGAGCCTCCCTCCCGGCGGCTGGAGGCCTGTCGGCCCTGTTGCGGCAGTACAGCGCCGAGTGCGCCTATAATGTGGGGGGTGGGCCCATGCTGGGGGCGCTGTGCCCAGTGGGCGGCTGCCCACACCACCGTTGACCTCTCGGGCGCAGAATGGCGCCTATATGGAAAAACGATCCCGATACGAAAGGATGAAGGATATGACAGAAGTCATCAGTGTCCGCTTTCGAGGCGGCTGTAAGACCTATTTTTTTGACCCTCGTGGCGTTCAGGTGACGGCGGGGGGAGCACGTGATCGTGGAGACGGCGCAGGGGCTGGAGTATGCCCAGTGTGCCGAGGGAAACCACGAGGTGCCGGACGAGCAGGTGGTGGAGCCCTTCCGCCCCATGGTCCGCATCGCCACCGACCATGACCGCCGGGTGCTGGAGCGCAACCGGGCCAGAGAAAGGAAGCCTTCGACGTGTGCCAGAAGAAGATCCTCCAGCACAAAGCTGGAGATGAAGCTGGTGCGGGTGGAGTGCAGTTTTGACGGCAACAAGATCCTGTTCTTCTTCACCGCCGATGGCCGGGTGGACTTCCGGGAGCTGGTGAAGGATCTGGCCTCTGCCTTCCGGGCCCCGCATCGAGCTGCGGCAGATCGGCGTCCGGGATGAGGCGAAGATGCTGGGCGGCCTGGGGATCTGCGGCCGGCCCTTCTGCTGCTGCGCCCCAGTTTCTGGGCGATTTCCTGCCTGTCTCCATCAAAATGGCCAAGACCCAGAGCCTGTCTCTGAACCCCACGAAAAATTTCCGGCACCTGCGGGCTCATGTGCTGCCTGAAATATGAGCAGGAGGCCTATGAGGACGCTCTGAAGCGTCTGCCCAAGAACGATTCCTTTGTCCAGACCCCCGACGGCCCCGGTAATGTCAGCGACGTCAACGTCCTGAAGGAGACGGTGAAGGTGCGGCTGGATGAGAAGCCGGAGGCTCCCCGGTGCTACCATAACTGCGAGGTGTGCGTCCTCCGCAACGGCAAGGGCAGCCGGGAGGGCATCGAGATCCCCAAGGAGCGGCCCGCCCGCTACGGAGGAGCGGCAGGGGGAATTCCCTGTCCCCGCCATCATTGCAGACTTTGCCGCCGACCGGGAGGAGCCGGAGGAGGCCGCCGCCGCGCCGCCGCCGCAGAGGCGGCAAGGGCAGCGAGCGTCCCTGCGGAGCGGCCGGCGGAAAAGCCGGAGGAAAAGCCGGAGGAGAAGCGGCGGGAGGGCAATCGCCGCCGCCGTACCCGCAGCAGGCAAGCCCGGCGCCAGCGCCATCAAGCCCTTCACCTCCCAGCCGGATGCCAAGCCCGTGTCCCGTCAGGAGAGCCAGCGGCCCATCGAGGACGAAGGGCCGAGCAACAAGCGCCCCGGCACCGTGGAGGCCGCCGCAGAGGCGGTCAGGGGCGGCGGTACGCCCAAGACGGAGGCGTGAGCCGTGGGAAAGTTTTCAGGCGTTCTGATCGCCAGCGATTATGACAATACCATGGTGTATACCGAGGGGGCGCTGAAGAGCGGCGGCCCTCTGCCCTCGGTATCCCGGGAGAACCGGGAGGCGGTGGAGTACTTCATGGCGGAGGGCGGCACCTTCTCCGTGGCCACGGGCCGGGCGCTGCCGTCCTTTTTCACGGGTTCGGGAGGGCGTTCCCATGAACGGCCCCACGGTGCTCTTCAACGGCGCTGCCATCTACGACTTCGCTCAGCAGCGCTACCTATACACGGCCTTTCTGCCGGAGTCCGTCCGGGGGCATATCTGCCGCCTGCTGGAGGACCTGCCGGAGACGGCGCTGGAGATCTATCACGACGATGACTCCATCCACGCCATCAACCCCAACGAGATCACCTATCATCACCTGCATCTGACCCACTCCCCACGGTGGCGCTGGCCAGCATGGAGGAGGTGCCGTCCCCCATCTCCAAGCTACTGTTTGAGGAGGCGGAGCCCCGGATGACGGCCCCTGCGGGGTACATCGCCCGCCAGAGCTGGAGCACCGAGTATGAGGTGGTGCCGTCCAACCCCTATCTGCTGGAGCTGACGGCCAAGGGGGCCAACAAGGGCGGCATGGTGCGCCGTCTGGCCCAAATTCTGGAGATCCGGCAGGAGAACGTCTACTGCGTGGGCGACCACGCCAACGACATCCCCATGCTGACCTTTGCCCGCACCGCCTTTGCCCCGGCCAATGCCATTCAGCCGGTACATGAGGTGCCGGGCATCCACATTCTGCCCAACTGCTGGGAGAACGCCATTGCGGCCATGATCGCAGAACTGGACAAGCGGTATTGAGGAGGGAAACGGCCATGAAGGAGAGCACACCGCTGACCCTGTATGTGGCCTATACGGCCAAGCCCGGCTGCCGGGAGACCTTCGTCCGTCAGATCGTGATGGAGGGCATTGCCGATACCATCCGCCGGGAGGAGGGCTGCATCCGCTACGACTACTATTTCTCCGCCCAGCAGGGAGGACGAAATCCTGCTGGTGGGCAGTGGCAGACGCAGGCCCATCAGCGCATCCATTTGCAGCAGCCCCACATGGCCCGTCTGCGGGAGTTGAAGGAGGCAATATGTGGCGGACACCCGGCTGGGCCGGGTGACGCTGGAGGAAGCGTAATATGACCCCACAGGCCGCCGCAGGCTGCGGCGGCCTGTGCTGTTTTGTGCGAAAGGAGAACACCCATGCTGTTTGATACCCATGCCCACTATGACGATGAGGCCTTTGACCCGGACCGGCGGGAGGTACTGGCGGGACTGCCCCAAAAGGGGCGTCGGACTGGTGGTAGACCCCGGCTGCACCTTGACCTCCTCGGAGAAGGCCGTCGCATTGGCGGCGGAGTTTCCCCATGTATACGCCGCAGTGGGCCTGCACCCGGAGAACTGCCACGACTTTCAGCCGGAGCAGATAGAGCGTCTGCGGCAGCTGGCGCAGCGGGAGAAGGTGGTGGCCATCGGGGAGCTCGGACTGGACTACTACTGGGAGGAGAACCCGCCCCGTGCCTTTGCAGCAGGAGGTGCTGCGGCGGCAGCTGGCGCTGGCGGAGGAGCTGGATCTGCCGGTGATCTCCACGACCGGGAGGCCCACGGCGACAGCCTTGCCATCGTCAGGAGTTTCCGGCGGTGCGGGTGTTCCACTGCTTCTCCGGCTCCGTGGAGATGGCGGAGGAGCTTTTGAAGCTGGGGTGGATGCTGTCCTTCAACGGGGCCATCACCTTCAAAAACGCCCGGAAGGCGCCGGAGGTCATCGCCGCCGTGCCGCTGGAGCGGATGATGGTGGAGACCGACGCTCCTATCTGACGCCGGTACCCTTCCGGGGAAAGCGCAACGACTCCGGGTATGTGCATCTGGTGGCGGAGAAAATCGCCCAGCTGAAGGGATTACCGGCAGAACAGGTGGAGCGCCAGACGTGGGAGAACGGCGTCCGGTTCTTCGGTATCCCGCAGGAGTGAAAACGAATCAGCCCGCACGGAGAAGCCGTGCGGGCTGATTTTGCGTCTTGTCCAGAGATGAGCCTTACTGGAGGTTCAGGCGCTTTTGCAGGCTGTACCACGTCAGCGTGTAGAACACGCCGCAGGCCACCAGCGTTTCGATGGAGTCGATGACCAGGAACCGAGTGCCGTCCAGAAGGGAGGCGGCGCTGCCGCTGGTCTCGATGATCTGCTCACCGACCGTCAGCTGGAAGGCGAAGGAGGACAGTCCCGCCGCCTGCATGGCCAGCGAGAAGGCGATGAAGAACACCACCGACAGCAGGATCTTGTGATTGGAGAAGCTGTGGCCCAGAGCGATGGCGGCATAGACCATGAGAAATCCGGAGAACACCGTCAGGATGGCCAGCACGGCGATCCACAGGAGCAGCAGCGGACCGGGAACGCCGAAATGGAGGGACTCCGTGATGGAGGAGAGAAGTTCTCCCAGATCGCCCCAGAAGCCGGACCAGTCTGCAATGGGCAGCAGTACCAGCAGAATGGACAGCGTTACGGCCACGGCGCTGGCGGCGGTATAGAGTAGGGCGGACAGCAGCTTGGCCCAGATGAGCTGGTGCCGGTTTACCGGCAGGGTGAACATCAGGTAGCCCTCGTCGGTCATGTAGTTCTTATAGAACCGATAGATCATCAGCAGCGCCGTGATGGCGCCGGTGGCCACTACGAAGATCCAGAACGCCATCATCAGCAGCCCCATCAGGACGGAGGCGGCACCGGTACGGTAAGGATGGTCTGCCGCCAGCTTGTAAAAAACAGGCTGCAGCAGCCGGCGGAGGCCAGCAGCAGGGGCATAAACCGGCAGCAGGATGCGGCCGGAGGCCCGGAAGCTCATATTTCAGCAATTTACTCAGCATAACGGAACACCTCCCGAAACAGATCGTCTACGCTGCAGCCACGCTCCTGCCGGATCTGGTCCACGGACTGGTGCAGCACCAGTTGACCCCGGCTGATGAACACCACGTCGTCCAGAATCCGCTCCACGTCGGCGATGAGGTGGGTGGAGATGAGCAGAGTGGAGTCCGGGTTGAAGTTGGTGAGGATGGTGTGGATGATGTAGTCTCTGGTGGCGGGATCCACGCCGCCGATGGGCTCGTCCAGCAGATACAGCCGTGTGCGGCGGCTCATGACCAGGATCAGCTGCACCTTTTCCCGTGTACCCTTGGACATCTGCTTGATGCGCTGGGTGGGACTGATCTCCAGAGCCGTCAGCATATGCTCCGCCGCCTCCCGGTCGAAGTCCGGGTAGAAGTCACAGAAAAGTCCAGCAGCTGCACCACCGTCATCCAGTCGGAGAGGTAGGTGCGCTCCGGCAGATAGGATACCAGCCTCCGGGTGTCCGGGCCGGGGGCCTTGCCGTCGATGAGCAGCTGCCCCGACGAGGGAGTCAGAAGCCCATTGGCGATCTTCAGCAGCGTGGTCTTACCGCTGCCGTTGGGGCCAAGCAGACCCACGATCCGCCCCGGCTCCAGCTGGAGGGACAGGTGGTCCAGCCCCCAGAGTCCGGTCGTAATATTTGGTCAGGTCCTTACATTCTAAAATAGCCATCTCTTATGCGTCCTCCTCCCAAGACCGCACCAGCTGGGCGGTCTGCTCCCGGTCGTAGCCCATGCGCTCCATGCGGTGCAGAAAGGCTCCGATCTGCTGGTGGGCCAGCTCCTGTTTGGCGCTGTCGACGACAGCGGCGTCCTCGGTAACAAAGCGCCCGGCAGTGCGCTGGGTGTAGACCAGCCCCGTGCGCTCCAGCTCCGCCAGCGCCCGCTGCATGGTGTTGGGGTTGACTCCGGCCTCCGCCGCCATCTCCCACCGGCGGCAGCGCCGCCCGCCGCAGGGGAAGGTGCCGGACAGAATGGCCAGCGTCACCTGTTGGATCAGCTGGGTGTAAAAATGGGCTGGTCATTGCGGATATCCCATTCCATAGGCGTCCTCCTTTGCCTGTGCTGCCGATGGATCGGAGCAGTCACATCTCCACGTTCTCGCTGCCCCGCCTATCAGTTCGCTTGTACTACGACAATAGTACATCGAGGCAAAGGGATTGTCAAGGGGGAACATGAAAAATTCTGCGGATGGATCAAAAATCCCCCTTTCCCGGTGCTCTGTGCCGGGAAGGGGATTTGTTGGTGGGATAGGGGGGATCCGAAGGGAAGAGGCGCTCGTGAGGGGCGGATCACTCGTCCTGCGGCTGGTTTAACCGATAGTGTCCATTGCCGTCCACAAAAGAGATGATGTTCTTTTTTTGATGGTCGTCATTCCTAACGGCAGAAATCGAATATGCGGATAAAAAATGTCCGGAGGATGTAAAATTCCTCCGGGCGTAAATATCAGTAGGAATTATCTTTGATAAAAATGAAAAAAATCCGAACGCATTCCCGATAGGGAAAGAAGTTCGGATTTTTCATATGTGGTGGAGACTGCTGGACTCGAACCAGTGACCTCCTGCGTGTGAATTATAATCGTTTTGAATATATAGGCACAAAAAGTTAATAAGAATAACAATATTTGTTGCGATTTTGCAACTTTTCGCAGAGACAATTTTGCAAAGGGCTTGCCTTGGCTCCCGTCGGTAACTAACAAACTACTAACAAATTTTCGCCTTTTTAACGGCCTGCACCAATTCCTCCGCTGATGTATGGACGTATATATTTGCGGTAGTGGAGTAGTTGGCGTGGCCGAGGATCCTCTGTAGCGTTTCCGGCAATCCCTTTTCTCGCCCAGCTCGCATAGTGCCGGGTGGAGTGCGGCGTTTTTGCGCTGGATTTTTTAATTTTTCCAAAAAGCGGGTAATAATCCCGGCGGCGGAAGTTTGCTGGAATTTTTTCCCCAGCATAGCCGGATATGAGCAGTGGGCCAGTAGCCTTATTTTGCAAAATAGGCAAAGTATGGGATCCCTTCGGGGCGGATTGGGATGATCCTGTTTCGCCCAGCCTCCGTCTTTCACCGCCGACCACATAATCTTTGTGATAATCTTTAGCCGGTAGGGAAAACAATTCCCCTATGCGCATTCCTGTGTAAATCAGCATGAGGATAATTTTTTTTGCGGTGTCGCTGCCGTCCGCTTCCAGCTTGCTTATTTCAGCATCGGTAAATGTTTCTTTTTCCTTTTTTTTTTTTGTGTTTCGGGGAGCTGGACGAATTTTTGCAAAAATTTGTTGTGATGATCTCCTCGCGCATGGCCCATGTGGACATCTGCGTTATGAGTTGCTTTTATACTTGGACACAGTGCTATGGGCTTTATGCATATGGGCATCCAGTACGCCCGGAAATCCGCCGTTTTTTAAGTCCCGAAACTTCCGGTCGTGCAGCGGCGCAAAAATTTTAAATGCGCCGTCGCCCCCCTTCTATACCGTTTGGCCCTATTTTTTTGTTAATGCTCCTCTTTCAAGCGTCAAACACCTGGGCAAAGGTCATGTTGTACTGCTCCGTTAAATCGCTTGCCTGCAAAGACGTTCCAGCGTTGCTATAGCATCTTTTTGGTGGGGTAATATCCTATAATGATTTTTTTGCTGCAGCCACCCAGGGCCTGCGTCGGCGCCCGGCGAGCTTATACACTGTCCCGGTTCCGTTGGCCCTCCTCATTGCTTTTCCCATTTTTATCCTCCTACCCTATATTTTATCAGTTTGATGGTGCCTGTAATATCGCAGCGCATTAATCCAGCGAAGCAATGATTACACCGATGCCCACCGCAAGCAGAGCAAATAGCATCCACCGATTGATGTAATCTGCCCGTTGCGGATAAGCCTGTGTGCCCGGGACGCTTGAATCAAACGCCAAATATTATGGATACGGCAATGACGGCGAAAACGCCAGGATATACACCCAAATTTGCAATACGCGCTCCTTTTTTTTCATTCTTTGCCACTGATCCGGTCAATTTGCTCCATGCCGCCCTCAAGTGCGCAATGCGTAGAGCACTATGCTTTGCCATCTGCATCGAAACTACATTTAACTCTGTGAGGAGCTCTGCCATTTGCTCCTCGGATATTCCGCAAGTGCTG
>VOFK01001995.1_pt1 | contig 23672 bp, 42 predicted proteins | sample 5384121 | NCBI WGS metagenome assembly VOFK01 (sample SAMN12384730, study PRJNA508395) | human gut metagenome | isolation source: healthy gut J | host: Homo sapiens | reverse complement strand
AGTTACGTATTGCTGCCTTTGGCGCAAATATCACGGTGACGTCAAAATTCCTCCATTCTGAAAGATATTTACGGCTGGACGATGAACTCGGCACCGAAAGAATACTTTGAAAGAATCTGACCTGCAAATCTCCAGACCTCATCTCTTTGGACAAATAACATCGTCGCCCTTTCTCCCCCATCTGAACGGCCATGTCACGTTGGACAACGGTGTATCTGTTCCGTTTCAGGCACGTGGTTTGATCATAAGATGGATCTTCTCCCATGGTGAAGTTTTCGTTACAGGAGAGCAATACCTTTCAAGTCCTGGTGGCAGCTGGATGGAGAATGGCCTGAAGAAAAAAGCAAGAAAATTCCGTTCTTGTGGGAAGGATCTGGCGCTTCCCTGCATGTAAAAAGGGAGACACCCTTACTATACTAATAAGGATGGAACAAAAGGTTCATTTACCGTTTCAGGCATTCTTACCGGCGGCGGTGAAGAAGACGGTGGAAATGTCGGGCAGTATCTTTCCGGCTGTGCAGCCTCGGTCTGAAGCGAAAGGTGGATACCGTCACTGTCAGCGCCATGACGACACTCGAAAACGAATTGGCCCGTCGTGCCGCTGCCAATCCGAAAAGCCTTTCTATCAAAGAATATGAAATCTGGTATTGTACTTCATAGTAAAGCTCCATCGCTTATCAGATCGAAGAGGTCATCCACGGTTCCTGCCCGTCCTGTCCGGCAGATTGCCGAATCGGAAGGGCGTATTTCTGACAAAAACACAGCTTCTTATGCTTCATCACTGTCCTTTCCCCTGCTTTCTGCCACCATGGGGGTTTCTAACCTGGTCAAGCAAATATCATGGAAAGAAGTATAGGAACTGGGGCTGTTGAAGGCTCTCGGCGCAACGGATGTTTCAGTAATCATCCTCGTCCTGTCGTAGAAATTCTTATGGCAGGTCTGGCAGGCGGTATCTAGGTTATTTTAGGCATGTAGCCCGACCTCTTTCGGATATAATAGAAAGGCTAAGGAAATCTGACACAAGAAGGAGACGACCCTATGGCAGTCATTGAATACGATGAATATAAGCAGAAGCTTCAGGCGCTGGAGCCGACCCTTCAGGGAGCTGGAAAAGGCCCTGTCCATTCCCAAGGCCCGTGAAGAGCTGGCGCAGCTTCAGAAGGAGACGGAGCAGGAGGGCTTTTGGAGCGACGTGGACCGCAGCCAGAAGGTCTCCCAGCAGATCAAGCGGCTGGAGAGCAAGGTCAGGAAGTACGACCGTCTGGTGTCCGACTGGGGAGGACACCCTGACCCTGTGCGAAATGGCACAGGAGGAGGACGACGCCTCCCAGCTGCCGGAAGTCACCTCCGGCTATGAGGCGCTGGAAAAGGAGATCAACGAGCGGCGTCTGGCGGCGCTGCTGTCCGGTGAGTACGACGCCAACAACGCCATCCTCACCTTCCACGCCGGAGCAGGCGGCACCGAGGCTCAGGACTGGGCGCAGATGCTGTACCGGATGTATACCCGCTGGGCGGAGCGCCACGGCTACACCTATCAGCTCATGGACTACGAGGCCGGCGATGAGGCGGGCATCAAGTCCGCCACCATCCTCATCGAGGGGGGAGAATGCCTACGGCTATCTGAAGAGCGAGAACGGTGTTCACCGTCTGGTGCGTGTTTCTCCCTTCGATGCCAACGCCCGACGCCAGACCAGCTTCGCTGCGCTGGAGGTCATGCCGGAGCTGGACGACGACAGCGAGATCGAGATCCGCCCGGAGGACATCGAGATGCAGGCCTGCCGCTCCAGCGGTGCAGGCGGTCAGCACATCAACAAGACCTCCTCCGCCGTCCGCCTGACCCACCTGCCCACGGGCATCGTGGTGTTCTGCCAGACGGAGCGTAGCCAGTTCCAGAACCGGGACAACGCCATGAAGATGCTGCGGGCCAAGCTGGCGGAGCTGAAGCTGCAGCAGCACGCCGAGAAGATCAGCGACCTCAGGGCGTACAGATGAAGATCGAGTGGGCAGCCAGATCCGCTCCTATGTGTTCATGCCCTACACGCTGGCCAAGGACACCCGCACCGGTTATGAAATGGGCAACATTCAGGCCGTCATGGACGGCGACATCGACGGCTTCATCAATGCCTATCTGACCGCCGCCGCCAACGGTGAGATCAAGAAGTAAGGGATCATCTTCCAGAACCGCCCCCGCAGGTCACGACCTGCGGGGCGGTTTCAGGTACAGAGCTTACTCGCCCATGGGGGCGCCGCACTTGGGGCAGAACTTGCCGTCGGAGGACTCACCGCACACGGGGCAGACCTTCTGCTGGGTCTCCTCCCCAGCGGGCTGCTCCTCGCAGCTGCAAGGGCAGGACTCCCCTTCCTTCTTGGCGGCCTTGGCGGCCTCCAACTCGCCGATGCGCTCCTTAGAGGCGATGACGGCGGCCACCACATCCTTCACGGCATCGGGGACCTCGCCCTCATACTCGGACACGAACCACTCACCGATGGCACGGTAATTCTTTTCCATTTCACGCTGCTCGGAGATGATCTCCATGCTGGCCTTGGCGGAATCCGAAACACTCTTCGCCTTCTCGGAGGCGACGCCCGCCAGATCCTTGGCCTTTTCCGCCGCTACGCCGGCGACGGCCTGTGCCTTCTTGCCCAGTTCTTCAAAAAATGCCATGTTCATGATCTCCTTTCATATACACGGGTGTGCTTGTATTATACCCCCCACACTTTTGTTTGTCAATGGCGGTCGAGGGGCGGCAGCGGGCAAAAAATGTAAATTTTTTATGCTTGCGCCGCCGGTGGGAATCCGATATAATGAGGAAAAAATTCCGTCAGGAGGGGAAGTTATGAACCGCATCAGCAAGGAGAACTACTATCTGAACATCGCCCAGACCGTTCTGGAGCGTGCCACCTGTCTGCGCCGGGTCTACGGAGCCATCATCGTCAAGAACGACGAGATCATTTCCACCGGCTACAACGGCGCGCCCAGGGGGCGGAAAAACTGCATGGATCTGGGCTACTGCACTCGGGAGGCCATGCAGGTTCCCCGCGGCGAGCGCTATGAGCTCTGCCGCAGCGTGCACGCCGAGGCCAACGCCATCATCTCCGCCAGCCGTCGCGACATGGTGGGCGGCACCCTGTACCTGGTGGGCCGCAACGCCCAGACCGGGGGAGAGCTGCTGCCGGACGCCACCTCTTGCCCCATGCCGCCGCATGGTCATCAATGCGGGGCTGTCCCCGTGGGTGATCCGCCGGACGCCGGAGGAGTTCACCGTGGTGGACGTGGAGGAATGGGTCCGCACCGACGATCTGGCTCTTCCGGAAAAAATATGACACCTGCCGGAGGGGAGCGGTGCTTCCCTCCGGTTTCTTTTTCCCCGTCTTTTCTTTTTTCCCGCCATGTGCTATACTGGGGAGCAATATCACCCGAAAGCGAGGAGACACCATGAACATCGGCCGCATCCATGTGGATTCCCGGCTGGTCCTGGCCCCTATGGCCGGGGTCACCGATCTGGCCTTCCGCCAGATCTGCCGGGGAGCTGGGGGCAGGGCTTACCGTCACCGAGATGGTCAGCGCCAAGGCCCTGTGCTATCAGGACCGCAAGACCCGCAGTCTGCTGCGTCTGGGGCCGGGGGAGCATCCTGCCGGGGTGCAGATCTTCGGCAGCGACGCCGCTTGCATGGCGGAAGCCGCCTGCATGGCCGCCGAGCTGTCCGGCGCCGACTTCATCGACATCAACATGGGTTGTCCCGTGGGCAAGGTGGTCTCCAACGGTGACGGCTCCGCCCTGATGAAGGACCCGGAGAAGGCCGCACGCATTGCCGAGGCGGTGGTGAAGGCCTGCCCGGTGCCGGTGACGGTGAAAATGCGTCGGGGCTGGGACAAGGGCAGCATCAATGCCGTGGAGCTGGCCCGATGCTGGAGCAGGCAGGGTGTCGGCGGTGGCCGTTCACGGCCGCACCCGCACCCAAATGTACGCCGGACAGGCGGACTGGGTCACCATCCGTCAGGTGAAGCAGGCGGTGTCCATCCCCGTTATCGCCAACGGCGACGTAGTTCTCGGCGGAGGATGCCGTGGCCATCCTCCACTTTACCGGCGCTGACGCCGCCATGATCGGCCGGGGCAGCTTCGGCAACCCATGGATCTTTCAGCAGGCCCAGGCGGCGCTGGAGGGCCGTCCCGTCCCGCCGCTGCCGCCGCTGGCGGAGCGCTGCGATGTGGCCGTGCGGCAGATCCGTCTGGCCGCCGAGGACAAAGGGGAACACATCGCCATGCTGGAGGCCCGGAAGCAGTACGCATGGTATCTCAAGGGCGTTCCCCACGCCAACTACTATAAGGAACAGATCGTGCGGATGAACACGCTGGAGGATATGGAGCGCATCACCGCCGGTATCAAGAGGGACCTGAAATGACCGAGCAGCAGTGGATCGCCCGTGCCAGACACGGTGACGCAGACGCCTTCGAGCAGCTGGTGGTGGCCACGAAGGGCCGGTGTACTGGCTGGCACTGCGGATGCGGCAGCGCCGAAGACGCCCGTGAGGTGACGCAGGACGCCTTTCTGGCGGCATGGCGTGGCCTGCCGGCTTTCCGGGGCGACAGCCGCTTCTCCTCATGGCTGTACCGGCTTACCACCAATGCCGCCATCGACTTCCTGCGTCGGGAAAAAGCACCATCTGGGGAACCTCCCGCTGGAGGAGGCCCCCCCGGCGGCCGGATCCCCGGCAGCCAGGAGCTGGCGGAGCAGAGAGCAGCAGGAGGCCCTGCAAAGGGCGCTGGATCAGCTGTCACCGGAACACCGACAGGTGCTGCTGCTGCGGGTGGTGCAGTAAATGAGCTACGACGAGATCGCACAGGCTCTGTCGCTGGAGAGCGGCACGGTGAAATCCCGTATCAGCCGGGCCCGCCGCCAGCTGCGAGGAAATTCTCCTGCGGCAGGGGAACTTCTTCTCCGACTCTGCCGTCTTACCAAATAGAAAGGAGGGGTGAGTATGCACTGCAATCAGGAACAGATCGAGGCCCTGCTGGACGGGGAACTCACCGGTCCGGAGGGGGACGCCGTACTCGCCCATCTGCGGGATTGTCCCGGGCCGCAGCTACTACCGGCAGTGCTGGCCATGGAGCAGGCCCTGCGGGCCGATACCGATCCCGTCCCGGAGGACTTGCTTGCGGATATCATGAGCCGGGTCCATGACACCCCCCAGCGCCGGCGGCGGCAGCCGTGGCTGCGGGCTACCATGGGCATGGCGGCGTGTCTTGTGGTGGTACTGTGTGTCTATCTGGTGCATCAGCAGGCGGAAAAAGGGCGGCGACTCCCCCTTCAGCGGTATCCTGACGGATTCCTCCGCCAACAGCTCTGTCGATACCGGCCAAGAGGCCTTTACCGACGAGGTCGTTCCCTCTGACGGTGATCTGGCCTTCTCCTCCGGCGGCGCAGAGGAGCAGGGATCCTCCGGCCCGGCGGACTATGTGCTCACGGGCCACCCGGAGCTGGCCCAGCAGGCCCGCCAGTGGCTGTCCCGGCAGGGACTGGAGCCGGACGAGGACGGTATCTATCCCCTCACTGCCCAACAGATACAGGGACTGAACGCCGCCGTGCCGGGACTGGAGCTTCCCACGGATGATGCACTGCGCCTGCTGCTGGAGGACTGAGGCCTGCCTTGACGGGCCGGGCAAAATGCGCTACAATGGCCCCAGAAGGGCTTTCCCACCTAAGTGCAAAAGGAGGTCATCCCATGACAGAACAGGAACTGTGCCGGGCCGCCGTTGCCATGCTGGACCGTTCTTACAGCCCCTATTCCCATTTCCCCGTGGGTGCGGCGCTGGAGTGCAGCGACGGCACGGTGTTCACCGGCTGCAACATTGAAAACGCTGCCTATGGTCTCACCATCTGTGCCGAACGCACCGCCATCTTCAAGGCCATCAGTGAGGGCCACCGGGATCTCAAACGCATCGTCATCGCTGGGAAGAGCGAGGACTACTGCGTCCCCTGCGGCTCCTGCCGGCAGGTAATGCAGGAGTTCGCCCCCCAGATGGAGGTCATCTGCCTCAACGGCAAGGGGGAGGCCAAGCACTTCGCCCTGAAGGAGCTGCTGCCCTATGGCTTCGACGCGACGTGGCTGTGACCGCCGCCCTACAGGCGGCATAGATAGACCCCTCCCCTAAAAGGAGGTCTTTTTCCGTGGCAGATACGCTGGATGCCCTGCCGGCGGGCCGGTGGGCCGCCATCCGGGCTGTGACGCACTCCCAGCGTCAGCGGCTGCTGGAACTGGGGCTTCATCCCCGGCACGATCGTCCGGGCGGTGCAGATCAGTCCCTTGGGGTGATCCGGTGGCCTATGAGGTGCTGGATGCCGTCATTGCCCTGCGCCGCTGTGACGCCCGGTGCGTCCATATCACGGTGCTGTAAGTGCTGCACATGTTAAAAAGGAAGAGACGATGGAACCATCGTCTCTTCCTTTTTGTCTGCGGAGGGGGCTGTTTGCTGCCACCGGCGGGTAACTTTCTGCCTTTTTGTGCCTCCGGCGGGTAACTTTCTTTCAGCAGTGAAAGAAAGTTACCAAAGAACGCCAGCAGAAACCCATGGTTTCTGCACTTCCTTCCCGGTGTGTAAGAGCTGCGGCATAGTTCCCGCCGAAGCAGGGAATTGACTTCCTTCTACTCACGCTGCCACTTTATGGGCGGTTGAAGGGGATCGCTGTTCTACCGTGGAGAACGGATCGCCACGGGGCTTTGCACCCTCGCAATGACGGGAAGCGGGGCGGCGTTTCGGCGGTTTCCACAATGACACCGTACAGCGGTAGACCCACATATCCCTTCGCCTGAGCGGCAGCGGGGTCTGTTGCTGAGTCGATTCCCACTACGTCCCATATCGAATGAAACTCTTGAGAGGAAAGGAAGTTTTGAACCCACCGGTTTCAAACGGCTCTTTTGTCGGAGGCACGTTCTTTACGCAAAAGGGACTATTGAAAGAAAGTTGCCTGCCGGAGGCAAAAAGCAGGCTGTCGGAGACAGAAAAAAGGACTGCTATCAGAAAGGCACCCTCCGAAGGCAAAACAGTGACTCATCGGAGGCAGCCAAACAAGGCGAAATAAAATCCCAGCCGGGCGGTGCTGCGCACCGTCCGGCCGGGGCATCTCATTTCTCCCGGTGCTTGCGCTCCCGGTAGATGGGCTCCGGCGTGCGGATCACCACCTGAGTATCCTCCGCCACTGAATCCGTCAGGAAGGCGTTGCCGCCCACCACGGCATGATCCCCGATGGTGGTCTCCCCGCCCAGAATAGAGGCCCCGGAGTAGATGGTCACGTCGCTGCCCACGGTGGGATGCCGCTTCCCCGGCAGACTGGCATGGCCCTTCCGAGGGACAGCGCTCCCAGCGTGACGCCCTGATACAGCTTCACATTCTCCCCGATGACCGTGGTCTCGCCCACCACGATGCCGGTACCGTGATCGATGAAGAAGTGGGCGCCGATCTGTGCCGCCGGGGTGAATATCGATGCCCGTGCGGCTGTGGGCGTACTCACTCATGATCCGGGGGATCATGGGAATCTGGCGCAGATACAGCTCATGGGCCACCCGGTATACGAAAATGGCAAACAGCCCCGGATAGGCGAACAGGATCTCCTCCTTGGAGTTCGCCGCCGGGTCGGATTCAAAGGTGGCGTCCAGATCCGTCAGCAGCAGCCGCTGCACGCCGGGCAGAGCCTCCACCACCTCACGGGCCAGCATCGGCGCACGCTGCTCCTGCCTCCGGCAGGGCCAGAGCGATCTGACGGGTCAGTTGGCCCTCGATGCGCTCCAGCAGCAGCGCCGTGTAGTCCTCCGCCAGAAGGGTCATCAGCTCCGGGTCGCCGTAGTAGGCCGGAAAGACCAGCCGCCGGATCTCCTTCAACAGTCCGATCACTGCCCCCTTGTCCGGCAGCCGCAGGCCCTTGCCGTACATGGAACGAACCGCCGGGCGCATATTCCTTCCGCCATGGACCGGCCGCCCGGATGTGCTCTTCATACATGGGATGTCTCCTGTCCTGTCCCGGGCCGTCTATCCTATCTAAGTTCCCTCCCGGTGTCAGGATACACCGGCCGGAATCTTTCCTCCTCCTTTTGAGGGGCGGCTGCCGTCAAAGGGGGTCTCCAGCTGGCTCAGGTCCCGGAGGTAGCCCTTGAAATCGCTGTAAAACGCCGCATACTCATACCCGGTGCAGATGCGCTCGTCCATCACCACGCCGATGGGCATCATCTTCTTGGTCAGGTCGCCGGATATGTAGTCCGGCACGGGCTTGCCCATGCACACGAACACGCTGGTGGTGCCGAATTCGTAGCAGTGGTGGTGGATATAGCTGGTCTTGATGGAGGCCAGATTGGTGATGAACATGCTGGTGTGGAAGGGGGACAGATCGATGATCTTCCGGGGCAGCAGCCCGTGCTTATCCAGGTGATAGGCCAGCCACACCACAAATTTTGGCAGCCCCGGCACGGAGAACATGAACTTCGCAAATTTGTCGGTGCTGTTGGACTGATGCTCATGCTGGTTGGCGGCAATCACCTCCCCGAATTTTCCCTGTCAATGGAGAAAATCGTCCGACGGCTCCAAATACACCTTCAGCGTGGTCTCGTTGACCACCCCGTCGGCCTGCTTCTTGAGGATCACGAAGGACACGCAGAAGTGGTTGCGGCGATAAATTTTTCCGTTCATCACGAAGTAGTTCAGCTTTGGATTATCCAGCACCGCCCGGTAGTAGGCGGCGATGATGACACTCATCATGTGGTTCAAGCGTACGCCCCTCCCGCCGCCAATGGCGGATGTAGGCCTTTACAGCCTCCTCGTCGACGTTCTCGGTGATGGAGTTCCATGCATCGTAGCGCTTGGGCATGATATAGGTAGGGGATGGCCGCCACCAACGGCGGCAGGTCTTTCACTCTGGTTCCGTCAGGTCTCATGATGCTTTTTCCTCGTTCCTATACAGATGCAGTCATTATACGCCCTCCCGCCGTCCATTGCAACCGTTTTCCGTTCCTTTGCCCCGCAAAAGCCCGCTGCGGCCGCACTTTCTGCTTGTCCTTTTCCGGCGGATTTGTTATAATAGTCAATTATAGTAGTATGCGGAAGGGAGCGCTGGCAGATGAAGTTTTCCAAATGGCATATCGCCCCGGCGGAGGAAGCGGATATCCGCCGTCTCGGCGAGGCTGGCTATCCCCAGCTGGTGTCGCAGGTACTGGCGGCACGGGGCATCTCCCCACAGCGGAGAAGGCCGCCGCCTTTCTGGAGCAGGGGCCGGGATCTGACCTGCCCCCCTTCCTGATGAAGGACATGGACCGGGCGGTGGAGTGCATCAGCCGGGCCATCAGTCAGGGGTCGCCGCATGGCGGTGTTCGGGGATTACGACGTGGACGGCATCACCGCCACGGTGATCCTGGTGGATTACCTGAAAAGCCGGGGCGTCGATGTGCTGCACTATATTCCTCGCCGCATCGAGGACGGCTACGGGCTGGGGCAGGACGCCATCCGCTCCCTCCATGAACAGGGGGGAGAGCTGCTCATCACCGTGGACTGCGGCATCACCGGGGTGGAGGAGGTGGACTTCGCCGCCTCTCTGGGCATGGATGTGGTCATCACCGATCACCACGCGTGCAAGGACACCCTGCCACGGGCCGCGGCGGTGGTGGACCCCCCACCGGCCGGACTGCACCTATCCCTTCCCCTATCTGGCGGGCTGCGGCGTGGCGCTGAAGCTGGTGCTGGCGCTGGGCGGTGAGAGCCGGGAGGAGGCCCTTTTCTCCCGCTACTGCACTTGGCCGCCATCGGCACCATTGCCGATGTGATGCCCATGTCCGGGGAGAACCGCATCATCGTCTCCCGTGGCTTGGAGTGCATCACCCAGTCGGACTTCATCGGCCTCCACGCCCTGCTGCAGGAGGCAGGCCTCATGGATAAGGCCATCACCTCCGTGCAGGTGGGCTTCGTGCTGGCCCCCCGCATCAACGCCGCCGGCCGCATGGGGGCAGCGGACAAGGCCGCCGACCTCCTGCTGTGTCAGGATCCGGCGGAGGCCGCCCGGTTGGCCCGTGAGCTGTGCGCCCTGAACCGGGAGCGTCAGGCGGTGGAGCAGACCATCTATGCCCAGGCAGTGGAACAGATCGACCATCTGCCGCCGCAGGAGCGCGCTCTGGTGCTGGCCTCCGACACGTGGCACCAAGGGTGGTGGGCATCGTGGCCTCCCGCCTGGCAGAAAAATACGCCTGTCCCAGCTTTATGATCCACTTAAGCGGCACCGTGGGCAAGGGCCTCCTGCCGCAGTTGGGGCGGCTTCAACCTGCCGCCGCTCTGAGCGCCGCCCGACCTGCTGGACGGCTTCGGCGGTCACGAGCTGGCGGCGGGCTTCACCATCGATGTCGCCAATATTCCGCCTTCCGCCAGCGGATGAACCAGCTGGTGCGGGAGTATCAGGGTGGCGGAGCGCCGGAGGTATGTCTGGAGATCGATGCCGCCCTCACCTGTCCCAGCCGTGTCACCCCTGACGGAGGTGGAGGCTCTGGGGATGCTGGAGCCCTACGGCGCCGGCAATGCCCGCCCTCTCTTCTGCCTGATGGGCGCCACGCTGGAGCGGCTGCAGAGCGTGGGCCAGAATCGCCACCTGAAACTGCGGCTCAGCAAGGGCAGCAGCCAGTTCGACGGTATTTTCTTCTCCGTCTCCCCCGACACCTGTCCCGTTGCGGCGGGCAGCCGGGTGGATGCGGCCTTTTATCTGCAGATCAACGAATTTCGGGGCAACCGCACGGTACAGCTGCAAATGGTGGACATCCGCCCGTCCCTCACCGTCAGTACACGGGAGGATGAGTGCCTGCACCTGTTGGAGCGCCTGTCTGCGGGGCGATCGGCTCCTGCCCAAGGAGGCGGTCCACCTGCTGCCATCCCGCAGCCAGTGCGTGCAGCTGGCGGGCGCTGGAGCACACCGTCCCCCCCCGGAGGGGCTCACCGCCTGCTACCTGCCGCTGCTGCGGGAGCTGTCCGCCCGGCGGAGGGGGCCGACCCCTTCCTTCGGACTGCCTTCTGTCTGGAGGTGTTCCGGGAACGGCAGCTGCTGACCCTCCGGCAAGAGGGCGACACCATTTCCATCACACTCACCGGCCAGGGGAAACACGTCCGCTTGAGGAATCCGGTTACTTACAGGGCCTTGCATGAGGTCATGCAGCCCAAACGGGGAGGGCGATCACCATGACTGATACCCAGAATACCACCGCACCGGCGTCTCTGGTGCCGGAGATCCGCCCGGAGGTCTGGGCTGATCTGGAGCAGCGCTACCGCAAGCTGGAGGACACCGTCCGCCACTATAACCCCAGCGCCAACTTCCAGCAGATCCGGGCCGCCTTCGAGTTCGCCGCCAAGGCCCACGGGCCACAGATGCGGAAGGACGGCTCTCCCTTCATCTCCCACCCGCTGGCGGTGGCCCAGATCGTGGCGGAGGAGCTGCATCTGGACTCCGAGTCCATCGAGGCGGCTCTGCTCCACGACACCATCGAGGATACCTCCGCCACCCATGAGGACATCTCCCGGCTCTTCTCCCCACGGTGGCGGATCTGGTGGAGGGCGTCAGCAAGCTGACCCGCATCCACTACGCCCCAAGGAAGAGGAGCAGATGGAGAACCTGCGGAAGATGCTCATGGCCATGAGCAAGGACATCCGGGTGATCCTCATCAAAATCTCCGACCGGCTCCACAATATGCGCACCATGGAGTACCAGACCCCGGAGAAGCAGAAGCAGAAGTCCTTCGAGACCATGGAGATCTATGCCCCCATTGCCCACCGGCTGGGAATGCAGAAGATGAAGTGGGAGTTGGAGGATCTGAGCCTGAAATATCTGGATCCCATCAGCTACCGGGAGATCGTGGAGGCTGAATGAAAAGGCCGCTCAGTATGACGGCTTCATGTCCTCCATCCACGACCAGATCACCCGCCGCCTGCGGGAGGCCCACATCGACGGCTACGTTTACGGGCGCATGAAGCACCCCTACTCCATCTACCGCAAGATGTATACCCAGAACAAGTCTCTGGACGATGTATACGACCTCTTCGCCTTCCGGGTCATTGTGGACACGGTGTCCGACTGCTACAATGTGCTGGGCATCATCCACGACCTGTATAAGCCCATTCTGGGCCGCTTCAAGGACTATATCGGCACCCCCAAGCCCAATATGTACCAGAGCCTCCACACCACCGTGGGGCCAGAACGGTATTCCCTTCGAGGTGCAGATCCGCACCCGTGAGATGCACGAGGTGGCCGAATACGGCATCGCCGCCCACTGGAAGTATAAGCAGAACGGTCAGGGGGCCGGGGACGAGGGCCGCTATGAGTGGGTCCGCCGCCTGCTGGAGAACCAGGAGGGCGCCGACGCCGAGGACTTCATCCACTCCCTGAAGGTAGATATGTTTGCCGACGAGGTGTTCGTGGTTTCACCCCCGTGGCGACGTCATCAACCTCCGCCGCCGGAGCCACGCCCATCGACTTCGCCTATAACATCCACTCCGCCGTGGGCAACCACATGGATGGGGGCCAAGGTCAACGGCCGTCTGGTCCCCTTTGATACCCGCCTGAAAACGGCGACATCGTAGAGGTGGTCACCTCCCCCAGTCCGCCCACGGCCCCAAGCCGACTGGGTGAAGATCGCCCGCCTCCAGCAACGCCAGCTCCAAGATACGCCAGTGGTTCAAGCGGGAGCGCCGGGGACGAGAACATCGTCAACGGCCGGGCCTCCTTCGAGTCGGAGCTGAAGCGCTGCGGCGTCACCCTGAAGGAGCTGACGGCGGAGGAAAACCTCCCCCGTCATCCTGAAAAAGCTCTCCTTCAAGAGTCTGGACGATATGTACGCCGCCATTGGCTACGGCGGCGTCACCAGCCTGAAGCTCATCGGCCGTCTGCGGGAGGACATCCAGCGCATCCTGCACCAGCATCAGGCAGAGCGTCAGGCGGAGGTGCCGGTGGAGGGCCCAGCCGGAGGTGACCCGCCCCGCCGTCCCCGTCCGGGAACACAGCGAGCAGGGCATCGTGGTGCAGGGGCTCAGCAACTGTCTGGTGAAGTTCTCCAAGTCGCTGCTCTCCTGTCCCCGGCGACGAGATCGTGGGCTTTATCACCCGTGGCTACGGCGTCTCTGTCCACCGTAAGGACTGCCCCAACGCCGACCCCGCCCGCCGTCCGCCGGAGGAGGTGGGCCGCTGGATCAAGGTCTCCTGGGGTGGCAAAACACGGGAATCCTACCGCACCAATTTGCAGGTAGTGTCCAAGGATCGGCCCAATCTGCTGGTGGATATCTCCACCATCCTCTCCGCTGCCAAGGTCCACGTATCCTCTCTCAACGCCCGCTCCACCGCCGACGGCTTCGCTCTGATCTCTCTGGCCGTGGATGTATCCGACAGCCAGCAGCTGCAGGCTGTCATGCGCCGGCTGGAGCAGATCTCCGGTGTCATGCGTGTTACCCGCCCCGCCGGGTGATAAATGCGCCTCCGGCGCCACACTTTTCCGATAGCTGGCAAAGTGTGCAAAAGCGCATATGGTCGTGTCTGCCGATCTCCAGCCACATTGCGACGTGAAAATCGGTTGACACTCCCTCGAAATCGCTCCAACTCATCAAAATCATCGCATATATTGTCGAAAAAGGAGACTATATTCCATGAGAGCTGTACTGACACGGGTAAAAGTGCCTCCGTTGCCGTGGACGGCAAGACCATCGGCCAGATCGGGCAGGGCTTTCTGATCCTGCTGGGCATCACCCATGAGGACACCGAGGCCCAAGCCGTGAAGCTGGCGGACAAGCTGGTGGGCCTGCGTATTTTTTGAGGACGAGGACGGCAAGATGAACCGTGGTCTGGAGACGGTGGGCGGCGAAACTCTGGTGGTATCCCAGTTCACCCTTTTTACGGCAACTGCCGCAAAGAGCCGCCGTCCGGACTTTCTGGCCGCCGCCCGTCCGGAGGTAGCCATCCCCCCTGTATGAAAAATTCGTGGCTCTGTGCCGGGAAAGGGCTTCCACACCGAGACCGGCGAATTCGGCGCCGATATGCTGGTCCAGTCCGTCAACGACGGCCCTCTGACCCTGATCGTAGATACCGACCAGCTCTCCAGCTGACCGATATGCTCCATCGGCGGGTATATCCCGCTCTGCTTGGTCTGCTTTTTTCTCTATGCGATCCCCCACGCTATCTTCCACACGACCATTCACATCCCAGCGATGCTTGATAAAGGAGAATATCCCATGAAAATCGATTCCATCCGGGTTGGCTTTATTGCCACCAACTGCTACCTGCTGTGCGACGAGGGAGGCCGGGTCTGCGCCCTCATCGATCCAGGCGACAAGCCGGAGCAGGTGGCCGACATGGTCAGCCGCTCCGGCTGCCGTCTGGAAGTACATCCTGCTGACCCACGGTCACTTTGACCACACCACCGCCGTCCGGCCTCTGCTGGAGAAATACCCCGACGTGCCGGTGTACATCCACGAGAAGGACGTCACCGACCAGCCGCCCAAGCACATGGATATGATGTTCTCCCCTGCCTGCCGGAGCACAACCAGCGCTACTACAAGGAGGGGGGACACCCTGACGCTGGGCAGCCTCACCATCCGTGTCATGGAGACGCCGGGCCACACCCAGGGCTCCGTATGTCTGCTGGTAGGGGACGTGATGTTCTCCGGCGACACCCTGTTCCGTGGCTCCTGCGGCCGCACGGACTTCGCCGGCGGCGACCCCAAGGCCATGCTGGCCTCGCTGGACCGGCTGGCGGCGCTGCCCGGCAACTACAAGGTCTATCCCGGCCATGAGGGGGCCACGGAGCTGGACTATGAGCGCCGGGTGAATCCCTTCATGACCCGGCGGCTCTCCCTGTGACGGAGGGACGCCATGAAGCTGATCTTTCGTGGTCACGACGACCGGTACGCCGTGGAGCAGAGTCTGCTGGCCTTTTTCCCGGAGGAGCGTCCGGTCTATAAGCCGGCGGAGGAAGGGGAGGATCATGCGCTGGTGACGCTGAGCCGCTCCCCCGCTTCAACACCGCCGTCACCACCATCACCTACCACGGCCGGACGGCCCGTGGCATCTCCCGGACCGCCGTGAACCCGCAGCTGACGGAGTATGAGGCGGAGCGCCTTCGCCAGAAGGCGGTGAAGCTAAGCTTTTTCAAGGCGGCACGGGAGATCACCGGCATCACCCCCAGCTGGGGGGCTGACGGGCATCCGCCCCGGCAAGCTGGCCTCCCGGATGCTGGAGGAGGGCATGACGGAGCGGCAGGTAGAGCGGGTCCTGCGGGACACCTACTTCGTCTCGCCGGAGCGCCGCCGCCTGTGTATCGAGACGGCGGAGGCCTCCCGCAGAGCCAAGGCGGAGCTGAAGCCGGAGGATATCTCCCTGTATGTTGGCATCCCCTTCTGTCCCACCCGCTGCGCCTATTGCAGCTTTGTGTCCCAGTCCGTGGAGCGGACGCTGGGACTGGTGGAGCCGTATCTGGAGGTGCTGCACCGGGAGATCACCGACGCCGCCCGAATGGTGCAGGAGACGGGCTGCACATCAAATCCTTTCTACATGGGGGGCGGTACTCCCACTACCCTCTCCACCGAACAGATGGACCGGCTGCTGACCCACCTGAACCGCAGCTTCGATCTATCGGGCTGCGCGGAATACTGCATTGAGGCCGGGCGGCCGGACACCATCGACCGGGAGAAGCTGCAGGTGCTGCTGGATCACGGCGTAGACCGCATCAGCGTTAATCCTCAGTCGCTGGAGGATCACGTCTCCTCACCGCCATCGGCCGCCGCCATACGGCCCGTGACGTGGAGGGAGGCCATGGCACTGGCCACCGGCATGGGCTTTCCCCATGTGAACATGGATCTGATCGCCGGACTGCCGGAGGACACGCCGGAGGGCTTCCGGCGCTGGACGCCTGTCCTATGGGGCCGACAACATCACCGTCCATACCCTGAGCCTGAAAAAGGGAAGCCGCATTTTGCTGGAGAACTTCACCATCCCCTCGGCGGAGGCGGTGGGCGAGATGCTGGACTACGCCAACGCCGCCCTCCGGCAGGCGGACTTCCGCCCCTACTACCTGTACCGGCAAAAAGTATATGTCCGGCAGCTTTGAAAACACCGGATGGTGCATATCCGGAGCCGAGGGGCTGTATAATATCTACATCATGGAGGAGCTGCACAGCATCCTCTCACTGGGGGCCGGTGGCTCCACCAAGATGGTGGATCCGGTGCATCAGCGCATCGAGCGGGTATTTCACACCAAGTACCCCACGGAATACATCCAGAGAAGCGAAAGCTGGAGGAAAATCTCCCGCCTTCCGTCAATTCCATGAGAACATGAGGGGATGAGCATCCCCGGACGGGAGGGAGTGCATGGGCTTTCTGGGGGGGTGCCGCCTGCTGACGGCGGCGGTAGCGGTCGGTAGCGGGGGGGGCCGCAAGATCCCACTGGGCAACCTGCTGGGGAGTCGGGGCATGGGCTGCTTTCAGGCGGCCTACAACGTCTATGGCGTGCTGTTGACCCTCTCACCGCCGGTCTGCCGCTGGCCATGAGCCGTCTCATCGCCCAGAGCAGGGGGCAGACCCCGGCGGCGGCGGCATTTTCCATGTGGCGCTGGCGTTATTTCTGGCGCTGGGACTGGTGGGCGGCGGTGTGATGCTGACCTTTCCCCGGCAGCTGGCGGGCCTCTTTTTACAATGAGCTGGCGGCCCCCTCCATCGGGTACTGGCCCCGGCGCTGCTGGCGGTGTGTCTGCTGTCCGCCATCCGGGGCTACACCAAGGGCAGGGGCAGATGCTGCCCACCGCCGTCAGTCAGGTGGTGGAATCCGCCGGGAAGCTGGTGGTGGGGCTGGGCCTTACGTGGTATCTCCTGACTGTCCGGGGCGTCTCCCCGGAGATCGGGGCCGCCGGGGGCCATGGCAGGTGTTACCGTAGGCTCACTGCTGGCGCTGCTGGTTCTGGCCCTGCGGTGGCTGTCCCTCCTGCATGGGCAGCGACACTCCACCCTCCCGGCGGGAGGTGCTGGGGCAGCTGCTGAAGATCGGCGTTCCCATTACGCTGGGGGCCGGAGGCATGAGCTTCATCACCCTGCTGGATCAGTCCGTGGCCATGGATGCCCTCCAGAGCCGGTTGGGTCTGGGGCTGGAGGAGGCCAACCGGCAATACGGGGAGTACGCCTTCGCCCTGACGCTGTTCTCCCTGCCGCCCTCCTTTCTCTATCCCATCAGCGTCAGTCTGGTGCCGGCCATCAGCGGAGCGCTGGGACAGGGCGACCGGCGGACAGCCCGCCGCCACACCCGCACCGCCCTGCGGATGGCGCTGCTGCTGGCGCTGCCGTCGGGGATAGGGCTGTCCGTTCTGGCGGGGCCTGTCCTGCGGCTGCTGTACCCCGCTCAGGTGCAGACCGCCGCTGCCGCCGCCCACCTGCGGGTGCTGGGGCTGGCTGCCGTGTGCGTGTGCCTGATGGTGGTCTCCGGCGGTATTTTGCAGGCATGGGGCCACGAGCACATCCCGGTGGTAACGCTGCCACCGGCGGGGCGGTGAAAATCGCTGTCAGCTATCAGCTGGTGTCGGACCCCGCTTGGGGCATCCGGGGCGCCGCCGGGGAACACTGCTCTGCTATGCGCTTATTGGGGGATGAACCCTGGCGGTGGGACGCACCACCGGGATAGTCTTTCGCTGGGCGTTCCTCTCCGGACGCTGGCGGCAGTGGGGGCCATGGCGGTGACGGCCTCCGGCTTTACCGGATGCTGGTACACCGGGCTTCCCTGCCGCTGGCCGTTGGGAGCCGTAGCGGCAGCCGCTGCGGTGTACGGCGGTCTCGTCCTGCTGCTGGGGGCAGTGCGCCGAGAGGAGCTGTGTGCCGTTTTTGCCGCCAAAAAGCGGCGAAAACCATCTGGATTTTTTAAGGATCTCTCACAAATGACGAAAAGTCTTGCAATAGGAGCGTAAATATGATAGATTTTGAGAGGAAGGAGCATTACGGTCTTTCGGATCTGCTGCGCATCGTGGCGCTGCTGCGGTCAGAGGACGGCTGTCCGTGGGATCGGGTGCAGACCCATGCCTCCTGCGGCGCAGTCTGCTGGAGGAAGCCTATGAGGCCGCCGAGGCCATCGACCGGGAGGACCCTGCCCTGCTGAAGGAGGAGCTGGGGGATCTGCTGCTGCAGGTGGTATTCCATGCCGACATCGAGCGGCAGGCCGGCGATTTCACCATGGACGATGTGGCCGACGGTGAGGTTCGCAAGATGCTCTTCCGGCATCCCCATGTGTTCGGGGGACAGGAGACGGTGCAGGACGCCGATACGGTGCTGGAGGGCTGGGAGGCCATCAAGCGCCGGGAGAAGGGCCAGCAGACCACCGCTCAGGCGCTGGATGCCGTGGCCCGGAGCCTGCCGGGACTGTGGCGGGCGGAGAAGCTCCAGAGCAAGGCCGCCCGTGACGGGTTCGACTGGCCGGACATCTCCGGGGCGCTGGACAAGCTGGACGAGGAGGTATCCGAGCTGCACCGGGCCGCCGCCGGAGACGGCGACGTGACGGAGGAGCTGGGAGATGTGCTCTTTGCCGCCGTGAAGGTGGGGCGCTTTGTCGGGGTGGACCCGGAGGTCGCCATCCACGGCACCTGTGAGAAATTCATCCGCCGCTACCGGGCGGTGGAGGAGGGGGCAGCCGCCATGGGGAGATCCGTGGATCAACTGCCGCTGGAAACGCTGGAGGCCCTGTGGGTCGAGGCCAAGGGATCTTAATGCGATGGATATCGTTTTAGGATATAGACGTACCAAAGAAACATTTTTTAGGAGGAATCACCATGAATAAAACCGAACTGATCGCCGCTGCCGCCGAGAAGGCCGGCCTGTCCAAGAAGGACACCGAGGCTGTCATCACCGCTACTCTGGCTTCCATCACCGAGGCCCTGCAGAACGACGACAAGGTCCAGCTGGTGGGCTTTGGCTCCTTCGAGGTGAAGAAGCGTGCCGCCCGCACCGGCCTGAATCCCCGGACCAAGGAGACCATCGAGATCCCCGCTTCCGCTGTTCCCACCTTTCAAGGCCGGCAAGGCTCTGAAGGACGCCGTTGCGAAGTAAGGTTTTTATGGTGCTTCGGTCGGTGTGCCTTTGCGGCACACCGACCTTTTCATGAAAGCGAGCGACGTTTCATGCGTCTGGACAAATATCTGAAGGTTTCCCCGGCTCATCAAGCGCCGCACCGTGGCCAAGATGCCTGCGACAATGAGCGTGTCATGGTCAATGGCCGGGTGCAGCGGGCCTCCTACGACGTGAAGCCCGGCGACCGCATCGCCATCCGCTTCGGCCAGCGGACGTTGGAGGTGGAGGTGCTCACCGTGGCGGACAATGTGGGCAAGGCCGAGGCCGCCGCCATGTACCGGGAGATCATGGACAGCCTGTCATACCGAAGAGCCCCTTTCATACACATATCGTAGTATGTATGTGTATGAAAGGAGCTTTTTTATGGCATATGAGATCACCGGCGCTCCCCTGCACCACCGGCTGGAGCTGGATGGCCGGGAGCGTCGACGGTGTCCGGAGTGGAGGACGTGGCCCGATTCGACGAGACGTGCATCGTCATGTCCACCTGCGTGGGGGAGCTGGTGGTCACTGGCGAGGGGCTGCACATCGGGAAAGCTCACGCTGGACGGCGGAGAGCTTCCATGTGGACGGGCCACATCGACTCCATCAGCTATGAGGAGCCTGCCGCAGGGCGCACCTCCCTGCTGTCCCGGCTGTTCGGCTGAGGGGATGGAGAACTATGTCTCCGCCCAGCTGCTGCTGTTGGGGCAGGCGGCGCTGCTGGGGATGCTGGGTGGGTGGTCTATGATCTGCTGCGGCCCCTGCGGCGGGTCGGCTGATCCACCTGACGGATGCCCTGTTCACCGGGGGCGGGCTGGTGCTGATGGTGTGGTTCCTGACGGCGGTGAGCCGGGGCGAAGCACGGCTCTTTTTGCTGCTGGGCGCCTGCGGCGGAGCGGGGCTGTATTTTCTGCTGCTGGCGCCGCTGCTGCGGCCGCTGTGGGACTTTTGGGGCGCCGCTGCCGCCGCCTTTGGACGGCTGCTGGCACTTCCGCTGCACTTTGGTGTAAAGTTGGCGAAAAAAATCGGGAATTCCCTGAAAAAACACTTTCTTTTTTGGAAAAAATACGCTACAATGAAACAGTATCGGTGGGAGTATCCCCCATCTGCAAGGCGCAGGAAAGGAGACCGCTATGGCACGGAAGAAAAACACAAAAAAACGCCGGAGCGGTCTGCTGGGCGCACTGGTGCTGCTGATCCTGCTGGGCGTGATGGCCTATAAGCTGGTGGAAGTCTATGGTGACCTCTCCGTCGGCAAGGAGCGGGAGGCACGGCTCCGCACTCAGAAGGAGCAGAAGCAGGAGGAGGTCAACTCCCTGAAGGATGCGCTGTCCCACGCCGACGACCCGGACTACATTCTGGGGCTGGCCTCGTGACCGGCTGGGGCTGGTGGAGGACGGCGAGCGCATCTTTCGGGACGTGAACAACTGAGCATCCCCATTTCAACACCGAAGGGAGTCAATAGAGAAGTATATGGAACTGGCGGTTGGGACGATCATCAGCGGGAAAGTCACCGCAATCACCAAATTCGGCGCATTCGTGAGCCTACCCGGCGGGAAGTCCGGTTTGGTCCACATATCAGAGAGGTGGCCGCTGCCTTTGTCAGCGACGTCCACGACTACCTCACCGAGGGGCAGGAGGTCACCGTGAAGATCCTCTCCGTCTCCCCGGAGGGAAAATCAATCTGTCCATCAAGCAGGCCCAACCCCAGCAGGAACGCCCGCAGCCGGCCCGGATCGGCCCGGCCCCAGGGCGGTCGTCCCGGCCCCCGCAGCGGCGGGCGGTCTCCCCGTCCGGCACAGGCCGCAGTGGTCATGCAGCCCCCGGCGGAGCCGTCCTTCGAGGACAAGCTGAAGCAGTTCATGACCCAGTCCGACAGCAAACAGTCGGAGCTGAACCGCTATATGGCGGGGAAGCGGGCAGCGGGCGCAGGAGAAGATAATTGAAAATAGGCAGGCAGAAGCGTGAGGCTTCTGCCTGCTTGTTTTTTTGGGGCGAGTTTTGCCGGTGCCACATTCTCCATACGAAAACGGCGCTCTATGATCGGGCAGCATTGTCATCCATGGTAAAAGCGCAAATCATTACGCAGCGCAACCGGGGCGGTCACGCTGCGTAATCGGGTTAAATTACAGGTTTTCAGTCAGCTCCTCGCTGAGCTTCACGGCGCCATACAGATTCTTGGCGCTGCAGCCAGCCCGGCCGCCGCCGGCGCAGGCGCACGCACAGGCACAGGCACAGCTGGAGGCGCAGGCGCAATGGCTGCTGCCTCCGCCGAAGCCACCGCCTCCAAAACCGCCGCCACGCTTTCCGCCGCCGAAGCCGCTGCTGCGGGGCGGGGCGGGCTTATGCTTGGTGCCCACGGAGCCGGGACGGGGATGGCGGCCATCCGGGCCGGCGGGATACCACAGGCCGTGGACGAATACGTAGCGGGTGCCGAAGCCGCCGGCATAGCCGTCGTAGACGGCGGCCCGGATCACGAAGAAGATCACCAGAACGAATATCACGAATACGCTGAATACCCAGTCATCGGAATCGTCGGAATCGTCATAGGAGTCGTCGCCCCGGCTGTTATCCGGCAGATTATCCCGGCTGTTCTCCCAATACAGGGTGGAGGGCCAGCTGGCATATTCCACGGTGAAGTTCAGCCGGTCCCCCGGTTTCATATTGCTGGCGGTGAGCACATGGTCTCCGCCGGTCTGGCCGTCGGAGCCAACGCCCGCCACGGAGGCTGGGTCGTGCCACGTCAGGGTCATGACGTCCACCGGGGCTTCTTTGAACCAGCCGGGGGTATAGTCATAGGATACAGCTCCGCTGTCGCTGAGGGTATACATATACTCCTGCACCCAGCGGAAAGCGAAGTGGAAGGTCTCGTTGGCATCGTAGACTGGGTGAAGTCGATGTAGGCAAGGCTGTTGTCGTGATCGATGCTCTGGATGTTGTCGGTGAGGGCCGTCATCTCCCGGATGGAGCCGTTGGGGATGCCGATCTTGGCCCCGCCCTGCTGGGAGTTGGTGGCAGGCAGATCCTCCAGAGGCTTCCAGTCCAGCGTCACCTGGATCGCCAAGCTTCCGTCCTCGGTGTTGGGAGTGACGTCCACCTGATAGTTGACGATCTCGTCGTAGATCTTGTCGGCGTGGGCAGTGCGGGCCGTCAGGGGCAGCAGGCAGGCCGCCAGCAGCAGACACAGCAGCGCCCGGCAAATGGTCTTTTTTCATGGTCAGCACCCCTCTCTGTTTCCCTCGCCCAGCTGGCAGATATGCTCCAGCTTGGCGCTCTTGGCCCGGATGGCCCGGCAGGTCTCGCCGTCCCAGATGGCGGACCAGTCGTCGGTGAGGAGGTTCCCCAGCGTGGTGCCGCCCAGCCAGCTCTGGCAGGGAACTACCTGCCCGTCGGGCGTGACGGCCATGTTGCTCAGGCAGGCCCCGCAGCTGGGGATCAGGTGCAGGCCAAGCCCCCGGAGTGTCTCCTCCGGCAGCCAGCCGGGACTGGTGAAGTCGATCTCCATGCCCAGCTCCTCCGCTGTCTCCACGGCCTGACGCAGCACGGCAGTCAGTTCCTCCTGCGTCAGGCGGGTGGCCTGGCTGGCCTCCGTCTCGGCGCCGCCGGAGGGAATGAGCCCGGAGCAGGTGACGTATCGCACTCCCAGCTCATGCACGAAGCGGAGGGTAGCGGCATAGTCTCGGTTCAGGCGCACAGCGGCGTGTTCACCGACGTCATCAGGCCCGCCGCCACAGCGTTGCGGGATACCCTGCACCGTGTCGTCGAAGCCCGGTGCGCCCACCAGCGTATTGTGGACGGCGGCGTCGGCGCTGTACAGCGTCACCTGCACGCTGTCAAGGCTTGCCTCATACAGCCGGCGGCACAGCTCCGGCGTCAGCAGGCGGCCGTTGGTGTTGAGGCGGGTCACAAAACCACTGGGCAGCCTCCACCAATTCCACCAGATCTGCCCGAAGGCTGGGGTTCTCCGCCGGTGAAGGTCACCTGCGGGATATTGGCGTGGCGCAGGCGCTCCAGCGCCTCCTTCCACTGAGCGGTGGTCAGCTCTCGGCTCTCCATGGGCTGTCCGGCGGCGTAGCAGTGGAGACACTTCTGATTGCAGTGCCATGCGCCGTCCTGCGTCATGGCGCTGACCATCGGTCCATGCGGTGGGGCCGACATATAGGGGGCATAGTCCCCCAGACTTAGGGTCCCCTACCTCCACCGGCGGCTCCTGCCCCTGTGCGATGGCGATGAGGCTCTCCATCAGCAGAGCAAGGTCCTCCCGCAGCTGCTCCGGCTTGGTCCGGGGTAAACGCTGCGGGTGGCCGTCACGGCCTCCTCCGCCAGGCGCTCCCAGTCCGCCTGCGCCACCTCACGGTCCGGGGCGTTGTCCCCCTCTGTGAAGAAATGCTCCAAGGCCGCCATGAAGTTGGCCAGCAGAATGGCCCAGCTGAGATTCAGCGGGATCAGCTTGGCCCCGTTCAGCAGCAGAAGGAAGGGTTCGTCCCCCTCCGCCCGTGGCGGGATCATGTGCAGCCGCAATTCAATGCCCGGCCCCTTGGGGGTCCAGTGTGATATGCGGCGAACGAGCAATCACGTAACTGAACCGA
>VOFK01004369.1_pt1 | contig 23694 bp, 30 predicted proteins | sample 5384121 | NCBI WGS metagenome assembly VOFK01 (sample SAMN12384730, study PRJNA508395) | human gut metagenome | isolation source: healthy gut J | host: Homo sapiens | reverse complement strand
ATTACGTGTTGCTGTCGAGCGCGGTATACTTGAATCTGGTGCTGCCGCCGCCGGTCACAGGGCGCTTGTTGTTGACGGCGGCGCTGGCGGCCTGCCCGCGAGACGGATGCCGACGGCATCGAGATCTTCCGTCTGCCGTCCTGGCCGGTCATGGGCGGGCGCTTCCCGGTGCTGAAGCCCTTTGTCCCCGCCGATGTACTGTGGGCGCAGGACATTGACTTTGCGGTCATCCAGACCCGCATGTACCCCCAGAGCATTTGGGCTGCGCACCAGTGCAGGCGGCGCGGCATCCCGGCGCTGGTCATCGACCACTCCACCGGCTATATGATGCACGGCGGGCTGACCGGGGCGCTGGGCCGGGTGTATGAGCATCTTGCCTGCGGCAGCATCCGCCGCTGCGGGTTCCCCTTCTACGGCGTGTCCGGGGATGTCTGTCGTTGGCTGCAGACCTTCGGCATCCGGGCAGCGGGCCGCCTGCCGAACGCTGTGAACCCCCCGTTGAGTTGGACAGGCTGGCCCATGCGGAGGGTGCCATAAACTGGCGCGAAAAGCTGCATCTGTCTGCGGACGGAAAGCTCGTTGCGTTTATCGGGCGGCTCATCCCCGAAAAAGGCGCGCTGCGCCTTGCCGAGGCTGTGCAGGCCTGCCGGAGGTGCACACTGGCTGTGGCGGTACTGGCCCCGAGGGAGGCCGTGCTGGCCGCACTGGGCGGCCGGGTCCATGCGCTGGGCGCGCTGCCGCACGATGCAATTATTCAACTGCTGGCACAGGCGGATGCCTACTGCCTGCCCACCGAGTATGCCGAGGGCTTCCCTACCACGCTGCTGGAGGCGGCGGCCTGCCGCTGCCCCATCGTGACGACCCCACGGCGGGCACTGGAGAGACTGCTGCCCGGGGAGGACTACGCAATCTTCCTGCCCGATGCCGGCACTGATGCGATCCGCGCCGGGCTTGCCGCCCTGCTGGCAGACCCGGCCCGCCGCGCGAGCCGTGCCGAGAACGCCTACCAAAACCTTTGCAGCCACTTTACATGGCAGGCTGTCTTTGCTACAATGATGGAAGTCGTAAAGTCTGCCAAAAGGAGCTAAGATGTCAAAATTACTCATTGTGATCCCCGCCCATAACGAGGAAGCCAATATCGTGCAGGTCGTTGAGGAACTGACGACCGACTATCCCCAGTACGACTATGTGGTCGTCAATGACGGCAGCCGCGACAAGACGGCAGCCATCTGCCGCGCCCGCGGCTACCGCCTGATCGACCTGCCGGTCAATCTGGGGCTGGCGGGGGCATTCCAGACCGGCCTGCGCTTTGCGGCGGAGAACGGCTACGACTGCGCCATGCAGATGGACGCTGACGGCCAGCACAAGCCGCAGTATATCGAGGCGATGCTCCATGAGCTTGAGCAGGGCAGCGATATTGTCATCGGCAGCCGCTTTCTGACCGTGAAAAAGCCCAAGACGCTGCGGATGCTGGGCAGCTATATCATCAGCTGGTCCATCCGCCTGACAACGGGCCGCGCCATCTGCGACCCCACCAGCGGCATGCGGATGTTCAACCGCGCCATGGTCGAGGAGTTTGCCCAGAACCTCAACTACGGCCCCGAACCGGACACCATCAGCTACCTGATCAAAAACGGCGCGACCGTAAAAAGAGGTGCAGGTCGAGATGGGCGAGCGGATGGCCGGCCAAAGCTACCTGACCTTCTGGCGCAGCGTGCAGTATATGGTCAAAATGGCTATCTCCATCCTGCTGATCCAGTGGTTCCGCAAGCGCGACACCGAGACACCCTACCCCGAAAGGAGCCTGTGAAATGTTCGATCAAACGCTCATTCGCATCTGCCTGATTCTGGGCAGCCTTATCACGGCGGGTATATCCTGCGGCGTGTCCGGCTGGCAAAGGTACAGATCGAGGATACGATCTTCTGGCTGCTGTTCAGCGCGCGGCCCTGCTGATTCTGGCCATCTTCCCCGGCATCGCCTATTGGGCTGCAAACCTGCTGGGCTTCATGAGCCCCATCAACTTTGTTTATGTTGTCATCATCTTTCTTTTGCTGGCCAAGCAGTTTTTTATGTCGATCCGGCTGAGCCAGCTGGACAGCAAGGTCCGCATCCTGACAGAGCAGGTGGCGCTGAACGAAGAAAAGGTCGAGCGGGACAAGCTGGATCTGTGATGAAAAAAGGCTTCCCCCTCTGGGGGAAGGCTTTTTGCAAATAAAAATTTGTATTCCCCAAAAATCTATGCTATAATATAGTATTGACTAAACAGAAAGAAGGTTTCAGATATGGCTTATACCCCGAAGCTGACCTATAAGGGCCGCCCGCTGGTGCGCTGCGGCAACGATATCTACTACGGCTCGATGAGCGACCCGTTCGTAGTCTATCTGCAGGTGCTGTCCACCAAGAAGGAGAACGGTGTGGATGTGGCCGATAAGGTTCATATTGTACTGCTCTCCACCGATGAGTCGAAGCCCCTGCCTGAGCGCATCGCCCGTCAGGCCAACAAGGTCGGCCTGTACAATGCACTGTCCTTCGGTGACATTATGCTGCAGGGCGCACTGCAGAAGAAGTAAGCCCCTGCCCCACAAACAACAAAATCCCCGCAGACAAGACGGCTGCGGGGATTTTATTTGTTGTAGGGGTATGCCTTTTTACTTAGCGGTCCTGCTTGTCGGTCTCCTCGGCGGAATCCTCCTCGGTGCCCTCCAGCTCAATGTCAAAGGTGGCACCGCAGTGGGGGCAGACCAGATCGCCCCTCGGGATCCATCAGGGTCTCCTCGTCCAGAGTGGAGATCTCGCCGCAGTTGGGGCAGGTCACCTCGTACAGAGCGCCGTGATCTTCCCTCGTCCTCGTTCTCGTCATCATCATCTTCGTCATCGCCGTAGATATCGCTGACGACATCGTCCAGATCCTGATCGAGCGTTTCCAGCTCGTCATACACCTGATCAAGGGCATCGTCATGCTCGGTGACGGTAGCGGCCATCTCCTCCAGCAGATCCATCATGGCGGCAATGACCTTGCCGTTTTTGGAGTCTGCATCAAATTCCATACCGGTCATCAGGCCGCGGATGTCAGGCGGCCTTTGCATTCAGATCCATAGCCATAATCAAAATCCTCCCTATTATCAAAAAATGCCGGGCGCGGCGGTACGGCCATGCCCGGCAAAGAAAACCTAAATCAGTTCACGCGCTCCATATACTCGCCGGTGCGGGTATCGATGCGGATCTAGTCGCCCCCTCGTTGATGAACAGGGGACGCGGATCTCGGCACCGGTCTCAACGGTGGCGGGCTTCAGGGTGTTGGTGGCGGTGTTGCCCTTGACACCCGGCTCGGTGGCGGTGACTTCCAGCTCAACAAAGTTGGGGATCTCAACGCTGAAAACCTTGCCCTTGTAGCTCAGCAGCTTGCAGGTATCGTTCTCCTTGCAGAACTTGAAGTTGTCGGGCACATCGTTGGCACCAACGGGGATGTCGTCATAGGTTTCAACATCCATGAAGTGGTACAGATCGCCGTCCTCGTAGGGAGTAGGTGACCTCCTTTGCGCTCGATGAAAGCCTGAGGGAACTTAGCGGTCGGGTTGTAGCTGGTCTCAACGACAGAGCCGGTGATGACATTCTTGGTCTTGGTGCGGACAAAGGCAGCGCCCTTGCCCGGCTTGACGTGCTGGAACTCAACGACCTGAAGGGACCTGGCCGTCCTGCTCGAAGGTGACACCGTTACGGAATTCGCCTGCAGAAATCATATAGAAATTCCTCCATAAATAAATTATACATACCTGTTTATATTTTTACAGTATGGAAAGCAATTTTGCAAGTCCTGTACAGATATTTTTGCGTGGTGATATTTTTTGCCGGGTTACAGCGCCGCATACCCTGACCAGGCCAGCGCGGCGGCGTCTCGGCCTGTGTGCCGGCCGACTCACCAGATGATCGTGGGGGGCCAAACCGCGCGCCTTCAGCAGCCAGCAAAAAAGCGGAAGATGAGGCGGCCGAACGCGTATCCGCAAAGTCGATGGCATTTTCTCCGCCCTGGGTAGTAGCAATGCGGGAAAAATGCGCGTGGGAAATGCACGGCGCGGTCATCGCCCAGCCGCTCGGCCAGTGTGTCGAGCAGGGCGGCGTAATCCGCGGCGGCAGTGGCCTCGGCAACTGCCCAACTGCGGGCGTACAGGTGCCCGAAGTCGATGCGGGGGGTGATGCGGCGGGTCCACAGCGCCAGTACCTCGTCCAGTGTGCCCAGCTGGTTGACCTTTGCCCATCGTCTCCGGGCAGAGGATGTCCCGCCCGCCTCGTCGCAGGCCTTAACGGCGCGGGCCATCGTGTCCAGAGCCTTTTCCAGTGGCCTCCCGGCTCTGCTTGCCGCAGGAGCCGGAATGGAAGATGACGCGCGCCCGCCCAGAGCCTTTGACGAGGCGCAGCTCTGCAACAGAGATAGTCGATGCTGTGCAGCCGCTTGTCCTCCTCCAGGCTCGACATGTTGATATAGTAGGGCGCATGGACCGAGGGGCGATGCTTCGCTCTGCACGGCACCGCGGGCGGCCTTGTCGTGCGCCAGCCGCACGCCGCGCCCGCACTGGTACTCAAACGCCGTCGGGCCGAAGCCTGCCGTATAGGCGGCGATGGCGGCGGGGTCGAACTTTGACCGTACGGCTGTCGGCCCGGTCCGGCTGTGCCGAAGCGTGGGGTGTCATTCATACAGCGTACCGCCCTTCTGATAGTATTTTGTCGATCCAGTACGGTTCAAAACTTGCGTTTTAGCAGCACAAATTTGTTGTTTTTGTCGTGGCTGGTGCGGGGCATCAGGTAGAGGCAGGGCAGCCGTACAGCCCGGCGGCCATCCGGTCGGCAAAAATCGATCCCCAACCATGGCCATCTTCACTTTGCCCAAGGCGGCGCGCCACCGCAGGCCGATGGTGAACGGCTTGCAGGCCAGCGGTACCCAGGGCGCCCACGCGCCGGCAAAGGGGCGCACCCGCTTGGCGGTGGTGTTGTTGGAGACGATGGTCAGGCTGATGCCTGCTGCGCGCATCTCACCGTCCAGCGCCAAGCCTGCACGGAGGGCTCCAGCACCTGACTGTTGTCCCCGGTCAGGGTGTTGTCACATCCAGTGCACCAGCGCCCGGATGCCGTGCGCGGCGAAATCAGGGTGGATACCACTCGTTTCTTAAAGATATATTCGGGGGGTTAAAATCATAGATGTGACCTTTTTAAGATAAGCGGTTGGTTGCGGCATGAGGGCATGCCGCCCTACGATGCACAATCCGGTGGATGGGCGGGGTGCCCTTCGCCGTATCGCTGCCGCTCGTGATGAACAGTCCGCATTGCAAAACGCGGAACCTGCAACGCTTCCTGCGCTCGTGCGGGGCAGCTCGGATCTTTTTCTTTGCGCTTCACTTTCGGAAGGCTAAGCCTGCGCTTGTGACCCCAGCCACGCCGCTGCGAGCAAAGCGGTGCTTAAAACGGCGCAGAGCGCTCGAGGGACCTCGCCCCTTTTTGACACGGATCTCCGACATCCTTCTTCCTCCCCTTGACCTGAGACAGGAGTTTGCCGGTCAAAATACTGCTTAACCAGTAAACAAAGATTATACTATATTAAATGACCCCTGCCGTCACCAATTTTCAAAGCTAAATGAAAATTTTATTGTAAATAAACCGTGAATCCCGGTTTGCGGCTGCAGGGTCACAGCCGGCCGGCCCGCCAGCGTGGCCGAATCCAGAGCAGGTCGTGCAATCGGCTGGTTGGCTGCAACCGGCGTGCTGCGCCCGATGGCACACAGCGGCTGCAGGGCGGCGGGGGGCTCCCCTGCCCGGATGCCAGAGCCGCGCCGAAACACCCGCACCAGAACAAGAAGCACCCATGGCAGCAGCGGAAAGTAATCGGCGGAGGAGAAACCGCGTCCAGGTCAGGCGGTGCCGAGCCAAACAGGTTGGCTCTGGTGGCAGCCTCGCAGGCGGGGGGCACAGAGCCGCAGACCCCCTCAAACCGATAAATCCTGCGGCGGCTGTTCGTGAGCGCAAACAGCGCCGCAGACGCCGCCAGGCACTTTGGCAGGGATGCGCGCAGCGGGCGAACAAGGCAGGTTAACACGGCGCAAAGCCGCATTCCGATGCAGCACACCGAACCAGATACTCCGGATGGCAGAAACAAGGACGGTTGCTGCGGCTGCTACGGGATCAAGGGGCTATATCTCCATTCGGGAGGCGTCTCTTACCGATGGGGCGTGTCAGAGCGGCGGGTCAACCAATATTGCGCCGAAGGGGCGGATCCCCCGGCGCGTCCCGTTCCGGGCGTTCATGGGCGATCCCGGAAAATGCGGAAAACCGTCCGACCCGCGCTTTCAAGGACAGCACCGCGATTCCGGCAGGACAAGCACCTGACGGATACCCTCTGCATTTAAGCATCCGCAAAAAAGGAGGTGAACGCTATGGCCTGCGACGAGCTTGTACCGCCAATATCTGAACGGCGACGACGAAGGGCTCAATGCCCTGATGAAAAAAACGGCGACCCCCGACCCTGTATATCGACGGCTATCTGCACGACGTTCACGAGGCGGAGGAGCTGATGCTGGACGTTTTCGCCTATCTGTTCACCAAAAAGCCGAAGATACGGGACGGCGGCTTCAAGGCGTATCTCTATAAGGCGGCGCGGCACATGGCGCTGCGCCATAAGAGCAAACGGAAGCCCCTGTTCAGCCTCGATACGCTGACCGGCAATGAGCCGGACGGACGGCTGCTGGCGGAGGAGGTCATTCGGACGGAGGAGCGAAACCGCGTTCTGCACTTTCTGCATGGACGAAATGAACCCGGACTATCGGGAGGTGCTGTATCTCACCTATTTTGAGGATATGAGTTACGCACAGGCAGCGGAGGTCACGGGAAAAACGGTAAAGCAGATCACCAACATGGTGTATCGCGGAAAAAAGAGCCTGCGAAGGCTATTAGAACTGGAGGGAATCACTAATGCGGAGCTATGAAGAGCGTGTTGCGGAGACAAAGCGGCGCATCGCCAAAATTGAGCGGGAGAAACGGCTGCGTCGTAATACAATTACCATGGTTTCTGCCGTGGCGGCGTGCCTTGTGCTGCTCATCGGTGCGTCCCTCGCCATGCCCGGCATTGCTGCAAGCATCCGGACTGGGGATTATGTGGGCTTTGAAACGGCGGCAAGCATCTTTCACGACGGTGCGGCTTTGGGATACATCGTCATCGGGCTTCTGGCGTTTTTACTCGGCGTGTGCGTGACCGTTCTGTGCTTCCTGCTGCGGCAGATGAACCGAGAGGACAGACAGGATGAGGAAAGCGAGGATGTGCATGGAGCTGATTGAAAACCTGCTGCAACTGCTGGTCACATTCGTCGGTGCGCTGCTTTCGGGTATCTTCTACTGGAAAAGCCGCAGGCAGGCGGATTTTCTTCTGCTGTGTTTCTACGGTGGCTTTGCCCTCGGCTCATTCTACTGGACGCTGTATCTGCTGCTGTTCAATACCACGCCGCACGTTTTTTATGTATCGGAGTTCGGCTGGGTGGCGAGCCTCATCTTCCTGCACATTTTGCAAGAAACTCTCGCCACTCAGGACGAGCGCAGCTTCCGTAGCCGCTCTGCATGGCTTGCGCCTGCGTTTGGCGTGCCGCTGCTGGTGTTTTACTGCACCTTCGGGGACATTCTCTCCAACCTAATCTGGTGCGGTATGATGATATGGCTCTCTTACTGCGCCATTCGAGGGCTTGCCTATGCGAAAACGCAGATGGGCACGGTGCAGAATATGCGGTATTTCCATAGCGGCGTGCTGTGCTTTGTATTTGCGGAGTATCTGCTTTGGACTGTGGGCTGCTTCTGGCCGGATACCTCACCGGCAAGCCCTACCTTTTGGTGCGATATGATGCTGACGCTTGCGATTCTGGGGCTGCTGCCCGCCACGAGAAAGGCGGTGGAAGCGTGACCTACATCGAAAACATCTTTCTCTGCATAGTCTCTCCCCTGCTGGTAGCCGCTCTGTGCATGGGCAGGCGGCAGCTTCGCTTTTTCCTGTTTTGCATTGTCGGGATGGGGGTGTGCCTGCTTTCGGCCTATATTAACACCTTTCTTGCGGCGGTATGCCGGGCGGACGCCCTTGCCGCCACGGCGGAGATTGCGCCGGTGGTGGAGGAAATGATGAAGCTGCTGCCGCTGGTGTTCTATCTTCTGGTGTTTGAGCCGGAGAGCGAGAGAATTAAGCCTGCCGCCATCACGCTCGCCCTGAGCTTCGCCACCTTTGAAAACGTGTGCTATCTCATCCAGAACGGCGCGGACCGCTTCTCCTTCATCTTCTTCCGGGGCTTCGGCACGGGAGCTATGCACGTCCTCTGCGGCCTGATCGTGGGCGGCGGGCTTGCCTATGCGTGGCGGCGGACGTGGCTTAAAATAGCCGGTACGTGCGGGCTGCTGGGCGCGGCCATCACCCTCCACGCCACCTACAATCTGCTCATTGCTTACGGCGGCGCGGCGCAGTATGTGGCCTATGCCTGCCGGTGCTGCTGGTAGCGGCGGGAAAATTGTCCGCTTTCCGCTTATCGCAGAGGAAATAACCGAATATTTACTCCCTGAGAGCTGCTTTTTGGCGGCTCTCAAATTTTTTTGAAAAATTTTGCGTTTTGGGTGAGAGTTTTTTCGATTTTTTGTACCTATATAAGTGAAAGGGTTTTTATCACAGTTCCAGACAAACCGGAAAGGGGGTTCAAACGATATGTACGATACCGCAAGACGGGTCGCACTCGTCAAGCAGCGGGTGCGGGAAAACACCCGCCGGAGGCAGCGGCGCGAGGCAATAAGCCTCTCCGCAGCGTGTATGCTGCTGTGCGCGGCGCTGATGCAGACAGCGGGCACGGTCGTCGCTCCGGGACAGACCGCCGCATGGGGCGTGTTCGGCGCGATGCTGCTGCGGGAGGACGCGGGCGGCTATGTGCTGGTGGCCGTCGTCTCCTTTGCAGCGGCGGTGGTCATCACCGCGCTGTGCTTCCGGCTCAGAAGCAAGGAAAACCGGAGAAAAGACGGGACGGATAAGCCGAACCAACACGAAAAGGAGGAGAAAAGCCAATGAAGAAACGAATACTCAGTATCATACTTCTATGCTGCATGGTGCTGACGCTGCTGCCGACAGCGGTCTTTGCAGCGGAGACCGGCGCGATGGATAATATCCCCGCAAAATTTGATGTAGAGATCGATCTGTGCAGCAGAACGAGCGACATCAACATCAAGGACAGCAAGACATACTATATCTATTCGTCCTCAAGCGATCCGGACTTTGTCTGGACAAAGAAGATCCAGATCAATGGAAAGAAGGCGGCACCGCACATCTTCCTGGATAACGTGAATATTCAGGTGAAGAAGGACGCCAAGACACCGGCCATCGAGCTGCACGGAAAGGCGTCGGCGTATCTGTACTTTATCAACCGGGACAGTAAGCTGACGGGGGCCACCGGACGGGCGGCCATTCAGAAAAACCGCAGCGAGGGGCAGCTGTGCGTGCAGGTGATGAAGGGCACCACGGTGACGTGTCAGGGCGGCTATAAAGCGGCGGGCATAGGAGGAAGCTGGGCGACCCGCAATATCGCAGAAAGTCTGTTCAACCTGGATATGTACGGTCACGGCGCAAATATGCACTTCGGCTCTCAGACGAACCCATCGCTCTGGAGCGGCACCATCATCGCCAAGGGCGGCGATGGAGGAGCCGGCATTGGCGGCGGCAGAAACGGCAGCGGCGAGAAGCTGTATTTCTACTCCGGTAAAATCGAGGCGACGGGCGGCGAAATGGGCGCCGGCATCGGCGGCAGCTTCAAGGGCCGCGGCCGCGATATCTACATCTACGGCGGCGATATTTCCGCCACCGGCGGCGATGGAGGAGCCGGTATCGGCGGGGGCTGCTGGAAATCGTTGCAGGACATGGATGGCGACACCGCAGCCTATAATATCAACATTTACGGCGGCAAGATCAACGCCCACGGCGGATACAACGGCGCGGGCATCGGCGGCGGTCAGTTCGTCCCGGCGCGCGATATCACCATCACCGGCGGCGAGATCACGGCGCACGGCGCATACGGCGCGGCCATCGGCGGCGGACGCTGGTGTCACGGTCAGAACATCACCGTGACGGACGCGAAGCTGAAGCTGACGACAGGATACTCTCGATACATCTCGGACGAGGCGGCAGCTATGGGCTACGGCGATTGTGTGTACTTGGAAAAGGTATACGATATCGACGTAGGGAAAAGATATATAGGAGATCTTGTCAGGAACCCCCTGCCCGAAGACTACAAGTCCATCAAAATAGGCTCATACCATGGAAAGCTGGTGAAGCTGAAGGTTGAGGCGCAAGCCATCAACCGCGACGACGAGTTCGCCCTCTTCTGGAATCTCTATGATATTCTGATTCCCAATGAAAACGGGCGTATCGATGTGCAGCTGCTGACGCTGCCGTACGTGAAGAACTACGGCTGGGCGATCGAAGCGATGGAGATGGAGCTGATCGACGACCCCTGCAACGGGAAGCACGACTTCGGCTGGGTAAACCGGAAGTCATGCCACGTCTGGGCGTGCAGGAACATGAAGTGTCAGGCGCGTGACCCGGTGGCACCGGAGTCCGCAAGTAATGGCAAGCACGCATCCAGCGGCTGGAACACGGAAAAGCACCAGCTGCTCTGCGATGTGTGCGGCCATGTGATGGAAACGGACACGAAGGCGCCGGTGCTGGAGGTGCTGAAGGACGGCGAAAGCTACACCGTCGAGGATACCCTCGATGGAAAGCCCGGCGCGTACACATTCACCGTGAGCGACCCGGCGCTGGATGGTGAAGCGTCCTCCGGCATCAAGTCGGTGACCATCAACGGCGAGCCGCAAGACGGCCCCACCTATCGTCTCCCCGCGCCGGATGGCGGCAACAATGACGCGGGAGCGGAATATACCGTGGTCGCGACTGACAACGCGGGAAACGAAACTACGGCGACAGTCAGAACATACAGGCGGCACCATGTGAAGGTCATCAGCCCGGACGGCAAAAAGACCTACGCCGATCTGATGCTGCCGCACAATGAATATCTGGTGCTCCAGATCAGGCTGCCGGCGGGCGTGTCGGCAACGCTGACCGATGAGGCAGACGGGACGAAAATCCCATATGACAAGGAAAAGGGAGAGTTCCGGGTAGGTCTGATCACCAAAAACCGGACGCTCGTGCTGAACTATTCGACGAAGCATCCAAAGGTCGAGCTTCGCTTGGGGACGGGTCAGTACTTCACGGGATATAACGCGGATTCGGACGAACCGTATTATCTCAAAGGCGCGTCCATGGATGGGAATTCCTATCAGATAGGCATGTGGGTCGACACGGACGCGAAGCCGGGCTATTACCTCAGCTCTCCGAATCGCTACACGCAGGAAGAGCTGGCAGCGCTTGACGAGTCCCTCTGGAAGGAATACAAGATAGCGGAAGCCACGCCGGGATCGATCGTGCTGCCATTTATCTTAATCACAATAGACGCTGCGGCGTATGAAGAAAACGGCGGTTGGTATGTCTACGCCAAAGCCACGAACCCGACGGGAACGACCTTTGTATCTACGCCGAAGATGATCATTGACGTCGAGAACCCGAAAGCCATTGATCTTTCTACCGGAAAGGAACTGGAGAACTATGGTAAGTATTACGGCAACCTGCGGTTCAAGGTAGAGGACTCATCGCCCGTCACGGTTCGTTGCCATACATCCCCGAGTGGGAAAGCTGAGCTTCTGACGCCGGATGAAAATGGCGTTTATACGATCCCGGCAGAGTATGACAACAGCATCCAACACACGCTTATCATCGAAGACGCCTGCGGAAATGTGGCCTCCTACAGGTCGTTCAAGGTTTTCTGGAACTATCTGACCAATGTGCGGGAGAAGGACCATTGGGATGTGGCGCCCGCGCAGCCGATCCGTATTTCCAGGGAACAGGATCTGCAAGAGGAGCTCTCCAAGGTCCAAATCGGGGTTTTTGCAGCTGACACCTCCGGTTTTATACCTGTCGAGGTTTCGTGGGAGATCCCGGCGGACTATGATTCGCAGTACCAGCGGGAGCAGACCTTCACGGTCAACGGAACGGTGATTCTGGAGGGCACCGGAGCACGCTGCAACTCGGGGCTTGATGTTATCACACGTCCGGGAGAGGAGTGGAAGAAGAACATCTCGGTGCAGGTGACCGTGGAGGGCGACCCGCAGTATAAGGTGACGGTGCAGGATTGCGAAAACGGCAGAGTCAAGGTGGTGAACGCTGCGGGAACCGCCGAGGACGGCACGCCGCTGTTCTTTAAGGACGAGCTTGTCATGCTCTCCATCGCCCCCGACGAGGGCTATATGCTAAGCACACTGTCCGTCAATGGCAACCCTGCCGCCGTTGCGGTTGGGGAGGATACCTATACCTTCGCCCAGCCGGAGGAAAACGTCACCATAACCGCAACGTTTGAAAAGCGCAACGAGCATACCATAGCATTGACGCGAACGGCGGCTCCGAGCCTGAGGATCTGCCAGAGGAGGTCACCACCGCAATGCCCGCCAAGAAGGTATTGCACGGCAGCGAGTATTATCTGCCGGAGTGCGAGTTTATTGCGCCCGAAGGAAAGCAGTTCAAGGCGTGGCAGATAGACGGTACGGAGTATCCGGTGAACGCTCCCGTGACCGTCACCGCTGACATCACAGTCAAGGCACTGTGGGAGGACGCGCCTCCCGCCCCTGTCGAGTATACCGTCAGATTCAATGCCAACGGTGGCGGCGGCACAATGGCAGATGTCACCGGTATTTCCGGCAGCTACACCCTGCCCGCCTGCGGTTTTACTGAACCGGAAGGCAAGCAATTCAAGGGCTGGTCAACCAGTGCCGACGGTTCGGTTATTTCCGGCACGACCTATGAAGTAAGCTCGGATACTACCTTCTATGCAATCTGGGAGAGTAAAGAGTATTCCATCATCGTAACGGACGGCAAAGCGACAATCGGTGCAGGAAGCGAAATCAGTAAAGCGACGCAAGGCACAACCATTACTCTGACCGCAAATGCGGCTCCTGACGGTAAGGTGTTTGATAAGTGGGTAGTAGAAAGCGGCAACACTACTCTTGAAGATGCGAACAGTGAAACCACTACTTTCATAATGCCTGACAGTGAAGTCAGCGTGAAAGCGACCTACAGACGTACTTTCCAATATCCTGAACGTGAAGAACGCACACAATTCCCCATACCCATACCTACGATCAGGAAATTCAGAAGCCGGAAACCCTCAAGTCGGCTGCCGACTGCACCAACGATGCAGTATATTTCAAGAGCTGCTCCTGCGGAGAGATCAGCACAACAGAAACCTTTACAGCAGCAGGTACACAGCTCGGGCACGCATGGGCAAGCGATTGGAGCAAGGACACAGACAATCATTGGAAAGAATGCTCTCGCTGTCACGAAAAGAAGGACGAGGCGGCTCACGATTACGGCAGCGATAACATCTGCGACACCTGCGGATATGACAAGACCGTACCGCATACGCACAATCTGACCCTCGTTCCCGCAAAGGCTCCTGCTTGCACGGAGAAAGGCAACACGGCATATTACACCTGCGACGGCTGTGACAAGTGGTTTGAGGATGCAACCGGTGCATCCGAAATTACCGACAAGACAAGCGTAATCCTTGCGGCAACAGGTCATAGCGCTTCCGACTGGAAGTCCGATAATACCGATCACTGGAAAGAGTGCACCGTTGTCGGCTGCGGCGTGATCATCGAGGGCAGCAAGGCGGCGCATACCGCCGGCGAATGGATTATCGACACCCCGGCAACAGCTACCACAAGCGGCTCAAAGCATAAGGAATGCACCGTCTGCGGTTATACGATGGCAACTGAAACCATCCCGGTAACCGGCGGCGGTGAGCATACCACAGCTACGGCAGTGAGTGGAAGAACGATGCCGACAACCACTGGCATGAGTGCTCCTGCGGCGATAAGAAAGATACAGCAGCGCATACCGCCGGCGAATGGATCATCGACACCCCAGCAACAGCTACCACAAGCGGCTCAAAGCATAAGGAATGCACCGTCTGCGGTTATACGATGGCAACCGAAACTATCCCGGCAACCGGCGGCGGTGAGCATACTCACAGCTACGGCTCCGACTGGAAGAACGATGCCGACAACCACTGGCATGAGTGCTCCTGTGGCGATAAGAAAGATACAGCAGCGCATACCGCCGGCGAATGGATCATCGACACCCCAGCAACTGCTACAACCGACGGCTCAAAGCATAAGGAATGCACTGTTTGCAAGCGTGTACTGGAAACCGGTACGATTCCGGCAATCGGCTGCGGTGAGCATACCCACAACTACAGCACTGACTGGAAATCCGATTCTATTAACCACTGGAAAGAATGCTCCTGCGGCGATAAGGCTGATGTTGCAGCACACAGCTTTAAGTGGGTGGTAGATAAGGAAGCAACTGCAACCAAAAAGGGTTCCAAGCATGAAGAATGCAAGGTTTGCGGCTATCAGCGTCCAGCGGTAGAGATTCCGGCTACCGGAACACCGACTGAGCCTACTGATCCTACAAAACCGACCAATCCGAGCAAGCCTGATGATACAACAAAGCCCGGAAGCACCAACGGCAGCGAAAAAATCTCCTCAGACCGGAGATAACAGCAATATGATGCTGTGGTTTGCGGTGCTGTTCAAGCAGCGGCTTCGGCGTATTGGGAACTGTCATTTACGGCAAAAAAAGAAAGAACAAGCTGAATAATTCAGCTACAGACCTTTAAGCAAAAGGCGGTGACGGGAGGTTCCCGCCACCGCCTTTTGCTGAGTCTGAGATTGGAGAAATGTTATGCAGGATTATCAATCCCTACGTTCCGGCGAACACCGGCAACCAGGGCGGTATTTGAGTGAATCGGAACGAATGGCTCAAAGAAATAAGAAAAAAAGAGAGAAAAAGCAGAAACAACGCCGTATGCTGTTTGGCGGTGCTGCCGCTGCATTGATTGTTATAGTAGTTGTCATTGCACTTATCGTGAAAGGCTGCTCCGGCAGAACGGATGCGCTTGCGGGCACTTGGGATTTTGACGGAACTACGACATATGAGTTTGACGGAAATGGAACCGGCGCAATGGTGCTTCCCTCCATATCCTACGACTTTACATATACGATTGACGGCAATAAGCTCGTAATCGACTATTTAAATGAATCTGTACACGATTCTACTTATGAATTTACCGTTGACGGCGATATCCTCACAATGGTCGGAGGAGAAGGAACGGTCAGCGGGACTTATAAACTGACAAGGCAAGAGTAAAATATGGTGTTCAGTAAAAAACAGAAACTATTGACGGAGGTCTATATGAAAACTAAAAAAGTATTACCGTTAATCTCGCTCCTGTTTGTCGCTATAATGCTTTTGTCTGTTGGAATGATAGCAAAAGAGTATCGGGAACGCCAACAAGATATAAAAGGGTTTGAAAAATTAGAGGATATTATAACCGAAGTTGAACAAACGGAAATGGCGGATAATGTTGAACAGACCGAAACACCGCAGGAACAGAAACAGTCCTCGCGCAATCTGACACCGTTATTTGAAGCAAACGGGGATTGTATCGGCTGGATATGTATTCCGAATACGGCGGTGAATTATCCGGTTATGTTTACACCCGAAGAACCTCAGAAGTACCTTCGTAAAAACTTCGAGAGGGTGAATACAGTGTGTCAGGTATTCCGTTTTTGGATGGGGCTTCTACCCCGGAATGTGACAATTTGATTGTCTACGGTCACAATATGAAAAACGGTACGATGTTTTCTGATGTTACACAATATAGGGATAAAGCATACTGGGAGGAACATCCGTACATTGAGTTTGAAACAGCAGGCGGATTGAGAATATACCAAGTCTTTTTGCGGTGGTTTGCCTGAAGAAAACAGATGAATGGTACGGCTTTTCCTGTTTTGAGAGCAAAGAGCAGTACCAAAAGGCAATTTCGGAAATTAAAGACAGGTCGCTTTACGATACCGGAATCGAGCCGCAGTTCAAAGAGCAGCTAATAACCCTTTCCACCTGCTTCGGAGACAGTAAAGACAGCAGAATGGTTGTGATAGGTGTTGAGCAAATAAGGTAACATACCACGGAGGTACTTATGGCTGAAACAAAAAGCAGGATTTTATATATTCTAATATACCTATGGCAAACACGGATGCCGAGCATTATGCCACAACCGGAGATATTATTACATACTTAAAGGAAAACGGTATCTCCTGCGACAGAAAAACCATACCGGGAGACATTGCGAAGCTCTGTGATATTGGTATTGATATTGAAGAAGAAAGAAGCCGTGAGAACCGCTATTCCCTGAGTAGTCATATGTTTACCTTGCCGGAAGTGAAGCTGCTGATGGATGCGGTGGAGTCCTCAAAGTTCATTACGGCAAGGAAAAGCTCGGAGCTTGCAGATAAGCTGTCGCAGATGACAAGCGTGTATCAGTCGGAAGAACTGAAAAGGAATATCTATATTTCCGAGCGTGTCAAACCGATGAATGAGCAGATCTACTATTTGGTAGACAATATCAATAGGCAATCAACCAAGGCAAACAAATCTCATTTCTGTATTTTCACTATAACCAATATCGTGAGGAAGTTTCTAATAACGACGGTAAGCGCTATCATTTCTCCCCCTACTTACTTCCATGAAGCTGGCAATGGATAATGGAATCAGGTCTATTGCATTTCCTTCTATATCAACGGGAGTATATAGTTTTCCGGTTGAGTTGGCAGCAAAGATTGCAGTACATACAGTAAGTAGGTTCTTGCAGAATAATCCGGATTGTTTTGATCTGGTGGAGTGGGTGCTATTTGATACTCATACTGAATCGGTGTATGAATCTGAGGTTGATAAGATATACAACAAATAAAATGACAAAAGGGAGTTTTATGTACGCTGAAAAAAACAGAATATGATGATATTGAAATGTCGAGCAGGTTACGGAATATTCTCAGAAGAAATGGATTTGAGGCATTGGAAGGATTGAGAGAATATCCAAAGGAATATTTTATAAAGTTTCGTAATATGGGGCAGGCGACACTGCAGGAATTATATCAGATGCTTCAAAGTGACAAAGAGTTATTTATGAAGAAGAAAGTCCCGGTTTTTTATTCTCCAAAAGATGTTAACAGATGTATAGTGTATTTAGAAGATTCACAATGAATATAAAATGCTATCAAGCGTTTTTAAAACTAAGAAATTGGTATTTGTTAGGAAAGGAACTTTATTTATGACAGCTGAAACAGAGGCAATAAAAGCACAAATTCTTTCAACAGGAAACGCTGAAATATTGCTTGAGGAAAACGATTTTCTGATTGTAAAATGGATAAAACCGGAAATAAAATATAGTATGGCAGCATATCAATACGGGAAAACAGGAATGGCTAACAACTATCCATGGGAATGTAGTTTGACGGAGGAACAAATCGCATTTTTTCTGGAACATATCAATGCAGCTGTCGAGTATTTTAAATCAAAACATCATTATTTCCATCTTGAGGTTAAAGAAGTCTCCTACGAGAATATTGTTTCTATTGATGAGCATGGAATAAAATTTAGTGATTTGCATTGGTTGACATACAAAGAATGTACTATAAATTTCAATCGGAAATATCCCAACAGTAGAGGAAACTGTATCGGAGAAAGAAATATCACTGCCGAACCGCCATATATCGAATTGTATAGCACATACGCACATACTAAAATATTGTTTAATAAAAAAGGACTATTTCGGAAAAATAAAAACATGATAGATTTTCATAATTTGCAAAGACATATCAACGAGTTTGGCTATACAACTCTTGATTTAAGTTAAGAACAATTTTATCATTTATCTAACTGATAATTTCAAGTTTGTAGAATCAAGAAAATCGGAATTTTTAGGAGAAAACGATGAAGAAATGGACAAAAATATTGTTGATAATAGTTATAGTTATTTTACTTTTGTTTGTGGGAATGTCCTATTTTATAGGGACGCAAGTTTTCATGGGGTCTACTCAATTGGTTACTTGTGAAGATACTTCAAAAGTGAAAGATAGTTTTTGGGAAAGATATAATATGGATTATGATGTTTTCTGCAGTACATATACTATAGAAAAAAAGTTGAAATCACTTCAACTTTTGATGAACATATGATACCGGCAGATTACATATATGCTCTTGGTGAAGAAGGAGATAAGAATAATCCAACAGTTATTTTAGTGCATGGTCTTGGTGGAAATCGTTATACCAATTATCCTTTAGCAGAAATGTTTTTACAGAAAGGATATAATGTATTGACTTATGACCAGAGAAGTAGCAACGAAAATACAGCTCAATATACTACATTTGGATACTGGGAAAAATATGATTTGATTGATTACATTGATTATGTCTATAGCCATGCACCGGAGCAAGTGATAGGAATATGGGGTACATCGTTTGGTGGAGCAACTGCAGGATTAGCAATGGGAGATAAGGATGTTGAAAACAAAGTGGATTTTCTGATTCTAGATTGTCCGGTTAGTGATATGAAATGGATGGTAGAAGAAGAAATGAGAAAGATGGATATTGGATTGCCTATATCTTACATGACATTCTGTGGCAACATTATCAACAAAATGAAATTGGGATTTAGTTATGATGATGCAAATGTATGTGACAAAATTGCAGATATTGAAATTCCGGTTTTGGTAATAAACAGTGAAGCAGATACATTAACCCCACAGTTTATGGGACAAGAAATATATGATTCAATACAAAATGAAGAAATTAAAATGATTTGGACGGTAACTGATAGTGAACATACAGAAATATGGTTAGATCATAACCAAGAATATCGAGAAAAGGTTCAAGAATTATTGAATTTTACTAAATGATAGAAATAGGGAAAGTAAACTTTCAGTTTGTGGAATCAAGAAAATCGGAATTTGTGGAGAGATTTCCTGAACTTTCCGTGTTTTTCAAGGCATGCAGAGCCTTGTATGATGAAATGATATGTATTTTCCCTTATTTTTTGCCCTTGTGAGATAATCGTGAGGGAAATAAGGGAAATTTCTTTTTAGTCATTGCCTGCCACTTTGTCGAGAAGCCTTGCTGAATTTCGCTTAGCTTTTCTGGTGGAGTGAGCATAGACATTCATTGTGGTACTGACATCTGAGTGTCCTAACAGTTCCCTGAACATCCTTTGGAGCAGCTCCGTTTGAAAGCAGGTTGCTTGTGTAGGTGTGTCGCAACTGATGAAAATGAAATCCTTCAAATCCATCAAGCCTGTTGGAAACTGACCGGCACACAATGCCGAGTGTACTTGGTAATTCAAGGCAACCATCAGGTCTTAAGCAGACAAACGATATTTCCTTATATTCTTCCAGGAACATCCTGTGTTCCATCCAGATGATAATATTCATAATACACTCTGTTTTTGTCCTGTACTTCTTTGTAGTAATTGCGGTGATAGAGTTCACCATACTGCATCCGGTTTTTAAGCTGTTCTTTTCTTTGCTTCTTTCAGTATGCCTGCTAGCGTATCTCCGAAATCAACAATTCTTACTTTTTTTTTTCGTTTGGTAGGTCCAATGATGTTCTTGTGTCTAGCTCCATCATAACGGATACTTCTCTTGATAGTCAGGTATTGTTCCTCAAGATTAATATCCTGCCATGTAAGACCACAAACCTCACCGATGCGAAGCCCTGCGTAATATGCTATCTGAATTGGCAGTATTGCTGGGGGATTCTTTTTCTTCAAGGTATTTTATTAACCTCTGGTAATCTTCGTGTGAAATTGGCTGAACACCTTCTTCAATGTCATCATCCGAAAATAAATCCACATCCTCCGCCTGTTTTTTCAGCTTGATATACTGCATTGGATTGAAAGTAATAAACTGCTTTGGAAATACTGCAAATCGGAAAGCCTGCTGTAATACAGCAGAAAATGAATGGATATAATCCTTGCTGTATCCCTTTTTGACAGTTCCATCCGGATATTCGCCACCAAATGTCAGTAAATCAAAGAATGACTGTAAATGTTCCGCAGTAACATTTTTTTTAACTTTCTGTCAGCAATAGGATGTTTCTTGATAACCCTTATTGCACCGAGATAGTTTTCAACAGTTCCATTGCTTAATGTCCCTGTCTTTAGTTCTTCCTCAGACCATAAATTAAGTAAATCACCTACAGTGAGATTATCTGTCTTAGCAACAAACTTTTTATTATCATAATCATCCATTGCCTGACGGAGCAGTTTTTCCGTTTCACTCTTGCTTTCTGTTCCAGCGTATTCTTTCTGAACCAGATTGCCGCTTTGATCTTCTACATAGAAGCGGTAGTACCATTTTTTTCCTTTTTTTCTTACAGATCCTTTTGCCATAATCGTGTTTCTCCTTTCGATATTCGACAATCGGAACTGATGAAATGCTTCTTGCGTGTAGGCATCTTATGGACAAGTCCATAAGCCAATTCGCCGCTCGTCAAATCTGTAAACAGCTTGACTCGCTTGTGCTCATTGTATCATAACTCCGGTTGTCGTTCTATACCGAATCGGAATTATCTTCTAAGAGATTGGATAGTCTCTGTGCCGCCACATCCGGATTCTTGGAATATGTTCTTATGATGTCAGCTATATCATTGAATGCGTTTACTGAGTGAGTAATCTCTCTCAGAAACATTATTTCGTTATATTCCTGATTGGATTCAAACCCCATCTTTGCTGCTACATCTGCATATTCTGTATTTCCCTTGAAATTATTGCAGGCATTGGTAAATGAATCAGCAAAAGAGCTTGTATTCGTTTAATACTGCCAGCAACAGGTTCTTGGCAAAATCTCCTTCTGCGTTATCAAGGTTTGTTGGAAGGTTTTCGATAATACCTGTCATTGCGTCTTTTATAAGAAGTTCTTTCTTATCTGTTATATCTGTTTCGTAGCTGTCAGTTTCACCTTTGAGCCATTCCACAGATACATGAAGTGCTTCGGAAAAGTCCTTCCAGTACCATCTTCTTGGTATTGTCGATTGTTCCGGCTTCATAACGCTGTATGGTGGAAGCGGTGACTCCCATCTTGTCTGCAACATAAGGTTGTGTAAGGTTTAATTCTGTTCTTCGGCTTTTAGCCCTCTCACCGATAATCCGGCGAAGTTCCTTATCCTTCATGTTGTCTGCCTCCTTTTTTGATTATTCCTTTTCGGTATGTTCATACTATATCATATAAAAATTAAAATTGCATTATGCAATACTATAATCATCTTTACAATTTCGTAACGCTTGACAATAAAATATAAATGCGATATACTGACAGAAAAAAAATAAATTGCATAATGCAATTTTAAAGGAGGCGGTTAAATGACGGAAAGAAAGATAGCTCTATCTATAGAAGATGCTGCCGACTATACAGGAATTGGAAGAAACACTCTGAGAAAACTTGTTGAGTGGGAAAAAGCTTCCTGTTCTAAATGTCGGAAGAAAAGTTCTTATAAAAACGGATATGCTTGAAAAGTTCATGGAAGTAAACGAAGGTAGAGACTTGAGAGATAAGAGCAGCGTAAAACCGGTCACAAGAAAAGTGACAACTTAAGAGAGGCGGCTTCTAATGAAACCGCCTCTGATATATCAGACCGAAGCCATGATATACCTACACGCAAGAGGATTATAACATGTGCTTCTTCTGATATGCAACAACAACCAATTATTGGAATGGAAGGACAGGAAAATCACAAGATATCAAAGCCCTCGGCGTTTGAGAGCGAAATACACCCCTCGCACAAACCTGCGGTTTATGCTCAGCGTATTTCGCCCTTGCAGGGAGCAAAGCCACGCAGGCGTGACTTATACAAATGCTGTCGCATTTGGTTATGCCGGATACGGCAATAAGCCAACAACAATACCACTTATATTGTCTGTTCGTACTCCATTCCCACTAGCAGAGGAAGGAGAAGAAAGCACATTGACAACAAGATATTCATTTATACAGATGACCAAGCTGTCGAATGTCCGGGGGAAGAATAACCTATATATCAAGCCATGCAAAGCAGGAACATCTGTATGCTGTCTATGAAACTACGGAAAGAAGTTACTGGACAGAACTTGCACGATGCAGCCAGCAGGAATTTAAGAAAAGCGGTGTTGAGGGAAATTGTATCGAGGCAAGAGAACTTATCATTGCCCTGCCTGAATCACCTTATGAACAGGGAATGCCCGATATGCTGCTAAAATCGTTTACGGATAAATTCAAAGAAAAGTATGGTGTGGAATGTGTTGCAGCACTTCACCACAATAAGCGTATGACAAATTTCCATATCCATCTTATCTTTTCCGAAAGGCAGTTATTAGCGGAGCCTGTTATAAAGATTGCCACAAGAAATATGTTCTATGATGAGCATGGTAATCATGTAAGGACTAAGAAAGAAATCCTTGATGAAGCTGGCAATATCCGCAAAAGATGTAAGGTTATAGGGAAAGGCGAGGTTTATGAGAAGAAGCTGTTTACCTCAAAGAATACGAGGTTCAAGCAGGAAGATTTTCTGGATGAGGTAAAACTATTCTATACCAGAATGATAAACCATTGGGTAACGGACGAAAAAGACAGATTAACAGTATTTGACCGCAATGGTCCATATCTTGCTACCAAGAAGATTGGTAGGAATAATCCAAAGGCAGAACAGATTGAGCAGGATAATAAGTTGCGGATGGACTGGAATCGGGAGGTTGACAGGGCAATCATAAGCAATGTTCCTATGGATGATATTTTACAGATAAAAAGGGAACATATCACAGAACCGATAAAAAGGTCGATTGAAATATATGGGAACAAATCACAACGATTAGCATTGATACTTAATATGGCGATTACGGAACTGGTACTGCTGATATCGAAGATGCTTGAAGCAGCCAGAGCTATTCGGAATAAGATACTGCATACAGATGTTACAAATGCCGAAAAAACAGATTTTGCAAGCAATATAGTGGTAGATAACACAGATAATACTTCTGCTATTGAAGAATCTACAAAAGTTGAGAATAAAATAACAACGCAAGAAGAAACAATCAAGGAAGTTAATGTTACAAAACCAGACAAGCCTGTAATGACACCAGAGGCAGCCACATATCCAAAGCTTAAAAAATAAAAGCAGAGCTTGATAGTCAGAATAATCTTATCTTTCAGGCAGAACAGCAAAGAGGGTAATTTTGAGATTGAATTGTCAGATTTAAAAGGTTTGGCAAAGCTTACAAGAAAAGCTGAATTACAGAGAAAGATTGATGAAAAAGACTGATTATATCAATCGATTGAAGATAGGACTTTCAAATATGGTTCGTAACTACGGATTTGAGAACATGAATGAATTTTATCTAAGCTACAAGGAATCTCAAAATGCATATGCAGAGTATCAGCAGGAAGTTGATGACTGGAAGAAATCAATGACAATGCAGAAACACCAATGAATAAGACAGAAATGATGTCAGAGAAACTTGCCCGATTGCAGAAAGATGTTGGAAAGTTTAGACAAAACAATAGAAGAACATTTGACAAAGAGATGAGGTAATACTCCGCTTCTTTAGAAATGATGTCCAGCCAATATTACTATAATATCAGATTTAAATGATTGATAAATCCTGACATTTTTGCTATTCTAATTATTATAAAAATATTGCAACGGAGGTAGACAGGCATGGCGGTCAGAG
>VOFK01000777.1_pt1 | contig 23694 bp, 28 predicted proteins | sample 5384121 | NCBI WGS metagenome assembly VOFK01 (sample SAMN12384730, study PRJNA508395) | human gut metagenome | isolation source: healthy gut J | host: Homo sapiens | reverse complement strand
CCCCAAATCTTCTCCACAAACCAACATGCGGGTTGATTGTGTCAGTTGAGGTAACTTCTTCATAGCCTGTTGATACCAGAACTCGTTGTGCCGATGGTAATAATACTGGTCGTATAGTCTGTTAAACGCATTTTTCTCTTCTTCGTTCAGCGACCGGAATACGAAATCTCGTTGCACACCGATACGCGGGTGGTATTTACCTTCCTCTTTCTTATCCGCAACAAATAAGACGTTACTGATTAATGAATAAAGCCCTTCCCGAATCCAGATACTATCTTTATCATTTCTACCAGCAAAGAATTGTTCTACCTCCCGTTGTGTTTCGAATCCCGGTTTCATCCGATAAAGTCCGGAGTCATCAATCAATTGAAGAAAGTCCTGTTTGACTAAATGGGTATGCGGTCCGAACAACTGTCCGAGGAAAGATTCATGGATGAATGGTAGCAGATATTCATCGCGGAACGTTAGACCATAACTTTCGATTTCTTCCCGGCTCATCGGCAAAGAAGGATCAAACTGGCCTAACAATCCGTGTACAGCATGCATTGGTATTTCCCAAATACGGAAGAAACCGAGGATATGATCGATCCGGTAAGCATCGAAGTATTCCGCCATTTTCTGAAAACGCTTCATCCACCAGCGGTATCCGTCTTTTTCCATGACATCCCAGTTGTATGTGGGGAATCCCCAGTTTTGCCCGTTGATCGAGAAATCATCGGGCGGAGCACCCGCTTGTCCGTTGAGATTGAAGTAATGAGGTTCTGTCCAGGCTTCCACGCTGTTGCGGCTGATACCAATCGGAATATCCCCCTTTAATACAACACCGTGTTGGCGGGCATATTCGGTTGCAGACAACAGCTGTAGATGCAGATGATACTGGATATAATAATACAACGAGATGTGCGGATAATCTGCCGTTCCCGGTTGGCACATTTTTTTCTATATCTTCCGCTTGGTAAACAGAGTGTCGCGGCCATTTGCGGAAATTGGGCGTTTTGTAGGCATCGCGCAGATAACTAAAGACTGCATAAGGTTGCAGCCATTCCTTGTTTGTTTCAAAGAAATCTTTGAAACCTTTGGAAGCCAATACCTTTTCTCCTTCCTGTCGGAACAGTAAGTTGAAAAACTCCCATTTTGTTTGGTTGACCGCTTCGTAGTCAATAGCAGGGGAGGCTGTTCAGTTCCTTTTGCTTCTTGCTGAATTTTGATGCCGCTTCTTTATCTTTCAGAGTTCCCATTTGCCTGATATCCGCATACATCGGATGGAAAGCATAAATAGAAATGCTGTTATAAGGATAAGAGTCCGTCCATGCATGAGTCATGGTGGTGTCGTTGACCGGTAAAATCTGAATAACTTTCTGGCAGTATTTACTGCCCAGTCGACCATACGTTTCAAGTCGCCGAAATCACCTACTCCGAAACTTTTCTCTGATTTTAAAGAAAATACGGGTATAGCGATTCCTGCCCCTTTCCATGCGGGGATGTCGAAATAAACATATCGGTCGGAAATCACGAGCGTTTCGTTGGTCTTCAGTTCCGGGTCTGCCAGATAGCGGTTAGGGTTTTTCTCCCAGCAGTCTGCTTTCTTTTCCTGTTTGTTGTAGAGGATGAATTTGTATTCCAGCGGATATTTTAGTTTGCTGGCGTCCAGCTCTATCTGCCATTCCGGGAAATTGGTGTCACTCATCAATACCGCTTTCTCCGGGTCCCAGTGGCCTAATGATTTCTGGTTGCCACAAATTGCCAGGCAATAATCTTTGTTGATACGTGGGGCGTAGGCCTTGATAACCAGTCCCTTCTTATATCTTTGCGGGATATTCTCTTTTTCAGGATGTGCCAGTAAGGCTTCTGTAAAAGCAGAACTATAAAAGATACAGTTGTTCCGGGATATTTTTTCCAGCAATCATTGATTCTGTATATCTTCCTGGAGCTTCCTGATAAGAAAATAGATCTCGAAAAACTGTCCCATTCCCTTGCGGATAACTATTCCGTTTTGCTCTATCTGATAGCTATAATTGATGGTCATCCCTTCTTGAGGGACTTCAAGCTCAAGTTCTGCCGTCCAATAGATACCATCGGTGGTGTGTAAAGGAATTGATTCTGGAAATAAGCCGGAAATCCTTACTTCTTCTCCCCAATTGGTGCGGTATTCAATATTAAATGATAGAATCATATATATTAGATTTTGATTGTATATGTAAGACACTGCAAGTATAAGACATTTTTTTGAATAAAAAAAAAAGGAGCCGCACCGGACTCCTTTTAATCTTTTGTTTATATATTAATTAACATACGTAGGACTATCATCCACATCTGGAAGCGCCGCAAGTAGTACAAATCAGACAGCCTTCCTGATAAACCAATGTCTCGTTGCCACAGTTCGGGCACTTCTTACCTTTGGCTTCCGTTCCATCCTGAATATACTTCTTCAATGCACGTTCTACACCGTTTTTCCAAGTATTGATACTTTCACTGTTCAGTTGCAGAGAACCTACCAGTTTGATCACCTGTTCAATCGGCATCCGGTAACGGAGCACGCCGGAAATCAATTTTGCATAGTTCCAGTATTCCTTGTTGAACTTCTCTGACAATCCTTCAATGGTCGTCTTATATCCGCGTTTGTTCTCGAATTGGAAGTCGTAACGTTTGGTACCGTCTTCATCCACATTTTTGATGATACGTCCGCAAGTTACGCTCTTAGGCAGCAAGATACCTTCGTCGTCATCTTGCAAACCAGTGAATATTTCATAGGGGTGTCCGTCTAATAATCCGACAAAAGCTACCCATTTTTTTTCCTTGTTGTTCTGGAAACGGACAACGTCTGCTTCCAATATTCTCGGACGTACCTCTACAACCGTAGGCGGTTTGCAAGGAGGAAGTCCTTCTTTCTTGTCCTTATCCGATTTCGTAGAGATCAGTACTCCGGAGCGTGAACCGTCACGATATACGGTACAACCTTTGCAGCCGGATTTCCATGCCTCTACATACAGGCGGTTTACTAAATCCTCGTCCACATCGTTCGGCAGATTGATGGTTACGCTGATAGAGTGGTCTACCCATTTCTGGATTCTTCCCTGCATCTTCACCTTCATCAACCAGTCGACATCGTTAGAAGTCGCTTTGTAATAAGGAGATTTGGCAACCAGTTCGTCAATCTCTTCCTGAGTGTAACGTCTGGCCGGATCGTATCCGTTAGCTTCCATCCAAGTCACGAACTTGTGGTGGAATACGATATATTCTTCGAATGCGTCGCCTGTTTCGTCTACAAAGTCTACATGCACATTCGTATCGTTCGGGTTTACCTTTCTTCTACGTTTGTAAACAGGCAGGAATACAGGCTCGATACCCGAAGTGGTCTGCGTCATCAAACTGGTCGTTCCGGTTGGAGCAATCGTCAGACAGGCAATGTTGCGGCGACCGTATTTCTTCATGTCCTCATACAGTTTCGGGTCGGCTGCTGCCAGGCGTTGGATGAACGGATTGTTCTGTTCACGTTCGCTATTGTATATTTCGAAGCACCGCGTTCTTTGGCCATTTCCACTGAAGAGCGATAGGCACCGAGAGCTACTGTCTTGTGTACTTTTTCAGAGAATTCCGTTGCTTCTTCCGTTCCGTAGCGCAATCCCAAAGCAGCAAGCATATCACCTTCTGCAGTGATACCTACGCCAGTACGACGACCTTGTCCGCTCTTCTTGTAGATTTTCTCCCAAAGTGCACGTTCCGCATGTTTCACTTCTTCGTTTTCCGGATCTTCGTCAATCTTGGTCATGATACGTTCGATCTTCTCTAGTTCGAGATCGATAATATCGTCCATGATCCGTTGAGCGAGAGCCACGTGTTTTTGGAACAAGTCGAAATCAAAATAAGCATCCGGTTTGAACGGATTTACCACATAAGAATATAGATTGATAGCCAATAAGCGGCAAGAATCGTAAGGACATAGAGGAATTTCTCCGCATGGGTTGGTAGATACCGTTCTATACCCCAGGTCTGCATAACAATCAGGCACAGATTCACGGATAATCGTATCCCAGAACAAAACGCCCGGTTCTGCCGATTTCCATGCATTGTGAACGATTTTTCTTCCACAAGGTAGAAGCGTCGATTTCCTTGGTGAATGTAGGTTGGGCAGAGTCGATAGGATATTGCTGTACATACGGCTTTTCGTCTACGGCAGCCTGCATGAAAGCGTCGTCCAACTTGACAGAAACGTTTGCTCCGGTCACTTTGCCTTCGGTCATCTTGGCATCAATGAATGCTTCCGAATCCGGATGCTTGATAGACACGCTCAACATCAATGCACCGCGACGTCCGTCTTGAGCTACTTCACGAGTGGAATTCGAATATCGTTCCATGAACGGAACGAGACCGGTAGAAGTCAGCGCCGAGTTTTTAACGGGAGAACCTTTCGGACGGATGTGTGATAAGTCGTGACCTACTCCTCCACGTCTTTTCATGAGCTGTACCTGCTCTTCGTCGATTTTGATAATAGCGCCATAAGAGTCGGCTGCACCGTCCACTCCGATAACGAAGCAGTTGGATAGTGAAGCAACCTGGTAGTCGTTACCGATTCCTGTCATCGGGCTACCTTGGGGGACGATGTACTTAAAGTGATCCAGTAGATCATACAGTTCTTTTGCTGTCAACGCATTCGGATACTTCGATTCTACGCGTGCCACTTCATTTGCAATTCTCCAATGCATGTCTTCGGGGGATTTTTCATAGATGTTTCCGAAAAGAATCCTTTACTGCATACTTGTTTACCCAAACCCTTGCAGCAAGCTCGTCGCCTTGGAAATATCGTAAAGATTCTTCGAAGGCTTCGTCATAAGAATAAATCTGTTTTTCCACGATTCAATTTGTGTTAAATCTCGTTTTTTAATAAGTAATATGTAGAAGTTTACTTATCGTTAACAAATGTAGGCGCAAAGCTAAGAATGTTTTTTTCATCTATCAAAATAAAAATGAATTAATTTATTAACAGGTTGCAAGTTTTCCATTTGTTTATGCTAAGTGTTTGATAAACAGTTAGAATTGAATTTTTGTTCAAAGGTTAAAGTTCTCCAAAAAGAAAAACTATTCTATTCCACTAGTGTGGTGGATTATTTTTTTCTTTTTATATCTTTGCAAAAAAAAGATATGTTTGAAACCGTAAAGAACAGAAGAACTATCCGGAAATATCTGCCTAAAGATATAAATCCGAGTTTGTTAAATGATTTGCTTGAAACCTCTTTCCGTGCTTCTACGATGGGTGGGATGCAACTTTATAGTGTGATTGTGACTCGCGATGCGGAAATGAAGGAGAAACTTTCGCCTGCTCATTTCAATCAGCCGATGGTAAAAAATGCTCCAGTCGTATTGACTTTTTGTGCTGATTTCCGTCGTTTCAGCAAATGGTGTGAACAGCGGAAAGCAGTGCCGGGCTACGATAATTTAATGTCTTTTATGAATGCGTCTATGGATACTTTGCTTGTTGCGCAGACTTTTTGTACGCTGGCGGAAGAAGCAGGACTCGGCATTTGTTATTTAGGAACTACCACTTATAATCCTCAAATGATTATTGATACCCTCCAACTCCCCGAACTGGTATTTCCTCTCACCACAATAACGGTAGGCTATCCGGACGGTATTCCCGCACAAGTAGACCGTTTGCCTTTGGAAGCTGCCGTGCACGATGAAAAATATCACGACTATACACCGGAAGAAATAGATAAACTCTATGCCTACAAAGAATCATTGCCGGAAAACAAGCAGTTTATCGAAGAAAATAAAAAAGAAACATTGGCTCAAGTCTTTACAGACGTGCGTTACACAAAGAAAGATAACGAATTTATGTCCGAAAATCTATTGAAAGTACTTCGTCAGCAAGGATTCTTGAAATAAGTATTAAGTATCAAGTATTAAAGTATTATCCATGCGGATGGACTTTATCATGCGATATTGTATAGCAACGGTAATGCTTAATACTTGATACTTGATTTCAGTTTCTCTTTTTCAGTAACGATTCTATTTCCTGTACTTCTGCACTAAAGCTTTTGTCCACCTCCAATTGTCCTTTTACGGTTTTGCAGGCGTGAAGTACCGTTGCATGGTCTTTGTTACCGATAAACTTACCTATCTTAGAAGTTGAAAAGTCTGTGTGGTTTTTAGCTAGATACATGGCGATCTGTCGTGCTTGAACGACTTCCCTTTTTCTGGATTTTTGTATGTATGGCAGACGGTTCCAGATCAAAATGCTTGCATACCACTTTGAGGATATCATCGATGGTAACCGCTTTCGTTTCGTTATGAACCACGCCATGTACAATGTGTTGTGCCAAATCCAAATCTATTTCTTTGTTGAAAATAGTGGAACGAGCCATGATAGCAATGACGATACCTTCCAGATCGCGTACACTTTCATTCACATTTTCGGCAATATAATCGATCACTTCCGGCGGGAATTGTAATCCGTCGCGGTGTATCTTGTTGCGTAGAATGTTTTTGCGAAGTTCTACCGTCGGCTTTTCAAGCTCGGCTACCATACCCCATTTGAAACGGGTCAGGAGGCGTTCTTCAATACCTTGCAACAATACAGGAGCACGGTCTGAAGTTAATATGAGCTGTTTGCCGTTCTGGTGTAAATGATTGAAGATATGGAAGAAGTTGTTTTTGAGTCTTGGTGACACCGGCAAACTCCTGAATATCATCAATGATTAATACATCAATCGTCTGGTAAAAGTTAATAAAGTCGTTGGTCGTGTTATTGCGTACAGAATCCGTATATTGTGTACCTGGAACAAATGTGCCGAAACGTACAATACTCTTTTCTCTGGATAAATTTCTTTGATTTTCGTGCCTATTGCGTTTGCCAGGTGCGTCTTTCCTACTCCGGATGCTCCATAAAGGAATAACGGGTTGAAAGCAGTCCCTCCCGGTTTTTGCGCTACGGCTTCCGCCACACTTCTTGAAAGTTTATTGCTGTATCCTTCAATGAAGTTCTCAAAATTATAATTGGGATTCAAATGCGGGTCCAAATCCTGAACGGCAGGAGCCTGTAGGAAGCTGGGAGCTTTGTTTCCTCCGATTATGCTTTTGGGAGTAACAGCGGTAGAACGATTGCTTGCTTCGAGATTCACGGTTTGATTCGGAATCGAAGTCTTGTCCACCATGACATTGTACATCAACTTGGTGCCTTCGCCAATAGCTTTGTACAATGTCTTTCGTAGCAAATCCACGAATTTCTCTTCCAGTATTTCATAGAAAAACTGGCTCGGGATCTGTAAGATCAACGTTTTGTCCTCATATTTCAACGGAACAATAGGGGCAAACCAAGTATTATATGTCGTCTCGGGAACATTGTCTTTAATAACGTCGAGACAGCGGTTCCAAAGTACAACATGATTTGATTCAATCATAGTAACTTTTAATACATTTATTAATTAAGCAAAACTTCTACATTTGCAAAATTGGGAATCTTATTCGGAAAAAACAAATCTATTTTTTCTTGTTTTTTCATGCTAACAATAATGTGTTTACTTTCAATGACTTATGCGTTTGTTGTCGGACACACTCTGTTTACCCTCTCTTGCAGTTTTGTAAGTATCTGTATGTTAATGTCTTATATATATAATTTTAGCCTTTTTTCTCACTTTTGTACGTTTGTACGGGAATATTATTTCGGTTTGTAGATAGACATTTGAAGAGCAATCTACTTTCTTTTGAAAGCCCTTCGTTATTTAGATAAAATCTATATAACGATAATTTGCTACTTGTCTTTCTTGCCGAATAATGAGAAGTGAACGTACCGTTTCGGATGCTCTTTCAGGTCTTCTAATAAGCTGGCTGCATTTTCAGTTGTTGCATTCAGATTATTGTATAAAGTCGGGTCGTTGAAGAGTAGTCCGATAGTGTTATCTTTGCTGTTTAATTTTTCTGTAAGTATTTTTACGTTAGCCAGCGTTTCGTCTATTTTTTTGAAAGTGGCTGCATAGTCTACTTCTTTCAAATTTCCGCTGATAACAACGAAGTTGTCTCCGATGGTGTTCAGTTTACTGGTGAGTTGAGGTATGTCATTACTCATCAGCCCTTTTACCTGCGAACTGACTACTGCCAGGTTGGCGGTTGTCTTCTCTATCGAGTGCAGGGTGGCAGGGATGCTCTTGTCTCCTAATATATTGTTCAGAGAGATGAGGATAGAATCCAGTTTCGGAAGCATTTCTTCTACCTTTGGGATCAGTTTCGCCGCGCTTTCCATCATTCCGTTGTTCAGTGTGCCGGGGATCGTATCTCCTACGGCATATTTTTCGCGCGGGTTGTTTGCCAGAAGAATATTCATGCGTACGCCTCCCATAAGTTCGGATACAAGCTCGGCGCTACTTCCTTTGGGAATCCGCAGTTCCGTGTCCAGTTCCACTTCGACAATTACATTTCCGGGTTTTACATAATCATATTCGATGTCGCGCACAATACCTACACGAACACCATCTGCAAATACAGGGCTCGATTTGGTTAGTCCGTTTACATTTTGAAATTTGGCATAGAAATAACTTGAAGGCTGAAACATATGTATACCTTTCAACCAGTTAATTCCGTATATAAGCACACATAGTGCAACGATACCTGCAATACCTATTCTGACTTCTTTTGTAATGTACTTCATTTTATCTTTTTATTTATTTCTTCTTTTCTTATTGAATTCGGCAATCGCTTCATTGACGTTCATTTTTCTCGCCGTTCCGGAAAGCGATGATAAAGGCGTCTTTGAATTGTGCCGTAATGGTGCGCTTCGTACGCAACACCTTGTTATAATCGGAGGAAGCTCCATACGTATATTTGTATATTCCCCTTCCTTATAATAATCTACCTCTTTGAGTCCTTTTCAGTCGTTTGTCGTTTTTGGCGAGAGGTTTGGAAGAAGTAAGTATCTGTATCTTAAACGTAATTTCACTGTCATTGGTTGCACTCTCTACTACAATTGGGCGTTTCGGTGCTGTTTTTGCTGTCGCGGCAGGTTTTGTTTTTGCTTCGGCCAATAGCTTTTCCTGTTGGGGAGCTGTGTTCACACTTTCGGTATCCTTTTGGGCAATTGCCGGGGCATTGTCTTCTTCCTGTTCGGTTGGGACGATCGTTTTGCTGACTCCCGTTAGGCGCAGTTCATGTTCTCTCTTATAATTTAAGAAAGCACGGTAGATGCCTTTTTGCCATGGTGCCGGCCCCTTCTTCAGAATTCAGATAGCGCTCCTCTTCGGGCGTAGAGATAAATCCCTAGTTCTATTCAGAATGCTCGGCATGGCACTCGCTTTTAAGACAAGGAATCCGGCTTGATGCACTCCACGGTCTGCCCTTCTACAAGTTTGGCGAAATTGTTTCTGTACAAGAGAAGCCAGATGTACACTTTGCTCCATATATTTATCTTGCATGAATTCAAATATAATATATGACTCGGCAGAGTTCGGGTTGAAAACCGGCATATCTTGTTTTGTAGTCACTTTCGTAGAGGATTACGGAGTTCTCTCGCTTGGCAACTTCCAGATTAGCGTCTGATTTGGCCAAACCCAGTGTCCAGGTTGAAGCACCTTTTGCGGTACGATTGTTAGCCAGTGCGTTGGTGTGAATGGAAATAAAGAGGTCAGCCTTCGCGTTGTTGGCAATTTCGCGCGTCGGTCCAAAGGGATGAATACATCTTTGCTACGAGTGTAAATCACTTTGACGTCATCGCAGTTTCTTTTGATCAGGTTTCCCAGTTTCAGTGCAACGTTAAGATTGATGTTTTTCTCTTTGGAGATTTTTCCTATGGCGCCCGGGTCATGTCCGCCATGTCCTGCATCGATAACTACTACAAAAATCCTTCCCCCATAAGTGGTTAGTACATGAGGGTAGAAAAAGTAGCCAGAGGCAAATGAATATGTATAATATGTACGGTCTATTCAGTTTCATATTTATAATACGGTGCAAATGTAGTAGAAATTTGTAGAAAACTCATTATTTGCCATTAAGTTTTGTGTTTTTTTCGGTTTAATGGTAGCTTTTCTCCCGAAATCTCTGTTACTTTGTGCTTCGAAGTTAAAATATACGACGATGCTTAAGTTTTTGAAGAATTGGACGTTGCCTATTGCGATGCTGGTAGGTGCTATAGGTTATCCGCTGTTTATCAGCCTTTCTTTTCTGACTCCCTATCTTATTTTTACGATGTTGCTATTGACCTTCTGTAAGGTATCTCCTCGTGATTTGAAGCCTAAACCTCTCCATTTGTGGTTGTTATTGATTCAGATTGGCGGAGCGTTGGCTGCTTATTTGTTGCTTTATCGCTTTGATAAAATAGTAGCAGAGGGAGTGATGGTTTGTATTATTTGTCCTACGGCTACGGCTGCTGCGGTGATTACTTCCAAGTTGGGTGGGAGTGCGGCCAGTCTGACTACTTATACATTGTTGGGTAATATCGGTGCTGCTATTGCGGTGCCTGTTCTTTTTCCTTTGGTGGAGGTGCATCCTGATGTCACTTTTTGGGAGGCGTTTCTTGTTATTTTAGGTAAGGTATTTCCATTGTTGATTTGTCCTTTTTTGGCTGCCTGGTTGTTGAGTAAGTGTTTGCCAAAAGTGCATCAGAAGTTATTGGGCTATCATGAACTTGCTTTTTATTTGTGGGCTGTGTCTTTAGCTATCGTAACAGCGCAGACATTGTATTCCTTGCTCAATGACCCAGCGGATGGTTTTACGGAAATCATGATTGCTGTCGGAGCTCTGATTGCCTGCTGTTTGCAGTTCTTTTTGGGGAAGACAATCGGCTCAATTTATAATGACCGTATCAGTGGCGGGCAGGCGTTGGGACAAAAGAATACGATTCTGGCTATTTGGATGGCACATACTTATTTGAATCCATTGTCTTCTGTGGCTCCCGGTTCGTATGTGTTGTGGCAGAATATTATTAATTCGTGGCAGTTGTGGAAAAAGAGAAAGAATGAATTGAAAAATCAAGCGTAAGACATTAGACAAAAGAATCGTAATGGATATAAATCAGAATTCGGATTATGAAAAGACATAAGTGTATATTTATTGTAATAGCATTGTTGTTTCTATCTTGTTCTAGGACAAACAAATTATTTGATGAAGCAGTAAGTCTTGATAATCAGAAGAAGTATCATGAAGCAATTGTAGTCTGGAATAAATTAATTCAAAATGACCCGACTTATCTACCTGCCTATATAAACAGAGGAGCCGATAAGTTTGCGTTAAAACAATATTCTGAAGCTATAAAAAGACTATTGTTATGTTATAAGACAAGACTCTACATATATAATGGCTTGGCTTAACAGAGGAAACGCAAATTTAGAATTGAACAATTACCAAAGTGCAATTGACGACTTTAATGCAGCAGAAAGAATAAAGCAGGGAAGTGTATGGATGCGCCCAAGTGATATTTTATGATAAAATAGATCCTAAAGATGTTGCGCTGGAAGAAATTTGTTTGCAAAGAGGTATTGCTTATTGGTATGTGGATAGCATTAATAAAGCATATAGTGATTTGAATTATTGTATTGATCAGAAATATGAAGTAGTATGCAGTTACTTCTGGCGTGCTTATGTCTATTGGAAAGCCGGCAAAGAGAAAGAGGCATATAATGACTTCATGACCGTGATTTTGCAAGGGCGAGCCGATGACGATTATGTAATTCAGGCACAACAAAATCTAAAGTTGTTGGACAAACATAGTATTCTCTTAAAATAGACTATAAATAAGGAATATGAAGAATATAGTAAAGTTATTTATTAGTTGCTGTGTGCATAATATCTTGCTCTATACAATCTAAGCAGGAAACGCCTAAAAAAGTTTATGAAACAACGTGGATGGAATTGACAAAGACGGATAGCGGATATGTCGTTTATAATTATCCTGATTTAGAAGATGATAATTTTAAAACTCCTCAAAAAATAGTCCTCAAAGGAGATTCTATAATCTGGATTACTTATAGTGAAATGCCGATTATTGATACATGTAATAGTGTTCAAGAATTGGCTGATGAAGAATATTTCTTCCCAGTCGGGAATCATTATAAATTTGAATGGTCGGATAAGGAAAAACATATTGCCAAGTGGACAATATATTATGGAGATGAAAGAATTTTATCGAATCGTCTCTATATAGATAGTGTTTATAATACATATCCGGTTATAGACTACAAATGGTTTGATGATAAGGTAAACAACAATTGATAACAGTTTACTATAAATTCGTATTATGAAAATGCGAGTTGTTTGACGGTATGCAAATCCCAGAACATCAATGCAGCTTGATTGTTGCCGAATCGTTACTCCTAAGAACTTATAAATGTATCGGATTGGTAGGGGAGTTAAAGTTGTTGACAATACCTGTGCTAACGAATAGCGGTGAGCTACAAACCATAAACGAACTATAATGCGTATTTTTTATGAGGAGTGGGATAAGGTTTTAAATCATCAGCCAACGGCTGATGACTTGGTGTTGAATGAAAAATTGCTTCTTGTAGAAATTCATCAGCCAGTGGCTGATGAATTTAACTGGTCTGACTTTCTTTCAATCGGCTTTAGTCATCATACCGAAATCATATCCAAAGCTAAGACTTTGGAAGCAAGGCTATTTTATATACATGAATGCGCCATTCACTATTGGAGTAAATATACCTTAAGGGATTACTTAAAAAGCAGACCTGTAAAGCCATCGGGGAACTTTGCCTAACAATTTCGCACAAACCTTGCCTGATCCACACTCTGGCTTCTCTTATTATCATTTAATGGTAGACAACGAAAGTGGCGATCCGAAAGATTGGACGGAGTACAAACCCGATAATCAGTCATTGGAACTATGCTTTGATGATATTATAATAACACGAAAGTAATCTTTTTTACGTCAGTTATATTTTAGAACTGGTTCTGTTTTTGTTATCTTTGCGTCGAAACATTGTAACACACAAAGAAAACATGAAAAAATAAAGCCGTTGTAGTCGTTGTTATTTTAGGAAGTTTGATTATATCGATATTTGCAGGTTGCCGACAATCTCCTTTTGAAATACATTCTCCCGACAATAGATTCTGTCAATAATGACAAAAGCAGGATGGGGTTGAACGGAAAAGTCAAAACGTTGGATATCTATTATTATCGTCCGGAAAATACATCGTCTTTCTTTTCGACGAAATTCAAAAAAGGCGAGAAATGGGAAGAGGACGGAATACATCACTACCATTTTCATTTCAATATCGACGGCAATCTTGCTCAATGCAACGAGTACGACAAACAAGAAAATATTATCCGAAAGACCGATTATACCTATGAGACTTGGGGACATACATCTACACTTAGCTTTCCGAAAACTAACAGTACGATTGTCAGTAAGTATAATACTGACGGGAAACTGCTGGAAATTGTGTATAGTGATTCCCATGGGGAGATAAATACTTATGACGACAGGGGAAATCTTATCCGAACCAAACAGATTGACGGCACGATTGACAAACCGGCTATGACCGAATATGATTATAACGAACATGATTTGTTGGTAGAGAAGAGGGAATATTATAATATAGGGGAATTATCGGGAAAAACAGTCTATGAGTATGATACAAATGGCTTGTTGGCGCAGACCCAAGTGTATGATTTGTTGAGTCGTGATAGGCCGGAAACGCATTTCATCTATGAATACAGTGATAGTAACCGCGTTGTGAAAAAATATAGGATTGGCGATGAAGGTAATAAAGAGTTAGAGTCCTGGTGTAAACGTGAATATTATCCGAACGGTAAACTGAAAACCGTTGTTCGTAATAGTATCGTGCAAGAGAAATACGATGAACAAGGACGGCCGATTGACGAGCGGCCAGGATTTGAAATACTCTACAAAGACTTCAAGACTACGGCTGTGATGCGAATGGCAACTGGATTGAAACAAAGAATTTCAAAGATTATGTTGATTTTGGCACGGGGCTCGGTCGTATATTAAAACCTTATGTCGAGCGTATCTTTACTTATTACAAAGAATAAAAGCTTAAAATTGAACAATATGCACACAAACACACCCACATAGCAAGCGGTAAGATTCCAGAAATCATAGTAACATTGTTAGTGCATACTAAAAAAAAAAAACGATGGGAAAAGTAATGAAAGTATTCAAGACACTGATAAACGAGTTGTTTGGAACTAAGAGAGAGTATAAAGTGGAAGGTTTGGGCATCTTTACCTGTAAGGTTTGTGATTGGTGGCGAGATAAATGCTGCCTTTGAGTGGGTGCAGTGCAATTGCCCTTTTACTCGGTAGAAACTCTTGTTTTGATAGAAGGGGACGCTTCTGCTCCGTTCTCCAGGCAATTATTGGAATTACAGGTGCTATTGCAGAACTGGGTACCTATGGCAGAACAACTAGATAGCATGCTGTCCAGCAAAAGTCAGCAGAAACATAAAGAAAAAAAATATACGGATCCTGGCAGAATGATTTTTATCCCTATACGATCGTGCCGGCTGTACTATATAGTGATAGTTGGGAGATTGTGTTTTACAGGAATAGTGGTGTAAATTATAATTTCACTGTTTTTTGGAAAGAAAACAAAATACAAGATTTACATTTGGGAGGTTCTTGAATCCTCCCTTTATTTATAGCATTTCCCGTTCTTTCTTTGTCAAACTTTTAACTACAATATCGTAGGAGTTGCTTACAAGCTCTTTGATTTTCTCATCAGGTACATCTTGGTTGAAATAAACACTGATCCAATATTTCTTGTTCATGTGCCATCCTGGTCTTATGCCGGTATATTCAGTCTGCAGTTCTCCGGATTCGTCAGGGTTGCATTTGATACAACAAAAATCGAAAATCTCAATGTTAACGAAACAGAACCATTTGTCCGCTACATAAAAGCATAGAACGTCACGGCTATATTTGTCGGGCACATTGGGAAACGGCATCTTCTCATGGACTCCCTTAAAAGACAGGCAGTATTCTCTAAATTCTTCAATATTCATTTAGTTTTTATTTTGGTATATTTACTAGGTTAGTCGACTGCTTCAGATGAATAGCCGATATTTCTGTAATCGTTCACTAAACCATATACCATTTCTTTAAAATTCGGCAGGTTATAGTAATCATTCTTTATTATCTCTTTTAGAAACTTGGAGTCCTCTCCTTCATCATCCCTTTGGTTTCCTTCTTTATCTTCTAGTGCCCCAATTATTCGAAACAACATATCATTGATTATAAGATACTCGTCACTACCTGAACGTTTGTCGTTTTCTAAATCTATCAGTTTCAGATAATAAGTAATATATGCGGCAATCTTAAAACTTTCATCTCTTGTAAATTTGCAATCCGTTTTTTCTCCTAAACAATAATTCCCATATATATCAAGCATTTTGACATAATCATTGGTCGGATTTTTCTTGTATAAACTTTAGTAAATTCTCATGAATCTGTAACTTGCCGTTTAAATCTCTTCCTGCAAAGACCTGCTCCAGACTTTCAATGGAATACCTGTCATTTGCATTATTGGAGATGCTGTCCAGTATCAGTTTATTCAGCTTAGCGTCCTTATCATAGCCAAAGCAGAATAGCAAATCTTTCACTTCCATTTCTTTTCCATTGCTTACCAACCAGGCTAGGCTGGCCTTATTGTCATTTAATATATAATTATTCCAATGATAATCAAAAGCGCTTTTATAAACGTTAATATGATCTTTGTCTGTATTTTTATCTATCTCCAGTAATAGGGCAGAAGGCATTTGCATAACACATATATTGAACTTTTTGAAAAAATACAGATGATTTCTATATGGATAGAATTCTTTATCTTGTATGTTATCTTTGCTGTCCATATCAGGGTTTGGATTTAGGGCTACAATGTAGTTCTCATGACTTTTTAATTTTTTCTTGTCTAAAGCATCAGGGGCGTTCAGGTCAATCCCGAAAACATATTTAATGCGTTCCGCATACTCATTGTCCGGTAAAAAACGATAGTTTTGCTCTTTTAATTTATAATATACAATCATTCCTCCCAAAGAAACATCATCAGGCGTTGCTATTCCGGATAAGTTTATATACAGACTACCTTCGTAATACTCTCCATCCATGATTTCATTTTGAGCCTTAGTTAATTTGTCATACCCGGACTTTTATCTCCTGCCATTTTTTATCCGTCAATTTCATTGTAGTAAGCCTTAACGTTTCATTGTTTGTTTCTACGGCTTCTTGTGTTTCTTCGTTTGAAGAACCTGCATCAGTTGTCGTGTTTTTTTGTTGTTGTATTATGGCAACCCACAATAGTGCTTGCTATGAACAATAAACTTAAAAAGGTTCAGTTTTTTCATTGTCATGTTTTTTTATTTCTGTTTTCGTTGACTAATTGGGATAAGCTATATATTGATATTGTGGCAGTATCTGTAATAAGAACTTTATAATTTTTGCCAAAGAAATTTGCGCAGACCGTATCTCCTGTAATTCGCCATTCAACTGCCAAAATCTGTTTGTCCCTATGATCGAATATGATATCCGAGCCATTTGGCTCTTCCCGATAGTATTTATCAAGAACGGTGCTCCTTTTTTGAAAAAGCTACGGCAATAGCCGTCTGGATATTTTTTTATCGAATCCAATCGGATTGTCCGGTCATGGAAAGCAATGATGCTGTCAATGAGTGTTTGCTTGCTTTTTGAATAAATGATTATAGACTACAAAGTTTTCCTCTTTTTGTGGAAGTAGGCCCCGACCAAATCTGACGTTCCCATGCATTTATCGGCATTAAGTAAATCTTGATGGGTGCAAAGTATAATCCTAAACAAATAATTGTTCCTATAGCCAATACATAAATCAATATACGCTCTACTTTCTTCATAATTCAGTATGATTGATTATTTGCAAATCCGATTGTGCGTTCTCCAATTCATTATGTGATAAATCTTTTATTTGTATCAATACAAAAGTAGTGATTAATTTGGAACAATGAAGAGCTATCTCGATAAATAAAAGCTTACCTTAAAACAACTATTATCACTTTTATAACTCTCATTTTTTTTATTAATATGCTAATTTACTGATGAATAAGTATGATAGACGCTTTTAAAATCCGGTATCTATCATACTTTCTTCATGAAATATGGGTATCTATCATTCCCGTTTCACTGTTTTTTTTGCTGTTTACTCCTTCTTTGTGTTGGCTCGCACATAAATTTTATGACTGCCGCTTCCAATGGTGTCAAGTACTCCTTCCTTTACCCATCCGTTCAATTCATTCAGCGCTTTGTTCTTTAGTAGTCCCGTCAGTTGCGTATACTCTTTGCGTCGTATCATCGGTCGTTCATCCAGAAACTTCTCCAACCTGCGGCGACGTTCTTCCACCGGAACTTCGGCGGAATGTGCAAATCCCGACTTCGCTTTTTCCACAAATCCGCGAACCTTCTTTCGGAAAGAAGATGATGGACGAAAATTTACATTATCGAAATAAATGGACTGTGCATGTATCTCTTTGGCATCCATCACCGGACGTGCTTTTAACTTGGCTGAAAAATATCCAAGGTTCCCCAACTGAACGTGATGTCCGCTGACTAAATATTCGGATATTTTATTTTCAATAGCCAGTTGAACTCCTTCAATATCTGCCGGCGTAAAGCTGGAAGCTTGAGCGATCTCTTTTACAATTTGTTGAAAGTCGATGGTTCCGTTCGATACGATGCGGGGATACAACGGCTGTTCGTCTTCGTCTTCTTTCGAAGACGGCTTTTTTGCGAAAATCATACTTTGCGTACATGTCTTTTTCTATTATGGGTTAATGTGGCTAAAACGCCTTTTAAAAGGCATTTTAATGATTGTCTTGCAGTAAGATAACCTACAATTGTAGCCTGGATAATCAACTGGAATCAGTGGCTTTTCTTGGGCACACATTTGTGGGCTCTACAGCCCACGAATGTAAACTATACAGCCCGCATAGGTGGGCTGTACGGCACACTTATGCGGGCTGAAGTCTTACTGCCTGCAAAGATACATTATCCTGCCTTTATTCGCAAATTTAGTAAGCATTATTTCTATAAAATAAAGTCGTGTGGCGTAGCAAATAAAAGCAGTGAAATTTGTTTGGGCGAAGAGCATGTTGTATCTTTGTATGGCTGTAGTGCAGCTTTCCTTTTTATTGGAAATAATAATAAAAAAAGATGAGAATAACATTAGTCAGAGACGATGGCAAGGTAAAAACCTTACGGACGTTGAAAATGGAGCTCCTTTTTGGAGCAGATGAAAACGGAAGTCAAGGCGCAGCCCGTCTCAAAGATGAGGGAAGTCTTGCGGTATACTCTTCCGGGAAATTCGATTGAAGAGGTGCGTAAAGTTCCCAAAGTGATGCCTGCCGCAGCTTTTGTCCGTAAAGAAGGGGTAATGACCCTGAATGAATATAACGGCATAGTGATGATGGAAGTCAACAATCTTTCAGGAAGAGCGGAAGCCGACGAAATAAAGGAACTGGTCAAAGAGCTTCCGCAAACATACCTTGCTTTTACCGGATCTTCCGGCAAATCAGTAAAGATATGGGTGCGGTTCACCTATCCGGACGACCGCTTGCCAACTTTACGCGAGCAAGCGGAACTTTTTTCACGCGCATGCTTATCAGACGGCTGTGAAATATTATCAGCCACAACTGCCTTTTGATATCGAACTGAAAGAACCGTCACTCGAACAATATTGCCGGCTGACGTATGATCCTGAACTTTATTTCAATCCGAAAGCAATGCCCATTTATATGAAGCAGCCCGTCAGTCTTCCGTCCGAAACGACTTTTTATCAAACGAACGCGGGAAACTGATTCTCCTTTTGCAGCGAATGGCGCCCGGATATGAAAATTATGAAGCATTGTCGGTGCTTTTCTCCGCTGCATTCAACAGGGCGCTCGAAGAACTGGACGGATATCGGGAGGGAGACGATCTGCAACCGCTACTGGTGTGTTTGGCGGAGCATTGTTTTCGGGCAGGTATCCCCGAAGAAGATACTGTGCGGTGGACAAAGGCGCACTACCGGCTCCCTTCGGACGAGTTACTGATTCGCGAAACTGTGAAAAGTGTCTACCGTTCCGCCAAGGGATTCGGCAAGAAGAGCAGTCTGACGGCCGAACAGCTTTTCGCCATGCAGATGGACGAATTTATGAAGCGCCGTTATGAATTTCGATACAATACGCTGACCACGGAAGTGGAATATCGCGAACGGAATAGTTTTAATTTCTATTTTCGTCCGGTGGACAAGCGGGTGCTGGCGAGTATCACGATGAATGCGATGTATGAAGGGGTGAAAATGTGGGATAGGGACGTAATCCGCTATTTGGTTCCGACCATGTGCCTGTTTATCAGCCGGTGGAGGATTTTTTTTTTGTATCATCTGCCTCACTGGGATGGTAAAGACCGGATTTTGGAACTGGCCAACCGTGTTCCCTGTGATAATCCACATTGGGCGCCGTTGTTCCGTCGGTGGTTTTTGAATATGGTTGCCCATTGGAGGGAATGGATAAGAAACACGCCAACAGTACGTCACCTTTGCTGATTGGTCCACAGGCATATCGGAAATCGACTTTTTGCAGAATGCTTCTTCCTCCTGCTTTACAGGCGTACTATACGGATAGCATTGATTTCAGTCGGAAACGGGACGCGGAGTTGTATCTGAATCGCTTTCTGCTTATCAATATGGATGAATTCGACCAGATTAGCCCTACCCAACAGGCTTTTTCTGAAACATATTCTGCAAAAGCCGGTGGTGAACACACGTCGTCCGAATGCTTCGGCAGTGGAAGAGCTTCGCCGGTATGCATCGTTCATTGCCACGAGCAATCATCGGGATTTGTTGACGGATACTTCCGGTAGCCGTCGTTTCATCGGTATTTACATGACGGGAGCTATAGATGTGTCGCGTCCTATTGATTATGAACAGCTTTATGCACAGGCGTTGGAGTTGCTTTATCACAACGAACGTTATTGGTTTGACTCCGAAGAAGAGGCTATCATGACGGAAAACAACCGTGAGTTTGAACAATCTCCTGCCATCGAACAGTTATTTATGGTTTATTATCGTAGGGCGGAAGAAGAGGAAGAAGGAGAATGGCTACTGGCTATTGATATTCTGCGCCGGATTCAGAAAGCAAGTAAAATGACGTTTTCCGCCAGGCAGGCATCTTATTTCGGGCGTATCTTGCAGCGGCTCGAGTGAAATCTAAACGGAAAACGTATGGTACGTATTATCATGTTGTACCTTTGGAGGTAGAATAAATTTGTTATTTATTTATTATTTACATCAGATATATAATGCTATGACTAAAAAAAGATGCTATAAAAAGTATTTGAAGATAAAAAGATCCGTGCTGTTTGGGATGACCAAAAGGAGGAATGGTATTTTTCCATTGTGGATGTGATTGAAGTATTAACAGACAGTGAGCGTCCTCGTAAGTATTGGGGGGATTTAAAAAAGAAGTTGAAAACAGAAGGAAGTCAGTTGTCCGAAGAAATCGGACAACTGAAATTACCCTCTTCTGACGGCAAACTGTATAAGACAGATGTAGCTACAACCCAACAACTTTTCCGTCTAATTCAGTCTATTCCCTCGCCCAAAGCGGAACCCTTTAAGATGTGGATGGCTCAAGTCGCCAAAGAGCGTCTGGATGAAATGCAGGACCCCGAACTGACTATAAATCGGGCGATGATGGAATATAAATCTTTAGGTTACTCGGACAATTGGATTAATCAACGATTGAAATCAATTGAAGTACGGAAGGAACTTACTGATGAATGGAAAAGAAATGGGATGCAAGAGGGCGTTCAGTTTGCTGCATTAACGGATATAATTTATCAGACATGGGCTGAAAAGTCGGCAAAAGAATATAAGCAGTTTAAAGGATTGAAGAAAGAAAATCTCCGTGACAATATGACGAACACTGAACTGATCCTTAATATGCTTGCTGAAACGGCTACTACGGATTTGTCCAAAGAGAGAAACCCATCCGGTTTTGCTGAAAATGCCGAAGTGGCAAAAAGATGGGGAAATGTGGCAAGAGTTGCTCGCAAGCAATTGGAAAGTCAGCTAAAACGCCCTGTTATATCTCCACTTAATGCAAAAAGTGCATTGCAAGTTGGTGATGAACGGGAAAAAAATGAAACTTCAGGAGAGAGCGTGGATTAATCAAGTATGATAGATACCCCGTTTTTTGATGGTCTAAGTATGATAGATGCCGGAAATAATAGTTGTCTATCATACTTATTCTTTTAATTATAAGTGGTTTATGAAAATGAATGAGAGTATGATACTAGTTTTTTTTACTCATAGAGAAGATATTTTTTCTGATCTCCTTGTAATCCTGTAATTCCTTTTGCCGACTTTTCCGGATAGCCTCTTCCGATTCTCCTTTGAGGATAGCTTTGCGTACGCTGTCAGTTCCCATCAGCAAATCAAACCATCGGGCACGGGAGAAGAAAGCTGCGTTTTCACCGGATAAGCGATAAAAGTTCAAGAAGTAGCGAAGCGTAAATCCATTTACATCGGTTATATTCCGGAGATCTTCCCCATAACAGGTGATACCTTTGTGCATCGGATTTTTGTCAAAACCGGGTAAGGAGCGGGGAGTAAAAGTGAAACTTCCGTATTTCTTATTAGGTGCGCCCAATACTTGGAAAGGGAAAGTTGTCCCCGTCCCACGCTGACGCGAGTGGCTTCAAAAGGACAGAGCGAGGCGTACAATCGGATAGACTGGTCGTTCGGGAGGTTGGGCGACGGTTTGATGGGAAGTGAATAAGGTGAGCCGTGTTTCCATCCGGTCATTGGAATTACCTTTAATGAACAAGGATTTTTCTTGTTGGCAATCCATCCTTCCCCGTTTATCATCTGTGCCAGTTCTCCGATGGTACATCCGTGGAGAACCGGAAGAGGTAACATGCCGACAAAACTCCGGTAGGCAGGTTTGAGTATCGGACCATCCACATAATCGCACGGATTGGGGCGATCCAGTACAACCATTTCTTTCTTGTTCTCTGCGCAAGCTTCCATCACATAATACATCGTGCTTATATAGGTATAAAAGCGTGCCCCTACATCCTGAATGTCGAATACAATCACATCGATATCTTTTAGTTGGGCAGCAGACGGCTTTTTGTTGTCACCATAAAGCGATACGATAGGAATGCCGGTGCGGGAATCTTTTCCGTCTTTCACCGTTTCACCCGCATCTGCGTTACCACGGAAACCATGTTCGGGAGCAAATACCTTGACCACCCGGACGTCTCTCTTTAATAAGGTATCGAGAAGATAAACCTGCTTTCTTCCTACAACAGAAGTGTGATTGACCACCATTCCGATGCGTTTTCCTTTCAGCAACGGCAGATATTGATCCATCTGTTCTGCTCCCGTGACAATTTGACTGTTTACACGCATTGGCAACAACATAATGAACAAAAATATAAGAATGAAGGAAACTCTAGTTTGCATATCGGTAATTTTTTTGTAATATTGCACAAAAATATTAATTTCTCATCAAGAGAGCAAAAAATAAAGCACATGAATCCATACGAAATCATTGATAAGTATTATCCGGAGAATACCCAGCAGAGACAAATATTAGTAATACATAGTTTGGCCGTGTCCGGAAAAGCAATGAAAATGCTGGATGCTCATCCCGAATTGCGTTTAAACCGGAGTTTTGTAAAAGAAGCCGCTCTGTTGCATGATATTGGTATTTTTCAGACGGACGCTCCAACCATTCAGTGCTTTGGCACTCATCCTTATATCGCTCACGGATATTTGGGAGCCGAAATCTTGCGGGCGGAAGGTTTTCCCCAACACGCATTGGTGTGCGAACGCCATACGGGAGCCGGACTTTCGTTGGAAGATATCGTTGCCCAGCAACTTCCTGTTCCTCATCGCGAGATGCTGCCCATCACCCTGGAAGAACAATTGATTTGCTTTGCGGATAAATTCTTTTCTAAAACCCATCTGGATGAAGAGAAAACAGTGGAGAAAGCACGGCAAAGTATTGCAAAATATGGTGAAGAAGGTCTAAGCCGCTTTGATAGATGGTGTTCTCTCTTTTTATAGCACTAAAAAATAATTAAATAACGAAGATTCTAACTCATATTTGGTGAAGATTGTGTACTTTTGCCACTTCAAGCGTAAACTATTAGTTAATGGCGCCATTGAAAGCAAAAAATACTTATATCATTCATACTGCTGATTGTCTTACTGATGCTTCCCGATGAGGCTACGTCTCAACGTCGAAGAAGAGGAATGATTGCCTCCAATACCGTGAAAACGGATTCCCTTCAGAAATGATTCGTTGATGCCGGTAATCTAAACCGGTTTTGCTCCCATTAAGTGATCACAGACGAGAGCTGACTGAAAACACCTGAGATTCCTCCTTCGGTCAATTATACAGAGCGTTGGTATACTCGTACGGTTAATCAGCAATATAATGAGGTAGACCATAAATTGAAGCATTGCCGGGTGATACATTGAATGGTTTCTACCGGGTTTCCAATTATTCGGCAAGTTTGAGTTTGAGTACGAAACTGTATGGTATGTACAAACCTCTTTTGCTAAGAAGAAAGAGATACAGATTCGTCATGTATTCACGCCGCAGGTAAGTCTTAGCGGTGCTCCGGATTCAGCAAGTACTGGGAAGAATATACAGATTATAATGGCAATACGCAATATTATTCTCCTTTCACGGGCAACCTTATGGAGTACCTTCGCGCGA
>VOFK01000687.1_pt1 | contig 23703 bp, 52 predicted proteins | sample 5384121 | NCBI WGS metagenome assembly VOFK01 (sample SAMN12384730, study PRJNA508395) | human gut metagenome | isolation source: healthy gut J | host: Homo sapiens | reverse complement strand
GAAAGTATTATTTACGATTCTAGTAACATTTTTTGCAGGTATGGGAGCCGGACTTGGAACCGGTTTTGCCGGGATGAGTGCGGCAGCGGTTATCAGCCGATGCTTATCACATTTCTTGGGATGGAGCCGTATATGGCGGTCGGGATTGCGCTGTCTTCTGATGTACTTGCCAGTGCAGTGTCTGCGTATACCTATGGAAAAAAATAAGAATCTTGATATGAAAAAATGGTATCATCATGATGGTTAGTGTCCTTGCATTTACCGTGGTGGGAAGCTATGTTTCAAAGCCTTGTACCATCTGCCACAATGGGAAATTTTTTGTCTTTATGACATTTTTGCTTGGTATCAAATTTATTGTTCGCCCGGTTATGACAACCAAAGAGACCATGCAGGGGGTATCCGCACAAAAGCGTGCCATCCAGTCGGTCATAAGCGGTATCTGTATCGGATTTATCTGTGGATTTGTCGGTGCTGGCGGCGGCATGATGATGCTTCTTATCCTGACTTCTGTACTTGGGTATGAACTGAAGACAGCAGTCGGAACCAGTGTATTTATTATGGCATTTACTGCGTTTACAGGGGCTGCTTCCCATTTTGTTATTGGCGGGAAACCGGACGGACTGGTGTTTACGCTGTGTGTGATTTTACCCTGATCTGGGCGAGAATTGCTGCGGTATTTGCAAATAAAGCCACACCGAAAACACTTAACCGTGTGACGGGCGTGGTTCTTGTTATTCTTGGAATCGTAGTATTTTTATTTTCACTTTGGGGATAGAAGAAATGCCTGGATCAAAAAATGATGCAGGCACTTTTTTATTAAAAAATCAGTCCACCAAAGGTAAGCAATGATGCAGCAGGCGATCGCAACCGGGAAAAAAGTCCGAGTCCTTTCCATGCCATAAAGATGCCGGCAATTAGAGCAAGTGCTCCTGCAAGCGGTGTGGCTGTGGCATCAATGATTGCCGGAAAGGTCATAACCGCAAGTGTGACATAAGGTACATAATACAGGAAAGAACGGATAAACCGGTTTTTGATCGGCTTGCGGATCAGCGTCAGCGGAAGCACGCGGATCAGATAACTGGTGATCGCTACAATGGCAATGTAGATATAAATGTTTCCGCTCATACGTCCGCCCCCTGTTCTTTTTGTGCGTCAGCATTTTCCGGAGTGATCTCCGTCTGCGGAGGGAAACGCCATGCGGCGATTCCTGCGATGATCAGTGTCAGGATGATCGTGCGCGTTCCGCTGGAAATGTCACGGATAACCGTAAGACGGCTGCAAAGATAACTCGCTGCAAAACTGATGATGATCAACACCAGCACGACTTTGTCCTTTCTGGCAGGCGGGATGATGATTGCAAGAAACATACCAAACAAAGAAACACTGAGTGCTTTTTACCATATCGCCCGGCAGCAGATTGCCGGCGATGACACCGGCGGCGGTTCCGATCGACCAGCCCGGAAGTGCGACAAGAAACGCACCGTAACTGTAGTAGGGATTGAGATATCCGGGACGCCCGATGGCAATGCCGAACAGCTCGTCCGTCAGGTCAAATGCGACAAGAAACCGGTGGATCATAGGGTATCCGGTGAAAACCGCTGGCTCATGGCACAACTCATCAGAAGATAGCGTGCATTGGCGATGATTGTCATCAGACACAGTTCAATATATGTGGCACCGGCACCGATCAGAGTAAATGCGATGTATTCGCCGGCCGATGCATTTTCCAGAAAGCTGGTCACGAACCCCTGAAGCGGAGTCAGACCAGCCTGTTTTGCAGAAATACCTAAAGAGAAAAGAAACAGCGAGGTATCCAAGTCCGATGGGAATGCCATCGCGGAATCCTTCCCGGAAAGCTTTTGTATCCATAAAATCCCCTTTGTAACTATCAGATAATGTAAAACCAGGATTCATCCTGTTCTTTGTGGTGAAGTGATTCATCATCACTGTGGTAGATCAGTTCCTGGTTGCGGACACTGACCTTGGTGCCTTTTTAATGGACTGGGTAATAAATGAGTTCCCACCTATTACAACCCCCTCCTCAATGACAGTTTCCCCACCGAGGATGGAAGCACCGGAGTAAATCGTTACATTGTCACCGATGGTCGGATGACGACGCACATCGCGCAGTTTCTGACCGCCTTTGGTGGAAAGGGCACCAAGTGTAACACCCTGATACAGTTTGACATGGCAGCCGATGATGGTTGTTTCACCGATTACGATGCCGGTTCCGTGGTCAGTAAAGAAATATTTGCCGATGGTTGCACCCGGATGGATGTCGATACCGGTTTTTGCTGTGTGCCTGTTCCGTCATCATACGCGGGATAAGCGGAACACCAAGCAGAAACAGCTCATGCGCCTGACGGTATACCGTGATGGCATAAAGTCCCGGATAAGAAAATACGATCTCGTCTTTGCTGCGTGCAGCAGGATCGCCATCGTAAGCGGCCTGCAGATCTGTCTCTAAGTATTCACGGGCCACCTTTGGAATCCGCCGCATGAAAGAAACGGTTGCTTTCTGTGCAAACTGTTCCAGTTTTCCTTCCTCATTGTCCCCGAATTCTTTTCGTATATTTTAAGACAACACAGATCTGTTTGTTCAGGTGGAACATTACATCTTCAATCATGGTAGACACACTGTGTTCAATATTGTAGATTTTGTGGGTTTTATCGCGGAAAAATCCCGGATAAACAATGGAAAACAGACTGTCAAGAATGTCCCATAATTTCGGTTTTATCCGGCTGGTTGTAGATATCCATCTTATCAACTGCGCGTCCTTTTTATAATCGTCAAGGATATCTGTCAGGATGGCCGACTTCGTTTTCAATGATATTTTTCATGAATTAATCGACTCCTTTTCTTTTCCTTTTATTTGTACAAGAATAATGGCGGCAAACATCAGTGCACATCCGGCAAGCTCACGACCGTTCAGCATCTGGTGCAGGATGAGAAAACCCGCCAGAAGCGAGAACACGGATTCCGTGCTCATTAGCAGAGAGGCTGTAGAGGCAGGAAGTCCCCGCTGTGCAAAAACTGCAGAGTGTAGGCCACACCGTTGGAGAGTATGCCTGCATACAGGATCGGCAGCCATGCGGCAAGAATCAGGTGCATCCGTGGCTGTTCCAGTAAAAACATCGGGATCAGGGAACAGATGCCACAGGTGAAAAAATTCGATGCATGCCAGTATGGCATTATCCGCGATCGGTGCATAGTGATCCACGGCAAGAATCTGCAGGGAAAATATGAGCGCACAGCAGAGTGTATACAGATCTCCGCGCTGCAGACGAAAGGAACCTTCGGTCATACATAAAAAGATACAGTCCGCATACAGCAAGTGCCACAGAGATCCACACACGGATACCGGTTTTCTTGTGAAAAAAAGTATACCGAGTACCGGAACAAGCACGATGTACATTGCTGTGATAAAACCGCTTTTTCCAACGGTCGTATATTGGATGCCGATCTGCTGCAGATTCGATGCGATACACAGCAGAACACCGCAGATGATGCCTCCGGGCAGTGCCTGTTTCCAGGAAGCGGATTTTTCCTCAGAAGTCCGGCCGGTTTTCTGCGCCTGGATAAAAATAAACGGAAGCAGTACGATCCCCCCCCGATCAGTGAGCGGGCAGCAGTAAAGGTAAAAGGCTGCACATAGTCCATTCCCACACTCTGTGCAACAAAGGCAAATCCCCAGATAGCTGCAGTCAGAAGCAGCAGAGCAAGGGAATGCCGCAGGGTATTTTTTTCATAAAATTTCCTCGTAATGTGTAATAAAAAGCCAGATGCGATTGGGATACATCAAAAATGTACCGCAGGGCACAGGTTTTCTACTTATTATAGAGAGTATTCAACGTATTTGTTCAAGTGCCAATAAATCCGGAAAACTTTTTGAAAATTTATTACAATATCATTATGTAAGAGAAAATCTCATGGACGTCTTTGGGGAATAGAAAGGAATTACACGTGACAAAACAAAAGTTTGATGAGTTTGTGCTTGCGCACGGGAGAGATATCCTGTGGTTTTGTAGGATGACTGCAGGAAATGCCCATGAGGGTGATGAACTGTATCAGGATACCATGCTTACGCTGCTGGAACATTTAGACCGGCTGGATGAGAAAAATAACAGTAAAAGTTATGCACTTTCTGTGGCAATCCGGCTCTGGAAAAATCGCAGACGAAAATTTGCATGGCGGATGCGGATTGCACCACAGGAGAGCTACGAAGTACATATACAAAACGGCGGGGAAGCATCGGAAACCCGGAATGCAGATCCGGAAGTACAGGTATTGCAGGAGGAAACAATACATGAAGTGCAGAAACTGGTGCGCAGCAGCTTCCCCGAAAAATACCGGCTGGTGGTGTATCTGTATTATTCGGCGGATATGAAACTGACAGAAATTGCGGAGTGTCTGCATCTTTCCGTCAATACTGTTAAAACCCGTCTGCGCAAAAGCAAAATCACTTTTAAAGGAAAAACTGGAGGTTATCGGATATGAACGATGAGCAATTAGATAAGATTTTAAAAAGGCATACACCGCAGCGGGAGATCAAAGAGGAGGAAATTGTACTCAAAAAGAGACGAAAGGAGGAAAAAATGATGAGAAAAAACGAATGAAAATGGCCGGTATTGCAGGTACCGTGGCGGCTGCACTGGCACTTGCCTGCATTGTTCCACAGACATCTTTTGCGGAGCAGCTAAAAAGATGTTTCAGGGGTAATTGGGGACAGCGAAGTGAATTGTCCGATTACGTTACAAGAGGAGTATTCAGTGACCAGGATGAACATATGATTTTTTCGGTAGAGGAAATCCTTTCGGATGAAGTTGTTGTAAGTGCAGTTGTGCGCTATGAGGCAAAGGATGAAACCGGCGAAAAATGGCTGGCAACCAGGACCGGCGGGATCGGAAAGCTATGATGAGAATGGAAATCTTCGTTCGACAAGACAGTTGCGTCTTAAGCAGAACGTGTATGAAGAGCATTTTGAATCTTCATCTATTTTTCTCAGAACACAAAGTGATAAGAATGTGCAGTATTTTGAAATGGACATGGATTTTCGACAATGGGTCCCATCGTCAATGAATTTGACATTGTGTTATGATTTGCCTACAAAAACGAATAATACTGCGACACTTGACGCGAGTTGTAATGTTCCTGTTTATGAATATACGTTGAAAGCAAAAAATCAAGAGCAGATCAGCCCGAAGTATTATGAAGCCAAAGCGGATGCGGATAACACCATTGAGTGCTGTAATTTATGGAACAACTACAGAGTATTATAGAAAAATGCAGAAAAATGCTGAATGGTCATTTGGATTAGAGAGATGGGGAAAGAATCAGGAAAGTGTGGGAGAGGATCTTGGAAAAACCTCTTTGATTTACAAGGATGGAACGCGTAACTGGAATATTGCAGATCCTTATCCGATGGATATCATTAGTGATTCAAAGGCAAAGAAAACCTATTCCGACTGCAATGCAGTGTTACAGTCAGGAGCTTTCTATAGGTGACCTCTTATCTAGGATTACAGGTGGCAAATAAAATTAATCTGGAAGATGTCAGAGGGATTGTTATGCGAACAAAGAACAAGGAGGTGACATATGAATTGATCAGGGAAGAGTGATGGAAACTTCTTTTGATAAATTGCTGGTTAACTGCGTGGTCTGGGATCCTTTTGTTTTTCAGAGGGACGGATTTGCGGGGACTGTTCTAAATATAAGTTTTTCGATGCGACGGAAGAAGGGGGGACATTCTCTTTCTACAGAAAAATTTATAAGTTAGCGCCGATGGTGATTTCAGGCTGGTTTTGCAAAAGTTTTACTTTTATGCTATTAACGTTACATGATGGAACTACGGCGCAGTTGTAAATTTGTTCTTCCGAAAGAAATGTCCCACTTCTTCCTGGGGATTGGAAAGCCATAAGTAAAAGAATGATGTCCGCAAATCCTGTCTGTGGAACAAACATAAAGGCACCAGAACCTGCAGTTAAAGGGACGCCTCAAAAACAGCTACGAATCCCATGAACTGGAATAAACATAAAAATACCCTGTTAAATCACTCGATGATAAGGCCGGGTATCTATAGACGAAAAATTAAAGTTTTAGGTGACGGTTTTCCGAAATTTTAATGCTTGAAATCAGAAAATGTCACCTATATAGTAAAAATTGCTTCTTCAGATACCGTTTTTTTAAAAAGCGGTATCTGAAGAAGCAATTTTTGATCTATAGAGACTTTCCGGTATCTGAATATTAAATTTTCAATATATAGGTACCGCAATGGTATCTTTTACGTGAATTTTATTTGCATAGATACCACGGTGGAATTTTTTACGGAATTTTATTTGCATAGATACCACGATGGCATTTTTCCTATGAATTTTGATTATATAGCCCCCATCTTTCATTTATAAATTCATAATGCCTGATCATATAAAAGCTTCAATAGAACGATTGTTTCACAAAATACCAGCAATGAAATTTTCACTTATTTGCATGTTAAGTTTCCCAAACATTTATCACTTTACCGTAAACATTCATTGCACGCATTACCTTCCGGGAGCACCTTTAACTGCAGGTTCTGGTGCCTTTATATTTATTCAACAGACAGGATTTGCGGAAATATGTTTCTCAATTATATTTTCTCCAGCCAACAGGAAGAAGGGGGACATTTCTTTCGGAAGAACAAATTTGCAACTTGCTCTGGCACTCACAACCCATAGTGAATTGCGCAAACTGAAAAACTTTACTCCACGTACCTGAAACCAACGCCAGAGCTAACTTGTAAATTTTTCTGGAGAAAGAGAATGTCCCCTTCTTCCGTCGCATCGAAAAAACTTATATTTAAAACAATCCCCGCAAATCCGTCCCTTCTGCCAAATCCCAAAGACTCCCAGACCATGCCGTTAACCAGCCATTTCATTGTCCATAAAAAAAATTCCGCATTGAGATTCAAGTAAAATTCAATTTTTTCATGGTACCGTAGAAAGAAAGGAAAAATTATTCCTACAATACCTATTGACATGATAGGAATTAAGGGGTATGATAAACGAAAGTCAAGGGAGGCGGAAACATGAAGCGAAAATCATTTTCAATGGTAAAGAAAAAATAGCTGTACTGTCCATGGCAACAATTCTGTTGATTGGATGTACCGGATGCGGAAGCAAAAAAAAGTCATGTACTGACAATCACTAACGTCTCCTACGATCCGACAAGAGAATTTTATGAAGCATATAATCCTCTGTTTGAGAAATATTATAAGGAAAAAACGGGAAAAGAAGTGGATATTATTCAATCACACGGAGGTTCCGGTGCACAGGCACGCTCTGTTGTGGAAGGATGCAATGCTGATGTCGTTACACTGGCACTGGAGCATGATATCACACTGATCGAGCAGACCGGACTGATTGAAAAAAGGCTGGGAACAGGAATTTGCCGATGACAGTTCCCCATACACTTCGACGATTGTTTTCCTCGTCCGGAAAGGAAATCCGAAACAGATCAAAGACTGGGACGATCTGGTAAATAAAAAGGTCGAGATCATCACCCCACCCGAAGAGCAGTGGTGGTGCCTGCTGGAACTTTTTAGCGGCACTTTCCCCTATATAAAGGAGCAGACCGATGATGAGAAGGAACAGAAAGCATTTCTGCAGAAACTTTACCGCAGGTTTCCGTCATGGATTCAGGAGCGCGCGGTTCCACAACCACGTTTGTGGAAAACCAGAAAGGGGATGTGCTGATCGCGTGGGAAAATGAGGCAATTACCACGATGAAAAGTTATCCGGATGAATATGAGATGATTACGCCGAGTGTCAGTATTCTGGCACAGCCGAGTGTGGCGATTGTGGATGACAATGCGGATGCCAACGGCACGCAGGAAGTCAGCAGGGAATATTTGAATTATCTGTACACCGATGATGCGCAGCGGCTGGCGGCAGAGTATGGTTACCGTCCGAGCAATGAATCAATTCTGAAGGAATTTTCCGACCGTTTTGACCTGAATGTGAAATTATATACGATCAAAGATTACGGCGGCTGGAAAGAAGCATATAAGAACTATTTTGACGATGGAGCAATGTTTGATGAAATCTACGGCAACGAATAAGACAAAAAAGTACGTGTGATACCGGGGTATCACCTCACATTGGGAATTACAGTGACAATGCTTTCCCTGATTGTGCTGATTCCGCTGGCATCTGTGATGGTTTTCCGCATTAAAACTGCGTCCGGCAGAGTTCTGGCCGATCACGAAGCCGACCGTGCGGCATGCATTTGCGACCAGCATCGGATGTTCGTTTATTGCGGCACTTATAAACAGTGTGTTCGGTGTGATCATTGCCTGGGTGCTTGTAAGATATGAGTTTCCGGGAAAACGTATCCTCGATGGCTGTATTGAGCTTCCGTTTGCACTGCCGACTTCGGTAGCAGGTATCACACTTTCTAAAATGTATTCCGAAAACGGAATCCTTGGGGCTCCGCTTGCAAAACTTGGCATCAAAGTATCCTACACATCTGGGACTGGTCATTGCACTGGTGTTTGTCGGAATTCCGTTTGTCATCCGTGCCGTGCAGCCGGTGCTTGAAAAACTCGACGGACAGTATGAGGAAGCGGCATTTATGCTTGGAGCCAACCGGTTTCAGACCTTCCGCAGAGTGCTTCTGCCGGAGATGATGCCCCCGGTTTTAACCGGATTTGGGCTTGCCTTTGCCAGAGGGATTGGTGAGTACGGAAGTGTCATTTACATATCCGGAAACAGTGCAAGGGAACATACGCAGGTGATCTCCTATGTGATCATGCAGAAGCTTGGGTATATTGATTATGCGAGTGCCACGGCAATCGCGCTGGTAATGTTGATTTTATCGTTTGTTTTACTGCTTGCTGTGAATATCGTACAGATGAAACAGGCAGCCAGAACCAACAATGTGTAAGTACAACGGGAAACCAGCCAGTTTGTTTTAAGAAAGGAAAGTTCGTTTTTTATGGAACAAAAAGAAAAGTACGAAATACATCTTAATAGCCATCAGCGTTCTTTTCATATTTGTTATGCTGATTCTTCCCCTGTTTTCGATTCTCTTCAGTGCATTGAAAGAAGGATTTGCTTTTTACATACAGGCGGTCACAACCGAATATGTGCGTTCGGCTCTTTTGGTTACATTGCTTGCAACTGTGATCGCGGTAGTTGTCAATACGTTTTTCGGAATCATGGCGGCATGGCTTCTGACAAAGTTTTCTTTCCGTGGGAAACAGGTGCTTGCCACGCTGATCGATATCCCGTTTTCGATCTCCCCGTCATTGTAGGTCTTGCCTTTTTGATGACCTTCGACGACTCGGCTGGACGTATCCGGCAATCCGGGCGATCAACCAGTTTTTTCGGAACAAACATCCGCATTACGTTTGCGTTACCGGGTGTGGTGCTTGCCACAATTTTTGTCACTTTCCCGTTTGTATCGCGTGAGATCATCCCGATCTTAAATGCACAGGGCAAAGACGAAGAAGAGGCTGCAGCATTGATGGGAGCCGGGGATTTACGATTTTCCGGAAAATTACCCTTCCCCAGATGAAATGGGGACTGATCTATGGTATCATTTTATGTACGGCGCGTGCGTTAGGCGAGTTTGGAGCAGTCAATGCACTCTCAAAGACCAGAGGGCAGACATTTACCCTGCCGCTGGAGATTGATGCCTTATATATGTCGGGGACGGATACTTCCATCACCTCCGCATTTGCGGTATCTTCCATTCTGGTCATTATTGCAGTGATCGTGCTGATACTCAGAAACATTTTTTGAATACAGAAGCAAAAACAGTAAAGGCATACAGTAAGGAGTCAGGCTATGTACGTGGAAATGAGAGATATTTGTAAAAATTACGGAAACTTCCGGGCTTCCGACCATGTCAGATTTGGCATTGAAAAGGAAAATTAGTCGCACTGCTTGGACCTTCCGGAAGCGGAAAGACCACACTGCTTCGCATGATCGCGGGGCTTGAGACACCAAACAGTGGCGATATCTATATTGACGGGCAGCGTGTCAACGATGTGCCGGCGGCAAAACGAGGCATCGGTTTTGTCTTTCAGAACTATGCATTGTTCCGTTATATGACCGTCTATGACAACGTAGCTTTTGGTCTCGAACTTGCCAAGGTGCCGAAAAAGAAATCAAAAAGCGCGTGACCGAACTGTTGAACTGACCGGATTAAGCGGAATGGAAAAAGCGTTATCCGAAACCAGTTGTCCGGCGGGCAGCGTCAGCGAGTGGCATTTGCCCGCGCACTTGCACCGAATCCGCAGGTACTTCTTCTCGATGAGCCGTTTGCGGCAATCGATGCAAAAGTCCGCACTGAACTTCGCAACTGGCTTCGCGAGATGGTTGTAAAGCTTGGCATTACAAGCATTTTTGTCACCCATGATCAGGATGAAGCCGTCGAGGTGGCCGATGAGATTATCATCACAAACCATGGACATATCGAGCAGATGGGAACACCGATGGAAATTTATAAATCACCGGACACCCCGTTCGTGGCACAGTTTATCGGCCGTTCCTCGATCGTAGAGCATTATGAGCGTCTGCTTGATTTGATCCGGTCGAGGGCGCAACCCACGCAGTTATCCGTCCGGAATTTGTCCGCATGTCCAGAAGTGCACCGCCGCAGCACATGAGTGCCGCCGAGCGTGGAATCGTAAAAGATGTGATATTCCGAGGAAATCATCTGGCATGTTGTCGTTGATGTGGGAGGTATCCCGATCGTCACCGAGCGCTCACTTGAAAAAGATCCGGTTGAAATTGGAGAACAGGTATATGTCTTAATTTACCGCCTGTATATATTTTGATGAAAACCAGACCTATCTTGTAGAAAATAAGGAAATGCAGGAAGGCGAGGTCTTCTACATTTAATCACAAGGAAGGATTACTTATGAAAATCGAGGGAAAAAAAATACTCCATACGGATGTCCTCATCATCGGCGGCGGCACAGCAGGCTGCTACGCGGCAATGACCATCCGTGAACAATCCGATTATTCCATAATCATAGCAGAAAAAAGCCAACATCAGGCGCAGCGGCTGTCTGGCAGCCGGAGTCAACGCGCTCAATGCCTATATCACCAAAGGTCATGTTCCGCAGGATTACGTGGACTACGCCACAAAGATGCCGACGGCATCGTCCGGCCGGATCTGCTTTTTGACCATGTCCGAAGGACTCAACCGTGTGACCGCCAAAATGGAACAGCTTGGTCTGGTCATCTTAAAAGACGAAAACGGCGAGTATGTGGCAAGAGGAAACCGCAATATCAAGATCAACGGCGAAAACTTCAAGCCGCTTCTTGCAGATGCTGTCAGCAAATTAACGATGTGACCGTCATCAACCAGTTAAACATTACCGATTATCTGGTAAACAATAATAAGATCGAAGGAGCCGTCGGTTTTTCCATTGCAGACGGTACGGCCTACGAGATCCGCGCAAAAAGAAAGTGCTGATTGCAACCGGAGGAGCCGCAGGACTTTACCGTCCGAACAATCCGGGTTTTTCCGTCATAAAATGTGGTATCCGCCGTTTAACACCGGAGCCGGATATGCCATGGGAATGGAAGCCGGAGCCGAGATGACCACATTTGAGATGCGCTTTATCGCCCTGCGCTGTAAAGATACGATCGCTCCGACCGGAACGATTGCACAGGGTGTCGGAGCAAAGCAGATCAACGCACACGGAGAAGTGTATGAGACAAAATACGGTCTGACTACTTCCCAGCGTGTGTACGGAACTGTTGAAGAAAAAACGTACAGGGACGCGGACATGTTATCTTCGCACCGAAGGCATCTCCGCAGAGCAGGATGAATCGCTCTTAAAAAGCATACTTAAACATGGCACCGGGACAGACGCTCAAGTGGGTGGAATCCGGGAAAAATCCAAGCGAACAGAACGTGGAAATTGAGGGAACCGAGCCGTATATCGTAGGTGGTCATACCGCCAGCGGTTACTGGGTAGACACCGAACGAGAGACAACGATCCACGGACTCTATGCTGCCGGAGATGTGGCAGGCGGCTGTCCACAGAAATATGTAACCGGCGCACTGGTGGAGGGCGAGATCGCAGCCCATTCCATCGTGCAGAAATTAAACGAAGAACAGGTGGCAGATACGGCGGCTTCTGATGAAGAAGCGGTTCTTGAAAATAAAATTGCCGAGTATGATGCATTTCTTACAAAGCAGGACTCCGGCATTTACCGTTGAGGAACTCGAGGAAGCCATGCAGAAAGTCATGGACGAATATGCAGGTGGAATCGGAACCCATTACCAGTTCAACGAAAAGCAGCTTGCCATGGCGGAAGAAAAGATAAAGAAACTGCAGATCCTTGCAAAAGGACTTGCGGCAGCCGATATGCATGAGCTGATGTTTATCTATGAGCTGAAGGAACGCCTGACCGTGTGCCTGACTGTGATCGCACATCTGCGTGCACGCAAGGAGACACGCTGGCACAGTTTCGCGGAGAATCTGGATTATCCGGAGAAGAGTGATGCATGGCTCTGCTATGTAAACTCGAAAAAGAACGGGGACTTCAGATTACGATGATCCGCAGAGATCTGGTGAAAGGAGGAGAAACCTATGAGCATCGCGATTGATTCCATGAAATGCAGGGCATGTGGAAAATGTCTGGATGTCTGTCCGGGAAGCCTGATCGTGCGCGGCGAAGACAAAAAGCCGTGATCCGGTATCCGAAGGACTGCTGGGGATGCGCCTCCTGTATCAAGGAGTGTCCGTTTGAGGCAATTTCCTATTACCTGGGTGCCGACATCGGCGGCATGGGAAGCCAGATGACCGTTCATACGGAAGGAGATCTGTTACACTGGCGAATTAAAAAAAACAGATGGTACAATAGAAACAATTGTTGTGAATAAAAAGGATTCGAATAAATATTAAGGAGGAAGATCATGAGTCAATTATCTCATCTTGATGCACTCGAAGCGGAAGCAATCTACATTATCCGTGAGGTAGCGGCAGAGTGTGAAAAACCAGTAATGCTTTTATTCCATAGGAAAGGACAGTTCGGTAATGCTTCATCTTGCATTGAAGGCATTTTATCCGGAGAAGCCGCCTTTCCCATTTCTTCATGTGGATACCACATGGAAATTCCACGAAATGATCGAGTTCCGTGATGAGACGGCAAAGAAACTTGGGATTAACATGATCGAGTATATCAACGAGGACGGTGTAAAGTAAAGCGTGGCATCAATCCGTTTGATTACGGCAGCCAGTACACCGACATCATGAAGACACAGGCATTAAAACAGGCGTTGAATAAATACGGATTTACTGCAGCATTCGGCGGCGGACGTCGTGATGAGGAAAAATCCCGTGCAAAAAGAAAGAATATTCTCTTTCCGTAATGAGAATCATGCATGGGGCCGAAAGAACCAGAGACCGGAGATGTGGAAACTTTATAACTCCAAGATCAACAAGGGTGAGAGTATTCGTGTGTTCCCGATTTCCAACTGGACGGAGACGGATATCTGGGAGTACATAAAGAGAGAAAACATCGATATCGTGCCGCTGTATTTTGCAGCAAAGCGTCCGGTGATTGAGCGTGACGGACAGATTATCATGGTGGATGATGATCGTCTGAAACTTCGTCCGGGTGAGAAAATTGAATACAAGAATGTGCGTTTCCGTACCTTGGGATGCTATCCACTGACCGGGGAATCGAATCCAACGCGACCACCATTAGATGAGATTATTGACGAGACCTTGAGTGCTGTAGAGTCTGAGCGCAGATACCGTGTCATTGACAACGAGGCAGCTGGCAGTATGGAACGAAGAAAGAGAGAAGGGTTATTTCTAAAATGAGCGGATTATTGAAATTTATCACCTGCGGTAGTGTAGACGATGGAAAGTCCACACTGATCGGACATATTTTATACGATTCCAAACTGCTTTACGCAGATCAGGAGAAAGCGTTGGAGCTGGATTCCAAAGTAGGAAGCAGCGGCGGTGCCATTGATTATTCCCTTCTTCTGGACGGACTGATGGCAGAGCGTGAGCAGGGAATCACGATTGATGTTGCATATCGTTATTTTACAACAGAAAAGAGAAGCTTTATCGTAGCAGATACACCGGGTCATGAGGAGTATACCCGTAACATGGCGGTTGGTGCATCCTTTGCAGACCTTGCCGTTATCCTTGTGGATGCAAAACAGGGGGTACTGGTACAGACCAGAAGACATGCCAGAATCTGCGCATTGATGGGGAATCCGTTACTTTGTATTTGCAGTAAACAAAATGGATCTTGTCGATTACAGTGAGGAGCGTTTCAAGGAGATCGTTGACCAGATTCAGGAACTTTCAAGGAACTGCATTTAGCAAGTGTCAAGATCATTCCGGTATCTGCAACCGAGGGTGACAATGTCACCACCCATTCCGACAATATGCCATGGTACACGCAGGAGCCACTGCTTGCTTACTTAGAGAATATCGATGTGAGCGAAAAGAAGCAGGAAGAAGGCTTCTATATGCCGGTACAGCGTGTCTGCCGTCCGGATCATACGTTCCGTGGTTTCCAGGGACAGATCGAGAGTGGCGCTGTATCGGTCGGTGATACAATAGTGACTCTGCCAAGCAATGAGCATGCAAAATGTAAAGAGCATTTTTAGTCGGAGATAAAGATGCACAGACTGCAGATGCAGGCCGTCCAGTTACCATCCAGCTTGACAAGGAAGTGGATGTATCCCGCGGATGTGTTCTCGCAAAAAGATACGAAGCTTCCGGTCAGCAAGAAATTTACCGCAACAATCCTCTGGATGGACGATGAGGAACTGACCGTCGGCAAAGATTATCTCGTAAAACTCGGGACACGTACGATTCCGGGTATCTTAAAGAATATCCAGTACAAGATTGATGTCAACACCGGTGAATTTATTCCGGTTGGCCGCCTGCGCAAGAACGAGATTGCGGTCTGCGATCTGGTATTGCAGGAAGAGATCGTCATTGATGCTTTTTTTGCAAAGCATAAGACATTGGGAGAACTGATCCTGATCGACCGTATTTCCAATATGACCTCCGCATGTGGTGTTGTGGAAAATCCAACGCTCGATGAGACCAAGGACTTAAAGTGTGCGTTTGCCCATGGAAATCTCAAGGCAAACGGAGATATCTTCGAGGAATATTACTATGACCTTGAGGCGATGAACGTCTTTAAGGTACAGCCTTCCGATAAAAACTTACACGATCGGTGATGTGATTCCGGTCAAGGGTGAGACGTATCAGTATCCGGACAGCTTTGATGTGGTTGTTCTGCGTGAGCAGGTAGCGGTATCCATCCGTGACCAGAAGGTTACTGCCATTATTCCGCTTGCTGACTTTGCATACAACGATGTGCCTGTCATCAACGGCCGTGGATTTGCAGTTCATGTAACAAGTGCCGCAGATGTGGATGCGTTCAAGAAGGAAAGCTTTCCGCAGAGGGCAGTGAGATCTCTGAGAACTTCTTTAATAAGTGGGTTGATTTTGAGACTTACCGCCGCATCGTATTTAAGGATGAGCACTGGACAGAATAATAATTTTATTATGAGAATGGAATCCCTGCTGGTTTTTAACCAGCGGGGGATTTTTTGCTGGAAAAATAAGTGGAAATAAAAGGTTGACAATAGGGTATGATTGCGGTATATTAACTATAACATATTAAACCTATTAGATAAGTATGAATTAGGGAAATGAAATGGGATTCAACACAGAACTACTACATGGTACAAAAACCGGAGATCCGGTGACCGGAGCCACACTTACCCCGGTGTACCAGTCCAGTGCTTTCTTTCAGCCATCGGCAGAGCAGCATGAGAAGCTGTTTCACAACAAAGCTGCTGGATATTCTTACACAAGAATCAATAACCCGACCATCGCAGCATTTGAAGAACGCATGACGGTTCTGGAAAAAGGTGTGGCATCCGTTGCCTGTGCATCCGGCATGGCGGCAATTACCAATGCCCTTCTGAATATCGTAGGAAGTGGTGATGAGATCATCACAAGCACCAGCCTGTATGGAGGAACGATTGATCTTTACCACGATCTGGAAGCGTTTGGGATTACAACAATTTTTGCAGATACGAATGATCTGGAAGATCTCGAATCCAAGATCACGGATAAGACGAGAGTCATCTTCGCGGAGACGATTGGCAATCAAAGCTGGATGTGACCGACATCCCGGCACTTGCAGGGATCGCAAAAGCGGCACAATCTTCCGCTCATGATCGATAATACGGTAGCTACCGCGTTTCTCGTTCGTCCGCTCGAACTTGGCGCGACATCGTGATCAATTCCACATCCAAATACATCAACGGCAACAGCAGTGCCATCAGTGGTGTGATCACTGATGCGGGAAAGATTCAAATGGGATCTGGAGCGGTATCCGGGCATGAAAGACTATAAAAAAAGTTTGCAAAATTTGCCTTTACTGCAAAACTGAGAAACGGATTGTTCCGCAACATGGGAGCCTGTATGGCGCCGCAGACTGCATACTATAATCTGCTTGGTATGGAGACACTGGGGCTTCGTATGGAGCGGGCGTGTGACAACGCAATGCAGCTTGCGGCTTATCTGGAAACCATTCCGGGAATCAGCGTAAACTATCCGGGACTTGCATCAAGTCCGTGGAACGGTGTGGCAAAAGCAGTTGCTGGATGGAAGATTTGGAGCAATTTTAACCATTCGCGTGGGAAGCAAGGAACGCGCTTTTCGCAATCATGAATGCGCTGACCATTCCGCAGATCGTATCCAACATCGGAGATACCAAGACACTGATCGTACATCCGGAATCCACACTGGCGGCACACTCAACCGAGCAGGAAAAGATTGACGCCGCCGTATTTGATGATATGATAAGAATAAGTGTCGGTATTGAGGATATCGAAGATCTGAAGCAGGATTTTACAGCAGCAATCAAAATACCGTCGGATAAACAAAGAAAAATACACAAGGTTTAAAGGAGAGAGTAATGGCTGTTGATTATGCTACATTGAAAAAAGGCGGATTTATGCGCCAGAAACAAAAAATAATTTTTCCCTGCGGCTGGCTGTGGTAGGTGGAAATCTTACAGCAGAGAATTTACAGATTATCGCAAAGGTTGCAGAAAAATACGGAGACGGACACGTACATCTGACTTCCCGTCAGAGTGTGGAAATCCCATTTATCAAACTTGACGATGTAGAAGAAGTTAAGGAAGTGCTGGCAACCGGGGGGATGTAAGCCGGGTGTGTGTGAATGCGTGTCCGTACGATTACAGCCTGTCAGGGATCGGCGGTATGCCCTAGTGGAAATATTGACAGTTATGATATTGCAAAAAACTGGATGAGAGATATTTCGCCAGAGAACTTCCGCATAAGTTTAAATTTGGTGTAACCGGATGTCAGAACAACTGCTTAAAAGCAGAGGAAAATGATGTTGGTATCAAGGGTGCATCTATTGTGGAATGGGAGGAAGCAGCCTGCATCAACTGTGGGATCTGTGAGAAGACCTGCCGCGTGGATGCAATCAGCACCGTGGACGGAAAAATCGTTCTCGATGAGGAAAAATGTAAACAACTGCGGACGCTGTGTAAAGGCCTGTCCGACCGATGCATGGAAAGCGACACCTGCATTTGAGGTATCTTTCGGTGGACTGTTTGGAAACCGCGTATACAAAGGCGAGAATTATCTTCCGCTTGTGACATCCGAGGAACAGTTATTCCGCATTACCGATGCGGCAATCCAGTTCTTTGATGACAATGCCAATCCAGGAGAGCGTTTCCGCATGACACTCGAGAGAGTGGGACTTGATAAATTTGAAGAGAAGATAAAGGAGGCATACAATGGCTGATTTTACAATTGATGAAACTGTAGATATTACTGATGTGGTCTGCCCGATGACGTTTGTCAAGGCAAAAGGTGGCCATGGAAGAGTTAGAGATCGGACAGGTGCTTTCCGTACATATGAATGATGGAGAGCCGGTGCAGAACGTACCGAGAAGTTTCAAGGAAGAGGGACAGCAGGTATTAAAGCTGATCGACAATGAAGATGGAACTTATGACCTTATTGTAAAGAAACTCGAAGAGTAGACAAGAGAGGTTAAGCGCATGGCAGCAAGAGTAAGTAAAGATAATTTTGAAGCGGAGGTTTTGCAGGCTTCTATACCGGTACTGGTGGAGTTTTATTCCGATTCCTGCATTCCGTGCAAACAGATGTCCACCGATTCTTGGCGATATCGAAGATGATTATGAGGATCGCTTAAAAGTGGTCAAAGTCAATGCAAATTTTGACGGGGAACTGGCAGAACAGTATTCCGTTATGGTTTCTCCGACCATCCTGTTTTTCAAAGATGGAAAGGAAGCAGAGCGTGTGCGCGGTCTGATTAAGAAGCCCGGAACTGGAAGAAATTGTGAAAAAAAATATATTTAGGAGGAGTTACCGATGAAAGTAACAATCGCAGGAAACGTAAAAAGACATCAAAGAGGGAACCACGCTGGCACAGCTCGTTGTTGACGAGAAGGTTGAAAATCCGGAATATGTGACCGTTACCGTAAACGATGATTTCGTAGAAAATCACGATCTTGCAAACGTAACATTAAAGGAAAACGATGTAGTTGAATTCTTATACTTCATGGGAGGAGGAAGCTTCTAATGGCATTTACCAATGAACAGATGGAGCGTTACAGCCGTCACATCATCCTGCAGGAGGTTGGTGTGAAGGGACAGAAAAAGCTCCTTAACGGAAAAGTTTTGATTATCGGTGCAGGCGGACTCGGTGCACCGGCAGCAAAGAATGTATCTTTGCCGCAACGACCGGTGTGGGGAACCATCGGTATTGTCGATGCAGATGAAGTTGATCTGTCCAACTTACAGCGTCAGATCATTCACGGCACCGCAGATGTAGGAAAAGCAAAAGTAAAATCTGCAAAGAGACCATGAACGCAATGAACCCGGATGTAACTGTAAATACATACCGTGAGTTCGTTACTTCTGAAAATATTATGGATCTCATTAAAGATTATGATTTTATTATTGACGGAACAGATAATTTTCCGGCAAAATTCCTGATCAACGATGCATGTGTAATGGCAAAGAAAGCCATTTTTTCCCATGCAGGAATCATCCGTTTCAAGGGTCAGCTCATGACCTATGTTCCGGGAGAATATGCTATCGTTGTGTATTCAAGAATCCACCACCAAAGGATGCAGTTCCGACCTGCAAGCAGGCTGGTGTCATCGGCGCAATGGGCGGTGTTTATCGGATCCTTACAGGCGATGGAAAGCCATCAAGTACCTGATCGGTGTTGGCGATCTCTAACCGGAAAGCTTCGACTTTCTTTGATGTTAAAGATGGAATTCCACACGATCAACCGCCAAAGGCAGATCATATAAGTGTACCCTGTGGCGATCATCCGACCATTACAGAACTGATCGATTACGAGCAGATCGAGTGCCCGGATCATTGAGGTATCGCGCGATATCTCCTCCCTACGCAAATCGCCTGCGAAGCAGACTTTATGCGATTTGCCCTCGAAAGGAGGAAAATTTTATGCTTACCATGAAAAAGCAGACTATGAAAAAATCTAGCTCATGCGAAGGAAAACCCGGAAAGAGGCAGTGGTTGATTTCGTGGCAACCAGCAAGACGGTGACAAAAAGATCATCGAGAAGGTGTGTACCTTTCTGGAGAATGTGATTCTCCGCCACCTTCACGAGCATTTTTCCATGGTGAACCTGAAGGAACAGCTGGCAGCCGTCAAGAATATGCGGTACAAACAAGCTGGTACCGCTTGGCAACTAATCCGGAATCGCTTAGGCGCGTCCGTCCGAGGAGATAAGCGTCTGGCATATGATCCGACGGTCAATTACATTCTTTCCTGATGGATAGGGATCGGCGGGTAGCTTTTGACGGTGACAAAGAAAATGTAGGCGATTGAAAGAACTGGTTGTCAGTAAAGGGTAACTCAAATCTTGCGGATGGAATTTTCTATCTGGGGTATCTCGCGTAAGCGATATCTCTATGCAGCTTAAGTACTTAGCCGAATAGAAATGCTGCTCAGTACAATATTAAGAGGCAAAAGCATTTTTCGGTAGTATGGCAGAGATTATATTTTTTATGATCAGTAACAAAAATGCCAGACCGTAATAAGTCACAAATGAACCACAAAAGGTCATTGGACGGTTGTAATGAGTGAGGATGGATGCTACTGCAGGATCGATCTTTATCTTATGGGCTTCGTGGAATCACAGGGGTACCACAGGCCCAGGGGGTCACCATTGCCACGAGATGCCGACGCAGCCAGAGATGCCAAATGCTCCGATCCAGGTGTATCCCTTAAACAGGTGGATGTAGATGCCGAGCAGTGCAAGTGCCATTATACCAAGAATTCCACCATTTAAAAAGACCGATTTTTCATTTCTTTTTACCAGTAAGAAAAAGTTTTTGTTTTTCCGGTGAGTGTTTCATCCATCAGGACACGGATAGTAACTGCCAGCGACTGGGTACCGACGTTCCCGGCCATGTCAAGCACAAGGGACTGGAAAGCAGATTACAATCGGAAGTACAGCCACAACATGCTCAAAGACACCTACAACAGAGGAAACGATCATCCCAAGGAACAGCAGGATGATGAGCCATGGGGAGACGTCATGCTTTGTGCCGTGGTTTCTTTGAGATCTTCTTCGGCGGTGAGGCCGGCCAGTTTTGCGTAGTCTTCCCCCATCTCATTGTCAACTATCTCTACGATATCTTCGGATGTAATAACACTGAAAGAGACCTGTCCTGCGACAGGACAGGAATGGACCTTCCTCGAATAATCCATGATTTTTTCCATGCAGTCAATTTTTTCGTGATCGGTTACCGATGGATAGAGCGACGACAATATCGTCAAGCACATCATGTTTTCTTGCAATAATAAGATCTTTCAGATCAATAGCACCGGCAAATTTCAGGGATTCATCCAGTACATAAATGGTTGAAATATTGTCATTAAACAGCCGGCCTGACGCACCAGTTCGCTCATTGCCCGACGGACGGAAAGTCCCCTTTGAATGCAGATTGGTTGTCATGCAAAGCCTGATTTCGATTCATAGGAAAGAAAGCATTTTTACATCTTTTTTATGGCAGCTTTGTCCAGGTTTTCCACGATTTCATATTTTTTATCGTCGAGTGTTTCGAGGACGTCAACGGCATCATGGAACTAATCGGAAACCACTTTGGCGGCATTGATGGATGGAGAGTTGGCAAAGTAGATTTGTGGTTCATCCAGATATGCGAAGAGCTTCCCGCAATTTTCAGCATTTCCAGAAGCGTATAAATACGTTTCACTTTTTTTGAGTCATAACCGTAAGCATATCGGCAATGTCGTTTTCGTGATACTAGATAGGATGCTATTTTAAGATTTCATGGTCATTCTGTTTGCTTTCTGATCAGCTTTGTAAGCCTTAAATATTTCTTGTTCAGGGCGAATTCCTCCTTTTCCTTGTGTGCAGTCATCATGTGCAACAAAAGCTACATCATGCTGGGTGGATATGCACACACAGAAAGGGCTCAGGTATACAGTTTTATATATTCAGGTATCAAAAGCACCTACCGGTGCTTTAAACATCATGAATCGGCAAAAATTCATTTTCCAGCGAAAACGATACTTGCCAGTGAAAAGCATCGGTATTCAAATGTCTACTGCCCAAAAACTATCGCTACTGTCCATGAATTTCACCTCCATTACTCAGATTTTTATGATTGTGGGATTTAAATCCTTGGTTATGGTAGCATTTGTGTTCCGATTTTTCAACCCTGAATCACGTAAAATTTTTGTAAAAGGAGTATATTTTGTTATTATTGGAGAAAAGAAAATAGCGCATTGTATAGGGTATGGTAAAATAGAAAGAATAAAAATGCCATTATTTATGAAATAGATTTTTGAAAATCAGAGGAATAACATGCACGATTTATCATTATAGGAAGTACCCGCGTGTCTTTCGGCAGCTGTTTACGCAAAGCGCGCCTGTCTGGATGTGGTTGTTTTAGAGAAAGAGCCGATGGGTGGCGGACAGATGATTTATACGCAGGAAGTTGATAATTATCTGGACCGCCTGAAACCACGCCTGACCTTGGCACAGAAATTTTGAGCAGCAAAAAGCGCTGAGTGTCTGTTCATCGCTGGCTTAAGTGGATAACGAGAGAAAAACATGGAACGTAAACACCGGAAAAGCTTCCGGAACTGTTTATGGCGACGTAAAAACAGTACTGCTGGCAACCGGAGCCGGACACCGGAAACTCCTCGGGGTGCCGGAGAAGAAACACTGGCAGGAGCCGGGGTGTCTTACTGTGCAACCTGTGATGGAGCTTTTTCCGTAACAAGACAGTGGCGGTTGTCGGCGGTGGAGATGTGGCACTGGAAGATGCCCCTGTATCTGGCAGCCGGATGTGAAAAAGTGTATCTGATTCACCGCAGACAGGAACTGCGTGGCACGAAGGTATTGCAGGAACAGGTGGCAAATGAGCCGAAGATCACCTTCCTGCCGGATACCGGTGAAAGAAATCTGTGGGGAGCAGATGGTCGATCATCTGGTAATCGCAAACACCGGAACAGGAGAAGAAAAAGAACTGCCGGTCAGCGGTATCTTTATCGCAGTTGGTATGAATCCGCAGACCGATGCGGTGGTTTCTGTGCTGGATTTAGATCATGGCTATGTGCGTGCCGGAGAAGACGGGGTGACGGAGCAGCCAGGCTTTTGTGGCAGGATGTCCTCAAACGAAGAAGCCGCGTCAGATTGTGACCGCGGTGGCGATGTTTTCAACAGTGTGACAAGTATTTTAGAGTATCTCAAAACTTATAAATCTGCTTTGCTGAACCCGGTGCTGGGGTTTTGGTTTGGCAAATGACTACTTGTGGGGGAGTGATGGCAAGGTTCATGCTACTTCCGGAAGAAGGGGGACATTCTTCTCCAGAAAAATTTACAAGTCAGCGCCGATGTTGATTTCAGGTTGATTTGACAAAGGTTTTACTTTTTATGCTATTAACGTTACATGATGGAACTACGGCGCAGTTGTAAATTTGTTCTTCCGAAAGAAATGTCCCCCTTCTTCCTGTAGATAGGAAAACTATAAGTAAAAGAATGATGCCCGCAAATCCTGTCTGTGGAACAAATATAAAGGAACCAGAACTTGCAGTTAAGGGGACGCCTCAAAAGCAGCTACGAATGCCATGAACTGAATAAGCATAAAAATACCCTGTTAAATCACTTGATGATAAGGCCGGGTATCTATAGATGAAAAATTAAAGGTTTAGGTGACGGTTTTCCGAAATTTTAAGGCTTGAAATCAGGAAATGTCACCTATATAGTAAAATTGTTCTCCAGATACCAGTTTTTTAGAAAAAGCGGTACCTGGAGAAGCAATTTTGATCTATAGAGACTTTCCGGTATCTGAATGTTAAATTTTCAATATATAGGTACCGCAATGGTATCTTTTTACATGAATTTTATTGGTATAGATACCACGATGACATACTGAAGGTGGCTGTATATTTGTTCCACAGACAGGATTTGCGGAAATATAGTCTCAACTATATTTTCTGGTTCATTGAAAGAAGGGGGGACATTTTTCGAAGAACAAATTTGCAACCCGCGCCGTAGTTCCACTCCATATAAAGCTGGCCAGCATAAAAAACTTTATAAAACCAACCTGAAATTAATATCGGCGCCATCTCTGCAAATTTTTCT
>VOFK01003639.1_pt1 | contig 23708 bp, 26 predicted proteins | sample 5384121 | NCBI WGS metagenome assembly VOFK01 (sample SAMN12384730, study PRJNA508395) | human gut metagenome | isolation source: healthy gut J | host: Homo sapiens | reverse complement strand
TCAAGGCCGCTTCGTTCAGTTACGTATTGCTGGCGGCGAGGCGGCGCTGTGCGTCCTTGCATCGTGCAAGCGCCCGAGCGGGAAGGGGCGACACGGACTGACGAGCATGGGAGCAGGCGTGGTGCTGAGACGGCGGTGCGTCTCGGCGAGCACGGCACGGTGCATGAGCTGGCCGAGGGCGAGCTGTTTCGGTGGGCCTACGCGAGGGCGAATTCGACGCGCTGCGCTTCACGCATCCCATCGCGCTCAGCGCGGAGCGCTGCATGGTGCATCTGCGGCTGACCAACGCCCGGTGGGCATGGAGCAGCTCGTGTTCCTATACCGCGCTCGGCGGCGGCCTGGCGCGCGTGGACAGGCTGTGGCGCACCTTTGCCGGAAAGGAGGGGAAGCGTCGCCGGCGTTCGACACGGTCGCGGCCGCGCTGGCAGCAAAGTAGCGGGGAGCAGGGGACAGACATGCGGTTCTGTCCCCTTTTTTTCCCTGCAAAAAGCGAAAAATCGGGGAATAAAAAAGCAAAAGTCCCTCCGAAATTTCCGGAAGGACTCTGGAGCTTGTGGCCGGACTCGAACCGGCGACCTGCGCATTACGAATGCGCTGCTCTACCAACTGAGCCACACAAGCATGCTATATATAGTGAGAAGTGGCCTTCTCGTTCACAGCTTTTTTCAGTATAGCATGGTTTTGAAAATTCGTCAAGATTTTTTTTGAAAATTTCTCTTGACTTTTCGCCACGGTTGGTTATAATGGTATAGTATCCTTGCTCACATCAAAGGGTGTGTGGGCCAAAAGTCCAAAAAGGAGGTGCTAAGAATATGGCAAAGATTTCGGCAAGTACGAGACGATCTTCATTGTCAACCCGTCTCTGGAAGAGGCAGCAGCTACCGCTGTTGTGGACAAGTTCAAGTCTCTCGTCGAGGCAAACGGCACGAACGTAGAGGTCGAGGATTGGGGCAAGCGTCGCCTGGCGTACCCGATCGGATCAGACGGAGGGTGTTTACACTCTGATCCGTTTTGAGTCCAAGCCCGAGTTCCCGGCTGAGCTGGACCGTATCTACAAGATCACGGACGGCGTTATGTTCTATCATCGTCAGCCTGGACGACTAAGGCGGTGAACTGAAAATGCTCAATAAGGCTATTCTGATGGGTCGTTTGACCCGTGATCCCGAACTTCGTCATACCCAGTCCAACATGGCTGTGTGCTCGTTCTCTCGCGATCGATCGCGGTCGCAAGGATCAGAACGGCGAACGCCAGACCGACTTCATCGACGCTGCGTCGCATGGGGCATCGAGCGAAGTTCGTTGCACAGTGGTTCACCAAGGGTTCCATGGCGATCGTAGTCGGCCGTATCAGTCCCGCCGCTGGCAGGATCAGAAACGGCAACAACCGCACCGCGATTGAAGTCAACTGCGATGAGGTTTCCTTCGGTGAGACCAAGAAGTCCCGCGACGCCTACAACGCAGGCGGTCAGGGCGGTTTTTACCGGCGGCTATGATAATGGTTCGCAGATGCGGCCCGAGCCTGCCGCGTCGCAGGTTGCCCGGCGTTCGATCTCCCGGCGGGAGATTCCGGATTTTCAGGAGCTCGCTGACGATGACGGCGATGTCCCATTCTAATCTGAAGGAGGTTACGTGACAATGGAAGAAACCAAGAAGGAAATTTACTCCCGTCCGGAGCGTGCAGAGCGTCCGCAGCGCGGCCGTCGCCGTCGCAAGGTTTGCGCTTTCTGCGTAGATAAGGTTGCACACGTTGACTTTAAGGATGTCGGCAAGCTGAAGAAGTACATGTCCGAGCGCGGCAAGATCCTGCCCCCGCCGCATGACCGGTACCTGCGCTGCTCATCAGCGTCAGCTGACTGAGGGCAATCAAAGCGTGCACGTCACATCGCTCTTCTGCCGTACACCGCAGAGTAAGCGATATCATTCGTTTTTAATTGTTTTAAGGATACGCAAGGCCCTGTTTTCCTCGGAAAGCAGGGCTTTTTTGCGCCCCGAAGCAAAGTATTACACCTGCGTTACAATTGCACCCATACTATACACAAAAAGCACAACCTGTGGTATAATCATATAGCCGAAGAAAATACATCTTCGCCAATTTCCCTCGAAAGGAGCTACACACGATGACCTTCAAAAAGGTTCTTTCGTTTTTTTCTGACCGGCGCGACTGCGCTGTCCATGACGACCGCGGCGCTCGCGGCGGACGACACCCGATCATGCTGCCGGCGGATGTTGCGTCGCAGGACTGGTATGCGCCGGCGGTGCGCTATGTCATGGAATACGATCTGATGGATGTGGGCCGCCCGGACGACGGCACGACTGTATTTGAGCCGCTGCGCACGGTATCGCGGCAGGAGGTCGCGGACGCGATCTGCCGCGCCGCACGCTGCCTGAGCACAAAATTCGCCGGCGAGCCGAGCCAGAGCGGCATTTCCGGCATGGCGGATTACGCTGAAATCGGTCAGGATTACTACAACGCGATGGCGTTCTGCTACGAAAACGGCATCATGACCGGCTCGGACAAAAAGCTGAACCCCGGCGCCGCTATCACCCGGCAGGAGTTCGCAGCCGTCCTTCAGCGCACGATGAAGCTGTTCGCGGAGAACGGCCTTGCCGAAATTGTCCCCGGCGACGGCATGGCGGTCTATGAGTTCAGCGACAGCCGCAGCATCCAGAACTGGAAGCCATCTCGTCGGTTTCGTTCTGCCTCAAGAACCACCTTATGCAGGGGCTACAACAGGAACGCATTCAACCCGCTGGGCAATGTAAACCGGGCGCAGGTCGCGAAGGCGCTGAGCAATATTGCCGCCGCCGCAAAGAAATAACAGAAGATACAGAGGAAAGACGATCGTTTTACGACAGTTTCATCCGAGGCCATGTGCCTCGGATTTTTTTCGCGCAAGACTAAAAAGTTTGCACATGTCATGACACGTGTGCTATAATAGCTGTAAAACGGCTATCGGCAGCACCGCATCATAAGAGCGGCGGTGCTTGACAGGGAAGGAGCATAAACGAATGAAAGCATATTTCGACAGCATCGAAAAGGAGGTTCCGGAAGCGTTGCGGGAGGTTTTTCTCGACCGGCACGACACGGCAGTCATCACCATTGACATGCACGACGGCCATCTGTCAACCGACCCGGACTGCCCGTGTCCGTCTCCGCGCGGACGCGAGATCATCGAGCCGCTGAATCATTTTATGGACGAGGCGCGCGCACTCGGCCTGCCGGTCATCCATGTGCGCTCGACGCTTCGCAGGGACGGCGCGGATGAAAAAGCTGTTCCCGTCGGCGTGGCGCATGGTGTTTCCGGTTACGGTCGGCGAAATCCCCAACATCGCAGAGCACGCCCTCGAGGGCACGCGCTGGAACAGAATGTCCATCGACGTACACGACGAGGATTACATGGTGACGACGAAAAAGCGCCTGAGCGCGTTCTACCCCACCGACCTCGAGCTGCTGCTGCGCAATCTGGGCATCCGCCGCGTGGTGCTGACCGGCTGCATGACCGACTGCTGCGTCATCAATACCGCGTTCGACGCCGCGAACCGCGATTTCCGCGTGGTCGTGCCGCGCGATCTGACCCGCGGCTCCGAGCATCTGGAGGAGCCGGCGCTGCGCATGATCTCGCTGCATCTGGGACTGGTCGTGGATTCGGAGGCGCTGCTCGGCGAATGGCGCTCGCAGAAGGAATGAAAAGGTGAAATACAAGAAAGCTATGCAAAATCGGAAGAACGGAAAAATGTTGGCTGGCGGCGGTGTTCTTTTTTCTGGGTATTTTATAATTTCCCGGGATTTCCGGCCTACGGCAATGAAACGGCCTGCATCATACACGGTCTGATCAGCTTTGTCGGCACGGTGCTGTCCGTGTATATCGGCTGCAAGCTGACCGAAAAGGAGTATCCTCTGATCGAGGATGAGGAACAGAAAGAGACGGCGCAGGAGGATACGCATCCCGCGGCTGAAACCGAACGGAACAGATAAAGGATAACAGAGAAATGACAACACAGGGTTTACTTTCAGACAGAAACGGTATGGATCGTTTTTGCGGCATATTTTCTATTTTTGATCGCTATCGCACGCTACACGACATGGAAGGAAAAACGTGACGCAGGCAAGGTCGATCTACAGGGCGGCCGGTTCAAGTGGCCGGTCATGGTCATGACCTATATCGCCTCGTGCATGAGCGTCTGGGTATTTTTCGCAGGCCCGGGCGCGTATTACCGCTACGGACTGGGCTACTTCTTCTCGGAGATGTGCATCTACTCCATGTTCCCGATCATCTGCTACTTCACGATGACCAAGGTATGGCTGGTCAACCAGCAGAAGCACTTCACCACACCGGCGGATTTCTTCTACTGCCGCTACAGGTCCAAGGCGCTGACCGTCATCATCGACCTCGTCTACATCGTCTGTGCCGTGCCGTTCATCTCGGCGGTTCTGGTGGCGGGCGGCCGCGCGGCTGAGGTCGCGACCGGCGGCGCGGTGTCCTCGCAGACCTTCGCTCATCTGCGGCATCATCATGACCGTATTCGTCATGCTCGGCGGCGTAAAATCCACCGCGCTGGCGGATGCCGTACAGGGCTGGTTTTTCATTCTGGCGCTGTGGGCGATCATTTTCGTCACGCTCAAGGTCGTGTTCAACGGCTCGCTCATCGAAGCTTTCCAGACCGTCCGCGTGCAGACGCCGGACTGGTTCTCCTATCCGGGTCCGATCGGCGTGTGCACCTATCCGTCGCGCGTCAGCTATCCGCTCGCGTGCGCGTTCGGCTACACGCTGCTGCTGCCGCAGGTCTTTGTACGCTCGGGCTATTACAGCGCGGGTCTGAAGGACCAGCGTCAGATGGCGTTCCTCGCACCGTTCCTGCAGATCATTGTCTGGGGCGGCACAATGCTCATCGGTCTGGTCGCGCTAGCTGCCATGCCGGACCTTACCAGCTCGGAGACCGAACTGGTTATCCCGTATATGTGCAACATCATCGCGGGCACGCACGGCGTGCTGGCGCAGATCTTGATGATCGTGTTCCTCATCGGCGTGCTGGCGGTCGGCCTGTCCACCGCGAACGCGCTGCTGATGGTCATGTCGTCCATCATCTACAAGGACCTGCTGGTCGGCATCGGTCACTGCAAATTCAAGACGTCCGAGACCTCGGTTATCCGCGTGGTTATTCTGCTGTTCGGCGCGGTGACAGTTGCCGTATCGCTCATGCACTGGGAATACGTCTACAATCTGATGATTTTCGCGGATTCCCTGGTCGAATCGCTGTTCCCGGCGCTGGTATTCGGCATTTACTGCAAGTGGGCGACCCGCAAGGCGGCCATCGTTTCCATCTCGGCCGGTGCGATCGTCATCTGCCTGACGTTCTTCGTCTGGGACCTCGGCTATGTGTGGTACGGCACCATCGGCCTCGCGACCGCGCTCGTGCTGATGTATGTCGTCTCGAAGCTGACCAAGGACGACCCGAAGGACAGCGAGGACTTTTACGAGGCGCTTGACTCCGGTCACAGACGCTTCTTATGCGCATCAAAGCAAAAATCAAGTAACAGCAGGAGGGCGAAATCCCATGCTTCGATTTACGCTCAACGGCGCATCGGTCGAGGTGCAGGACGGCGAAAGCCGCACGCTGCTCGAGTTCCTTCGAAACGTCCGGTGCATGAAGGGCACAAAGGAGGCCTGCAGCACCGGTCACTGCGGCGCGTGCAGCGTGCTGGTGGACGGCAGGCTGACGCGTTCATGCGTGACGCTCCTGCGCCGGGTGGACGGAAAAACGGTAGAGACCATCGAAAATGCGCCGAACGATGCCATGCTGCAAACCATTCAGCGCTCGTTCCTCGATGTCGGCGCGGTGCAGTGCGGCTTCTGCACGCCGGGCATGGTCATGGCGGCAAAGGCGCTGCTGCTGCACAATCCCGCGCCGGACGAGCGGGAGATCTATGACGGACTGAAGAACAACTACTGCCGCTGCACAGGCTATGTCAAGATCATCGAGGCCGTCAAGCTGGCGGCGGCGCGCCTGCGCGGCGAGGACCCGTCTATCGACACGTTCCGCGACCACGAAAGCACGGTCATCGTGGTCGGTGAAGATCAGGGCGTGCCGCCCATCACCGGCTCTGCGGTCGGCAAGTCGGTCTGGGATGTGGACGGCATGGACAAGACCGGCGGCAGGCTCAAATTCTGCGACGACTACACCGCGGAGGACATCGGCGCGGACACTCTGCTGCACGGTGCGTTCGTCTGGGCACCGGTGCCGCACGCAAGGATCAACGCAGTGGACGCACCGCCGCCGAACAGGCGGAGGGCGTGGTCCGCATCGTCACCGCCGCCGATGTGCCCGGCATGAACAAAATCGGCACATGGACACCCGAACAGCCGGTGTTCAGCACGGACGAGGTGAACTTCCTCGGGGACCATCCAGCGCTTGTCGTCGCGGATACCGTGGAGCACGCGAGAGCGGCCGCGAAAGCTGGTCAGGATCGACTATGAGGAGCTGCCCGGCATCTACACGATGGCGGACGGGTATCGAAAGAACAGCTTTATCGTGCACACCGGCCGCAAGAGCGGCGATGTGGAGCAGGCAAAGCAGCGGCCGGACATCGTGAAGATAAACGTTTCCAAGGAGATCGAGCCGCAGGAGCACGCCTGCATGGAGCCGGTCTCCGCTATCGGCATGGTGCAGGACGGAAAAACGACCGTCTATGCCTGCACGCAGGCGCCGTTCGAAATCCGCAGCATGCTGGCGAAGATTCTGGACAAGCCCGAGGAGGACATCCGTGTCATCGTGACGCCGCTCGGCGGCGGCTTCGGCAAGAAATGCGACTCATTTCTTGAAGCACCGGCGGTTGTTGCCGCTCATGCCTGCGGCAAGCCGGTCAAAGATTACGCTGACGCGCAGGGAGGACCTGCTCCTCACCACCAAGCGGCACGGCTATCATACGGACTACGAGATCGGCTTTACGCCGGACGGCAGGAATTTCAGTATCTGGACTGCCGGATGTTCTCCGGACGGCGGCCCGTATGAGTGCGAGAGCTACGGCACGCTGATGACCGGCGCGCTGATGAGCGGCGGCCCGTACATTATTCCCAATGTCCGCGTCGAGGGCTCAGCCATCCGCAACAACAACTTACAGGGCGGCGCGTTCCGCGGCTACGGCATCAATCAGGCGGCGATCTCGATCGAAACTGCGATGGACATGATGGCGGAAAAGCTGGGCATCGACCCGTTCGAGCTGCGCCGGCCGCAACATGCTGTCTATCCGGGTGCGACCTCGGTCGGCGGCGAGGTGCTCAAATACAGCATGGGCATGATGGATACCATCAACCAGTGCGAAAAAGAGCCTGAAAAAGGCGCTCAAGGAGTACGAGGGTCAGTATCCCAAAGGCAGCAAGGTGCTCGGCTGGGGCATGGCCTCGGGCTTCAAGAATGTAGGCGTCGGCAAGGGTATCTTCACCGATGACGGTGCGTGCAGGCTGATTTTACAGGGCGACGGCCGCCTGCACATGATCGTATCCGGCACGGATATGGGACAGGGCTTCCGCACTGCCATGACGCAGATCGCGGCGGAAACGCTCGGATATGGACATCTGCGACATCTATATCACCAACGGCGACACCGAGCTGACCATCCCGACCGGCGAATCGGTCTCCGAGCGCCAGACGCTGTGCGGCGGCCGGGCGGTATATGAGGCGTGCGTCAAGCTCAAGACAGGATTTAGACAGCCATCCGTGGCGGCCGGGCGAGGAACGCCGCGCGGAATACTATTATGCATCTGACCCGTGCTTTGCCATCGGTGATTTTGAGGGTGCAAAGCAGCGCGGTGCAAAATACCGCAATTTTCCGGCGTATGCGTATGCCACGCAGGCCGCCATTGTCGAGGTGGACAAAGAACCGGCGAGGTCCGGCTGCTCAAGATCATCGCGGCGCACGATGTCGGCCGCGCCATCAATCCGCATATCATCGAGGGTCAGATGCACGGCTCGTGCTCGATGGGACAGGGCTACGCACTGACCGAGGGATATCCCGACGAAAAACGGCTATCCGGTCAAGACGCTGTACCGTCAGCTGGGTCTGCCGCGTGCCGAGGATACGCCGGACTACGAGATCATTCTGATCGAGGACCCCGAACCGCAGGGTCCGTTCGGCGCGAAAGGCATTTCCGAGGTAGCGACCGTGCCGGTGACGCCGGCGATCCTGAACGCCGTGTCGCGTGCCATCGGCGTTCGCATCAATAAGGTTCCGGCGTCTCCGGAGGTGGTTCTCGAGGCGATCCGCACCGGAAAATGCGACGTGCCGACCATGGAGCAGCAGGTCAAAAGAGCTGGAAAAATGATAAAAGCAGAGCGCTCCCCTGTCGGGAGCGCTCTCAGTCTGTCGAAAAAGTCCTTTTTCGCGACAGCTTATTTATGAAAAACATATTCCTTCCGGAACGTTCGCGGCGACATGCCGACCGCCTTGAAAACTGCGCGTTGAAATGGCTCGGATTGTCGTATCCGACCTGTGCGGCGATGCGCGTCACCGGCAGCTCGGTCGTGATGAGCAGCGTCTGCGCCTCGCCGATGCGCCGCCGCAGGACATACTGAAGCGGCGAATAGCCGGTCACATCCTTGCAGACGTGCGCGAGGTAGTACGGACTGACGTGCAGCGCGTCCGCCATGCTCTGAAGCGAGAAATCCTCGGCAAAATGCCGGTCGATGTAGTCCTTGATGCGCTGCGCGAATACGTTTTCTCCGCGGCTGCCGTCCTGCGCGGCGGCGGCGAGGAACTGCTGCACGAGCGTCAGCAGCGCCATCAGCAGATGATGCGCGCCGTCGTCGTTGCCTGCGGTCAGCTCGCTGTACAGCACATCATACAGCCTTTCGAGACGGACGGTCTGCGCCTCGGTCAGCGGGCAGACAGGCGAGGCATCGTCCGGGATGAGCGCGTTTTCGCGCAGTCCGGGCACGCTCAGACCGCCGAGCGCCAGACTGAACGAGGCAACCGGCCGGTCGGGGCCGGATGGCTCATCGTGCACCACGCGGCTGTTATAGATGAACAGGTCGCCCCGGCGCGCGTCATACGGCATGCCGCCGACGAAATAACGGCTCTCGCCGCCGCGCACGAGCACGATCTCCACCAGATCGTCATGCGCGTGCATGACGCGCGCGGATGCGCGGACGCCTCTGCATCCGTCCTGCTGACGGAAAACAGGCGCGGCGGCCGGGTCAGCCCGAACGGCGGCTCATATTCCTTTTGACAAAACACTGTATCAATTTTTTTCGCCCTTTCCGCCTGAATATAGTATCATCGTAGCATAATCAGCCGTATATCGCAAGAGAAACGCGCCTCGGAGTCCGACGGAGCTTCCAGACCTTCCTGAATGAATGCACAAAAAGAAATGACGTAAAACTGTGCAGAACAACGAGATGCTGTGGGAGTTTTTTATAATTCGCGCAAAAATCCCTTTGCATTGACAGGCAAATATCGTATAATTTAGGATAGAGGCTTCGGCAGATGGCGAAAGCGCGCCTGCCGGAGCAAATATCTGGAGAGGTGATAGACATGGATTTCATGGCTGAATACAAGCACTGGCTGGAGAGCGGCGCACTGAGCGCAGAGGAGCACGCAGAGCTGCAGTCGGTTGCAGACGATAAAGAAGAGATCGAGAGCCGTTTTTATGCGCCGCTGTCGTTCGGCACGGCAGGCCTGCGCGGCGTTCTGGGGCGTCGGCCTCAACCGCATGAACCGCTTTACCGTCGGTCAGGCGGCGCAGGGCCTTGCGAAGCTGATCGTATCGAACGGTCAGGAGGCGATGGACCGCGGTGTTGCGATCGCATACGACTCCCGTCACTTCTCGCCCGAGTTCGCAAAGCAGTCCGCGTGCATCCTCGCCGCGAACGGCATCAAGGCGCTGATCTTCGACGAGCTGCGCCCGACCCCGGAGCTGTCCTTTGCAGTCCGTCACTACGGCTGCATCGCGGGCATCAACATCACCGCATCCCACAACCCGAAGGAATACAACGGCTACAAGGTCTACTGGGAGGACGGCGCACAGCTGCCTCCGGCCGAGGCGGACGTAGTCGCAAAGGAAATGGCGGCGACCGACATCTTCACCGGCGTTAAGACCACGGATTTCGACGAAGCGGTCAAGAGCGGCATGATCCGCATTCTGGACAAACAGACCGACGAGGCGTACCTCAGCGAGGTCATCAAGGTCGCGGTCAATCCGGACTGCGTTAAGCAGGTCGCAGACGACTTTAAGCTGGTCTACACGCCGTTCCACGGCGCCGGCTACCGTCTGGTGCCCGAGATCCTGCGCCGTCTGGGCTACAAGCACATCCTCTGCGAGCCGGAGCAGATGAAGATCGACGGCGATTTCCCGACCGTCAAGAACCCGAACCCGGAGTACAAGGAAGGCTTCTATCTGGCCATTGATCTGGCAAAGAAGAACGACGTTGACCTCATCATCGGCACCGACCCGGATGCGGACCGCACCGGCATCGTCCTCAAGGATAAGTCCGGTGACTACGTTACCCTGTCGGGCAATCAGGTCGGCGTGCTGCTCACCGATTACATCATCACCGCGAAGAAGCTGACGAACACCATGCCGGCGCATCCGGCGGTGCTCAAGAGCATCGTTACCACCGAGATGGCGCGCGCGGCGGCAGAGAAGAACGGCGTTGCGTGCTTCGACACCTTCACCGGCTTCAAGTTCCTCGCAGAGAAGATCAAGCAGTTCGAAAGGACGGCTCGCACGAGGAGTACATCTTTGCGTTCGAGGAGTCCCTACGGCTACCTGTGCGGCGACTACGCGCGCGACAAGGACGCAGTCACCGCCTCCATGCTGATCGCGGAGATGGCGGCTTATTACCGCACGCAGGGCAAGACGCTGTACGACGCAATGGAAGAGATGTACGAAAAAGTACGGCTACTACTGCGAGCAGAACCATTTCCATCGTCATGCCGGGCGTTTCCGGTCTCCAGCGCATGAAGGAGCTCATGCAGGAGCTGCGCGACAAGCCGCTGACCGCTGTCGGCCCGGACAAGGTCGACTTCACCCGCGACTACATGCCGGGTACCCGTACCTGCATGGCAGACGGCAGAGTCGAGCAGATGGAGCTTAAGGGGTCAGAACGTCATGTACTACGAGCTCGAGGGCGGCACGACCTTTATCATCCGTCCGTCCGGCACCGAGCCCAAGGTCAAGGTATATATCATGGCCAAGGGCGCAAACAAGGCCGAGGCTGAGGCGAAGGTAGACGTTCTGGCGGCTGCCGCAAAGCGAAATCGTCAAGTAATTCGCCCATATTAACTGAATACACAAAGAGCGGCCCGGTGCAGGGGAAAAATCCTTTTGCACCGGGCCGCGGAATTTGCTGCAAATTCTTGCCCGCTTCCGCGTGCGGGACGCGGAGATAGCGGTTGATTACTCTGTAATTATCTCATCCTCGCGGAGGATGACGCGGATGCCCCAGGGCGGAACGCTGTCCGGCCAGCATTCGCCCTCGAGCATGACGAAGGCGGCGTCGTACTTCGGGCGCTTTTTCGGGTACAGGCCGAGACCGTCCGTAAAGTAGAGACCGCGCAGCGAGTGAAACGCGCCCTCAGCGACAAGCTGGTCGACGTGCTCGAAAACCGGGCGGAAATCGGTCGCAGACTGGCCGATGAGCTCGAAATGCGCCATGTAGTCGGCAAATTCCTTCGCGTCGTGAATAACCTTGTCCGAGCGCAGCTTGTCGTCGCATTGCAGGATGCGCAGGTTGATGCGGCGGAAAAAGCTCGTGTTCTGCTGGAGCAGCTCGCAGGTCCTTTCGAGAAAGGCGCGGACGAGCTCGCCCGAGGTGGACATGGAGGTGTCGATGGCGATGACGAAATCCTCGATTTTGCGCGTCTCGCGCGTTTCCAGCGGCTCGATCAGCGGCATATTGCCGTAGCGGCGCAGACCGTAGGCGTAGTAGCCGTAGTCGAACGAGTCTGCGTCGATGGCAGTCTCCTCGCGCAGGGCGGAAAACCGCCGCAGAAAGGCGCGGTAGTCGGTCGTGCGGCGCGCGGAGACGGCAAGCTGCTCGCGTACGGCCTCGCCGCCGGTCGCTTCGCTGGCGAAAACCGTATCCATGGCGGTCTGGGTGCGCTGCGCCTGCTGCTGCCAGCGGCAGTCCTGATCGTCATCATCCTCGGCCAGAGCGTGTGCTCATCGACTGCGAAAAACGCGTGTGAGCGTCGCGCAGTCGTATGAATTCATGCGCTCGCGGCGGAAATGGCGGTAGACCGCCTCAGCTGTCAGCACAGGCATATGCTCGTGCAGCGAGCGGTAAAGCTGCGTCGCCGCACCGGGTCTTATCCGGCGCGAGGCAGCGGTAATCCAGACTGTCGAGCAGGCTTTCGACCGCAATGTCGCACGCGAGCGACCAGAGATCGCGGTCGCGGCCGCGCATTTTTCGCCGGATGGCGCAGCAGACAGTGAAAGACCGTGTGCAGATAGGCGCGGTTGACGCTCGTGCGGCTGCGCTCGAAGCGCTGCGCAAGCCACGCGCCGCTGAAATACAGCGCCTTTGCATCGGTCGCGAGCGAGCTAGTCTCGAAGCCGTCCTGCACCGGCAGCGCCGCGAGTGCGCCGTCGAGAAACGGCAGGTTCATATAAAGCTCGCTGCGGGCGGAAAACAGGATTTCGCGCCCGATATTGGCCATCGTTCGGACTGCATGGCCGAGCCTCCTTACAGATCGAATGTTTTTGCGCGTCCGCGCGGCGACGGCCGGCGGCGGCGAGCAGCACGGAGAGCGCAGCGGTCTGTCCGGCCTCGCGCGCGGCGGTGCAGGCGGCGTCTATGCCGGCATCCGACAGCACGGAAAGCGACAGCAGCACATGGAGCGAAACGCTGTCGCCCTGTTTTGCGAGCGCACAGGCGAGCGGGCCGCCGTGCTCACGCAGAACGGCGAGATAGTCCGCGCGTGCGCTGTCCGACAGAGCAAAGGCGCGGCGAGCCGCCGCACCGCGACCCGGGCGGCGATAGCGAAATCATGCCGTTCGGCAAGCTCGGAAAGCGCCCGGTCGTACTGCCGGAAGTTCAGCGCCGCGCCGTCAAAGCACTGGCGGTAGCTGTACCCGGCGCCGTGGATACGGCGCTGAAAGATGTGCGCCGGGCTGAGGTCCTCGAGCGCTCCTCGGTGTAGGCCGGGAACAGCAGCGGCGTGCACGTGTCGCCGTGCAGAAAGCGCACATCCAGCTCACTCGCGGTCTCGCCGAGTATCTTCGGCAGGCAGGTCGCGCCGCCGGGCGGCGCGAGCAGGCGGATGCGGTGCAGACTGAGGCAGTTCATCAGCGAGCCGCCGTCAAACGCGGAAACGCTGTCCGTCATGGTCAGCTCCTCGAGCGAGCGGCAGTTGTAGAACGCATAACTGCCGACGGTTCTGGCGTGCTTCGGCAGCGTCACTGCGCGGATGCTGTCCGCTTCGTGCACGGGGGAGCGAGGCCGCCGCAGGTCACGCGCACGGAAAAACGTGTCCCGGCCGGAGGGTCGGGGGGCGGCCGCTCAGGACATACCTGCCGAGCGCGGTGACGGGCGCGCCGTCGATCTCGTCGGGCAGCAGCACGACCGGGTCGCGTGTCTCGCACCGCAGGATGCACACCCCCTCCGCCTGCGTCTCGCAGGTGAGGATAAGTTCGTTTTCGCCGTCGATGCAGCGCATGGCTACCGCTCCTTTGCCTTTTTCTCGTGTAAATTATAGCACGTGCGCCGGACAACGGCAAGGCGGCACTTGTGCGGCCGGGGGAGGCGTGGTATAGTAGGGAATAGACAGAAACAAGGCCGAGGTGCTTTTCATGAATATCAAACGAGCAAAACAGGAGATCAAGAACGCGCTGCGCGCTTATCTGGCGAAGGACGAGTTCGGCGCGTGGCGCATTCCGCCCATCCGGCAGCGGCCGGTGCTGCTCATCGGCCTCCGGGCATCGGCAAGACCCAGATCATGCAGCAGATCGCGGAGGAGACCGGCGTGGGACTGGTTTCCTATACGCTGACTCACCACACGCGCCAGTCCGCGCTCGGACTGCCGTTTATCGAAAAAGGTGCGGCTCGGCGGCGAGGAGCGCACGGTGACGAGCTACACGATGAGCGAGATCATCGCATCGGTCTACCGCGAAATCGAGCGCACGGGCGTTTCCGAGGGCATCCTGTTCCTCGACGAGATCAACTGCATCTCGGAGACGCTGACGCCGATGATGCTCCAGTTTTTTTGCAGTGCAAAACGTTCGGCAATCAGCAGCTCCCGGCAGGATGGATGGTCGTGGCGGCCGGAAATCCGCCCGAGTACAATAAATCCGTGCGCGAATTTGACGTTGTGACGCTCGACCGCGTGAAAAAGATCGACATCGAGGAGGACTTCGGCGTCTGGAAGGAATACGCCGGAAAACGCGGCATTCACGGCGCGATCCTGTCCTATCTGGAGATCCGGCGCGACAATTTCTACCGCGTCGAGGCGACGGCGGACGGTTTGCAGTTTGTCACCGCACGCGGCTGGGAGGATCTGTCCGAGCTGATGCAGACCTATGAAAACGCTCGGTCTCCCGGTCGACCGGCAGGTCGTCGAGCAGTATCTCCAGCTGCCGCAGATCGCGTCGGATTTCGCGAACTATTTGCAGCTTTACGAAAAGTACCGTCAGGTCTACCGCGTCGACGAGATCGTTTCGGGCACATGGGAGAAGGTGCGCGCCTCCGAGCTGCGCGACGCGCCGTTTGACGAAAAGCTCGGCGTGCTCGGCCTGCTACTCTCGCGTCTTGCGGACACGGCGCGCGCGGCTTACCGGCAGGATGCGCTGACCGACGCGCTGCACGGCGACCTGCTGTGCGTCCGCGAAGGGGAAAAGACGCTCGGCACGCTGCTCGACGAGAAACGCGAGGAGCTGATGCGCCGCCGCAGCGGCTCGACCGACCGGGACGCGCTGTTCGTCGCAGCGCGCGAGGCGGAGCTGCTGGATACCTGGCAGCAGACGCTCGCGCTCGAAAAAACGCCGCGCGGTCAGGCGTTCGACCGGCTCAAGACGCTGTTCGGCGGCGAGGTCGAGGCGCGCGCACAGGCGGCCGACCGCGCAGACGAGGGGATGACGAACGCCTTCGCCTTTCTCGATGCGGCCATTCCGGATTCGCAGGAGCTCGTGCTGTTCGCCACCGAGCTGACCGCGAACTGGTTCACGTCGTGGTTCATCCAGAATTTCGGCTGCGACGCCTACTTTGCGCATAACAAAAAAGCTGCTGTTCGACGACACACGCGCACAGCTTTTACAGGATATTGATGCGGCAAAGCAGGAGAAGGACAACTGAAAAATTCGAAAAACCCTGCCGAAACGCGAAAAACGCGGATTGTCGGCAGGGGTTTTGCTGCTAGTCAAAAAGATTGACCACCCGAAACGCTTGACAAAACGCAGAAAAATTCTATTCTAAGGCTTGCTTCATGGGGATGAAGTCTTGGGCAACACCGCACAATGAAAGCTACGGCGCGTTGCGGAAATTCTGTATCCTGCCTTCGTTGCGATTTCACGGTAATACGTCAAGTATTACCGCAAAACCGCGCCTTGTCAGTACGCAGAATTTACTCGCAAATCGCTCTTGTTCAATTATGCGGTATTGCCCTTGAGACAATGAGGACGCTCCGGTATCTGCCGACGGGGCGTCTTCACACAAAAACAGGAGGTAACGTTATGTTCGATCATCAGATCAGCCGTTTTGAAAAGCGCATAGCCGACCTGCCCGATCAGCCGACGCTCGCGCCCGACGCGCTCAAGGCGTGGTTCGACAGCGCGCCCGAGCAGCTGCGGCAGGCGCTCAACCGGGTCTGCGCGGACGGAAAAACGCTCGAGGAGCGCATGGAGTCGCTCGTGATCGGCGCCTACGGCGGCACGGTGACGCGCGAAATGCTCGCGCAGGAGCTTCAGCAGGAGATCGCCGGCAAGGCTGAGCAGAGCGCGGTGCAGGCGTCGCTGAGCGCGCTGTCCGGCTCGTTCACGGACAGCATGCAGAGCACGGTGGAGGCGATGAACGCCGCGGACGCCGAGACGAACGCGCGCGTGGATCAGCTTTTTGTGTTCGGCACCTACGAGGGCGACGGCGAGACCAGTCAGTTCATCTCGCTCGGCTTTACGCCGCGCGCCGTGCTCATCTGCCGCACGGACGGCGCGTTTTCGCAGGCGAATTTGATCTACGGCGGCCTTGCGACGGCGGCATCGCCCGCAAAGACTGTCGAGATCACGGAGAACGGCTTCAACGTGCTGAGCTCGTCCTCGCTCTACAACGGCAATAACCCGATGTATACGTTCAAATATATCGCGCTGCGGTAAAAATGCACAGAAAAAGAATGCGGAAATCGTACGCTCTTTTACGTTCGGATTTTCGGGAAACCGCTTGACAGAAGAAGAGGCTTGTGTTATGCTATTAAAAAGCCGCATTGTGCATAGGCTTTTGTTAAGTGTGTATTTCCGATGCACCGCCGTGCCAAGCGTGACTCTACAACGAAAGAGAGGGAAAACATATGTATGCCATTCTGAAAACTGGCGGCAAGCAGTACAAGGTATCTGAGGGCGACGTAATCTACGTCGAGAAGCTCGGCGTGGAGGACGGTGCAACCGTTACTTTTGACGAGGTTCTGGCAGTAGGCGAGGGCGACAAGCATCACCGTCGGCGCTCCTTACGTTTCTGGCGCAGCCGTAACCGGCACGGTCGAGAAGACCGGCAAGGGCAAGAAGATCAACATCTTCAAGATGAAGCCCAAGAAGGGTTACCGCCGTCGTCAGGGCCATCGTCAGCCGTACACCAAGGTGACCATCGCGTCCATCAAGGCGTAAGGCCGTGACCAAGGTCACTTTTTCGCTGCAAGGAGGATAGGAATCCTCTCGGTAGATATTCTCGGCCACGCAGGCTATGCGGAGGAAGGGGAAGACATCGTTTGTGCGGCGATCTCCAGTGCGGTTATGCTGACGCATGCTCTGTTGTACGACGTACAGCACATCCCCGTTGACACGCTCATCGAGGACGAGGGCGCACACATCCGCTTTACCCTGCCGAAAGACGACGGTGGAGCGTGGTCAGGACGCACTTCAGGCACTAAAGCTGCATTTTTCCGAGCTGGAACAAAATTATTCCGATTTCTTAAACGTAATGGAGGTGCACACAGATGCTGAAGATTAGCTTACAGTTTTTCGCGCATAAAAAGGGCGCAGGTTCTACCAAGAACGGCCGTGACTCCGAGTCCAAGCGACTGGGTGTAAAGCGTGCAGACGGTCAGACCGTACCGGCAGGCAACATCTTGGTTCGCCAGCGCGGCACGAAGATCCATCCGGGCGTAAACGTTGGCCGTGGTTCGGACGACACCCTGTTCGCAAAGGTTGAGGGGCGTTGTTCGCTTCGAGCGCCTGGGTAAGGACCGCAAGCAGGTTTCCGTTTACCCGCAGTAAACCGTTGCGTATAGGGGGCAAAATCCCAGACAGGCGTTCCTTGCGAAACCGAAATTTGATTTTTGCGGCGCTCGACGCTATCCTTGCGCGATTCTTTGTCGCGTCGTCGCTGCGTCCCAATGGGTTGGGGGTAACAAAAACATCCGGCAAAGCTGGACGTTTTGTTGCGGCACGGAGTGCCGCGATTAAAATGATTGCGCCGGAGGCGCAATTGCTGCATACCGGAAAATCTACCGCCACTGGTATTTTATTGTCCCAGACTTCGTCTGGGATTTTATTGGTTATAGAGGGTAAAATAGTGCCGAAAAGGTTTTTTAGGGTACTGTTTTCATCATGTGTAGAAAGGAGGACTACCATGTTTATTGATATTGCAAAGATCAAGATCGTTTCCGGCAAGGGCGGCGACGGCAAGGTCGGCTTCCACCGCGAAAAGTATGTCGCGGCGGGCGGACCGGACGGCGGCGACGGCGGCCGCGGCGGCTCGGTCATCTTCAAGGTGGATGACAATCTGTCGACGCTCCTGGACTTCCGCTACAAGAAAAAGTATGTCGCGGCGCCCGGCGAGCCGGGCGGCGGCAAGCGCTGCAAGGGCAAGGACGGCGCGGACCTGATCATTCGCGTGCCGCGCGGCACGATCATCCGTGACCAGAAAACCGGTCAGGTCATGAAGGATATGTCCGATAACGAGCCGTATGTCGCGGCCAAGGGGCGGCAACGGCGGCTGGGGCAACACGCATTTCTTGCGACCCCGACCCGTCAGGCGCCGCGCTTTTGCGAAGCCGGGTCTGCCGGGCGTCGAGCGCGACATCGTGCTCGAGCTCAAGCTGCTCGCAGACGTCGGTCTGGTCGGCTTCCCGAACGTCGGCAAGTCCACGCTGCTGAGCATGGTCTCGGCAGCGCGCCCGAAGATCGCAAATTACCACTTCACGACTCTCGTGCCCAATCTGGGCGTGGTCTCCGTGGGCGAGGAGCAGAACTTCGTCATGGCGGACATCCCGGGCATTATCGAGGGCGCGAGCGAGGGCGCCGGCCTCGGTCATGACTTCCTGCGCCATATCGACCGCTGCCGTCTGCTGCTGCATCTGGTCGATGCGGCGGGCAGCGAGGGCCGCGATCCGATCGACGACATCGAGAAGATCAATGCAGAGCTTGCTGGCTACAGCGAGTTTCTCGCGGCGCGTCCGCAGATCATCGTGGCGAACAAGACCGACCTGCTGGGCGAGGACCGCGAGCCGGTCGAAAAGCTGAGAAAGTATGCCGAGGAGCACGGCTTCCTGTTCGCGGAGCTGTCCGCGGCGACCAATCAGGGCGTCAAGGAGCTGATGAATCTGACGTGGCACGAGCTGCAGCAGCTCCCGCCGGTATTCGTGTACGAGCCGGAGTTCGTCGAGACCGAGGCGGCTCCCGTCACCGAGAACGACTGGACCATCGAGCGCGACGGCGACGCCTACGTCGTTACCGGCGCATGGGTGGACAAGGTCATGGGCTCGGTCAACCTCGACGACTACGAGTCCCGTCAGTATATGGACCGCATGCTCCAGACCGCAGGCATCTATGCGAAGCTCGAGGAAATGGGCATCGAGGAGGGCGCTCCGGTCGTGATCGGAGAGTTCGAGTTCGAGTACGTTTATTAAAGCGCGAGAAAGAGGACCTTGGGGGTCCTCTTTTTTTATCGTATATACAGAGTGAAGTGTGGAGAACGTAGTGGGAGTAGCATAATGCAGAATCACTAAAAAATTATATCGTCCTATGTTCAACTCGCTGAAATAGTGCTACAATTAACTCAGAATGCACAAAAAAGGGAGTTGACAAACTGTGCAACAACAAAAAGAACGATAAAACAACCTGCCTGTTGCTTGCGCTGACCACGATTTTCTGGGGCAGCCTGTACACGGCAAGCAAGGTACTGCTCGATGTGATTCAGCCGTTCACGCTGCTGTGCCTGCGCTACATCATCGCGGCCATTGCCATGACCATCCTGCAGCGCCTGCGCAAACCCGATCCGAACGGCAAGCCGCGCAGGATCAAAGGCGGCGACTGGAAATTCGTCATCATGTTCGGCCTCGGCGGCTATGTGCTGTCCATCGGTCTGCAGCAGTACGGCACCAAGCTGGCGGGCGCATCGCTGGCATCGCTCATTAACTGCATGAACCCGATCGCTATCTGCTTCTTTGCGGTGCTGCTGCTGCATGAGCGCATGACGATGAAGAAGGTCGTCTGCATTGTCAGCGCAGTTGCCGGTGCAGTCTGCATCGTCGGGGAGACGCCGGCGGCGGTCATATCCTCGGCATAGCGCTTTCGCTCGGTTCGGTGCTGACGTGGAGCGCGCTGAGCGTGTTCATGCGCTCGTTCACGCAGAAGTATGACGCGCTGACTGTCACCACCTGCGGTATCTACGTTGCCGCCATCGCCACTGTCCCGCTGATGCTCCGTGAGATCATCACCCACCCGGAGATGGACTTCCTGCACGCGAAGTACATCCTTGTGCTGTTTTATGTGGCGATTTTCTGCACGACCATTCCGCATTCGCTGTGGAATTACTGTCTCTCCCGTGCAGAGGCGAGCACCTGTTCTCTGTTTTACCCGATTCAGCCGCTCACCTCGATGGTGCTCGGTGTCCTGCTGCTGAACGAGCACATGACGGTCGGCTTTGTTGCCGGTGCGGTGCTTATCGTGTTCGGTGTGCTGTATTCAACGCTCGGCAAAGAGAAAAACAGATGAGCCGCCTCGGCTATGCCCGATGCTGCAGGTTAAGCTGAAAAAATCCTCCTGTCTTCAGAAAGAAGGCAGGAGGATTTTTTTGCAAATCATTCAAAACGGCGAAAGAGATGATGATGAAGCGCAAAGGGTAAAAACGCAGGGATGCAGTTCGGACGGTGTCGGATTGCAGCCGGTTTTGCTGAATTTACAATCCCAAATCCTTAAACCGCGAATACATGGACTGTGCGCCGTACAGGGCGGCGGCCGGATTGTGCTGGAGCACGCGGTCCTTGACGATCATGACGGTGGTCGGAACCTTGCTGTGACGCAGGAACAGCGGTATCGTGACCGACGCACAGGCCGATGCGATATTGAAGTCGCAGCCGTTCGCGGCGAGCGTTTTCGCCTGCATGATCGGGTTGCACATGGACTCGTGGCCGCAGCCGCCGTTGAGCTTTTTCTCGTTCGGCACGCCGATCTCGGTCTTGTCCACCGCGCCGACCTTGCAGCCGACGGTAAAGTAATCGATGCCGCTTGCCTTGAGGATGCGGGCGAAGATCGAGGTCTCGCATCAGACCGACGCAGGAGGCGATGCCGCCGATCTTTTTATAACCCATGCGCCGGATGAACTCGATGGTCTCCTCGACGCGCGTCAGGCGGCCGTAAAACTCGCCTTCAATGCACGCGGAGGTGCGGGCAATCAGACCCTGTTCCGGGTCGTTGCGGTAGATTTCAAGTGTTTCCTCGAGCAGTGCCTTATCTACGTTCGTCGTCAGGCAGAACGGGGGATACTGATCCTCGCTCGCCGAGCGGCAGCCGAGTCTGCTGCAGTCCGAGCAGCTGTGCGTGCATTTCAGTTCCGACATAATCCTTTCCTCCCTAAAACGATGTTATGCCTTTGCGTTTGTGTCCTGTGCGGGCTTGATGATTTTGCCGCTGCAGCAGTCGTCCTCAGCCTCGGCTGCTGCTGCCGGCTGGAAAGCTAACAGAGGAGGCCTTTTGGATTTTTAGTGGCGGTATCGGTGGAAAGCGTCGCTCTCTGGTGCATCCGGCACATCGTCGAAGAAGATGTAAGCATTGTCTGCGCGAACTTGCTGTCGCGTCGGTGCCTTCCTTGAGCACGCCGATTTTGCTCAGCTCCTCGGCGTTCAGCTTGAGCGCGTCATAGCCGCCCTGAACCGAAGGCTTGTAGTCGTAGGTCTTGAGGATCTGTGCGCAGAACTCGACATCGCCGGAGACATACTGCTTGTCAACGATGATCTTTGCGGTCTCGTCCGGGTTCTCCTGCACCCACTGAGAAGCCTTCTGCACCGCACGGGTGAAGGCTGCTGCAGCCTTCGGGTTCTCCTCAGCCAGCTTGCTGGTGACGAATGCTGCGCAGCAGTACTCGTCCTTGTACTCGGGATCGGTTGCGGTGTCGATGAGGGCGGTCAGACCGTACTGCTCCTCCGCGATGGATGCGGTCGGGTCGCCGAGGTGCGATCGCGTCGACCGCACCGTTCTCGAGCGCCTGCGGCAGGTCGTTGCGCGAGTAGACCGAGAACTCGACTTCCATGTTCTGCTCGGTCACGCCGATGCCTGCCGCGCTCAGCGAGCGCTTGGAAACAACGGTTTGCGGCGTCGGCCAGACCCGGCACGCCGATTTTTTTGCCCTTGAGGTCAGCGATGCTCTTGATGTCGCTGTCGCCCGGGACGAGCAGCTTGGTGCAGCCGGTGTGCAGGCCGGTGGTGAACTTGACATTAAAAATTAATGACCTATAAAAATAGTAAAAGGTTTGTATTTAGAGTTTCCTACTTTAGCTAAATATCAAGGTACAGCTCTAATTAGTCCACACACAGTCATTGATAATCGTAATGATGGTTATAATAATAAATATCATTTAATGTTAGTGAATGTGATTTATACATCTTTGATTCATGCGACTGTTAAGTATGCAGGTTCAAGTATGGAAGCTGAGCATATGAAAGATGTATTTGAAACGGTTTTACCAGATAATAAAGGATTGATTGAAACTTTAAATGATTTCTATGATGGAGCTATCAATGAAGCGGATCTAACGGATATTATCAAGAATATTCAAAGTGATAATACGACTAAGGCTTAGAAAAACATTTTCATCGACTGATTTTTAAAACTTGGTCGAGTACAAACAAAGCAAACATCTCTATGTTTAACGTGGGGGTGTTTTTTTATGAAACAAATTATTCAATATATTGAAGATCATAATATATCTGAAGAAGAAGTTGCCCAAGCAGCCCATATGTCTTTGCGTAATTTAAGAAGGCAGATTCACTCAAAAAATCGTACACAAGTAAGGATTGTCTTGCTTCTTGCAGATAAACAAAACCAGTCGATTGATTCCATTTTCTTTGATGAAATGAATAATCAACCAATTAGTTTAGAAGGATTAACGATAAATCAGATTCAAGATATTATAAAATTAGTACATCCCGAACTATTTATGGGTGTTACGCGAAGTAAAAAAATTAGGCTTAACAGATACATTGGTGACATGTTAATATATTCGACATTAATGATGTCTATTTAAGAATTATTGTATAGGTGTAAACGAAAAGAGACTACACTTATGACCCAAAGAACTTCAAAATATTTAAACCAAGATACTATTCTTTGCTTTACAATCTTTTCAAATTGAAAAAGATTGATCATTAAAATCACTGATTATTTAGATACAAACAATAAAATGAATACGTATCATTTTTGAATACTGTCTAAATGCGGATGTTATCATCCTCATTTAATTAAAAGTGGTTTTGCCAACTCTGGTAAACAAATGCTTCGTTGTAAATCATGCGGAAAACGTTTTTGTTGTAGACCGCGGTCAGCTTACTTTTTTATTCTCACCAAGACCAATCCAAATGGAATGAACTTATTCTGGATACATTGAATGGTGTATCTCTTAAAAAGAAACATTTGCTAAAATCAATGTAAACGAACGCAATGTTTTTTAATATGCGTCATAAATTATTGGTTAGTCTAGGAACTGAGGAACGTCCCATACACAGTGGGAAATGAAGTTGAAATGGATGAAAAGTATACTCCATACAATCATAAAGGGACTAAGATTGATGGAGTAAGAACCTAAACATCGTGGAACACCTGCTACAAAAAGAGGATTATCTAATCAGCAGGTGTGTATCATCACTGCAATTCAGAGATTCGGTCATACAATTGCCAGAACATTAAATTATGGCAAGCCATCATCCATAGATCTATTAAGATTTGGTGAATGTCTTGAATCAAAATCTTTTTGTAATGCTAGATGGTTCTAACAGTTACAACGAACTTTTAGAAAGTAAGAATTGTACTAAGAAAGTGTTAATCAGTCATGAGTCATATGATAAATTCAATCATTTAAATACAGTGAACAGTTTCCACAAATTGATTGAAGAAAGACTGCAAAAATATAAAGGGGTAGCATCAAAATATATAAATCGTTACAACGCTCTTTTTGTCATGCAAAGAGAAACCCAAGAATGGATAATACAGAAAAAGCTACAGTACGTACTACTTAGATTGAAAAACATCTATAAGATCACTCGCTTAAAGGATTTGAAGAATGAATGGTTGTTCGC
>VOFK01001585.1_pt1 | contig 23711 bp, 27 predicted proteins | sample 5384121 | NCBI WGS metagenome assembly VOFK01 (sample SAMN12384730, study PRJNA508395) | human gut metagenome | isolation source: healthy gut J | host: Homo sapiens | reverse complement strand
TCAACTTCGTTTCAGTTACGTATTGTGCTCCTCGTCGGTCGTGGGGCCGTGTATATCGCCGGGCTCCTCCCCGTCGCACTGGCGCCGGGCGTTTTCGTAACGCTTCTTTCCAGTTCAACATGTGCGCTGGGCAAATGGCTCGCCTACCTGACCAATTGCTGGATCGTGGGGATTCCCCACGACTGGCAGTAGATGCTGGGCATCGAAGGCCGTCAGGCACTGGCCTTCGGCCTGTTGCTGATGACCGTGCAGCCCGCTCCGCAGCCGTGACGCCGAGGCCGCGCCGTGTACTCGAACGCACCACGCACGAGAATGTCGAAGCCGAAATGGCCGAATCCGCGCCTCGCTCGCCGGGGCGGGCGATACAGACAACACCGGGAAAAATATTTCCCATCCTGCTGGCGTTCCTCATCTCGTTCAACGCCAGCTCACGGGGATCAACGCCATCTACTCTACTTGCGCCGCGCCTGTTCGAATGTCGGGCGTCTTCCGCGAGGGGCGATGATGCAGTCGTCGTGATCGGCATCACCAACCTCACGTTCACCATGCTGGGCATGTGTCCTCATCGACAAGGTGGGGCGGAAGAAGCTCATCGGCGCGCGTAGAGTGCCGTGGGGATGTTCGTCTCGCTGGTGCTCGTGGCGCGCGGGTTCTGGCTCGAACGCTTCGAAGGTTACTATGCTCGTCTGCCTGATGGGCTACATCGCCTTCTTCGCCGTGTCGCTGGGCGCTACGATCTGGTGTGGTCATTTCCGAGGTCTTCCCCAATTCGGTGCGTGCCAAGGGGCAGGTGCTGGGCAGCATGACCCACTGGGTGTGGTCGGCGCTGCTGTCGTGGTTCTTCCCCGTCTTCCTTTCGGTCGGCGGCACCTATATCTTCGGATTTTTCGCGCTTATGCCCTCGGCAGCCTTATCTTTGTACGATAAAGCTCCCCCAGAGACCAAGGACAAATCGCTCGAGACAGATACAAGAAAGAACTGGTAAAATAAAAACCCGGACATATGAACCGTTCCCTGAAAAAAATTCCCCTTGAGGCCTTTGTGTGCCGCCATGGCCGTGTGCGGGCGGCGCAACGGACGCCACGATCACGGTCGATGCGTCGAAAGTCGAGGGTAGCGTCACCCCCTGGCTTTACGGGGCTTGCATCGAAGACGTCAACCACGAGATTTACGGAGGCCTTTACGACCAGCGGATCTTCGGCGAGAGTTTCGAGGAGCCCGTGCCCCAACCCCCTCTTCGACGACTGCTCGGCCTACGAAGGGGAGTGGCAGGTTGCCGGCGACGAGCTGCTCTGTGCCGCCCATGCGGGCGCCAAGCTGGTCTATGACCCGCTGGAGATGGCTGCGGGCGAGGTCGAGACCGAACTGAAAATTCACCCGCGGCGGCGGTGGCGACAATGCCGGCCTGCTGGCCGGGGGTTTCGGAGCCGGGCAACGGCGCCGACAATTTCCATGGCTACGAGATAAGCCTTGCGGCCGACGGCCGTAAGGTCGTGCTGGGCAAGCATAAGAACAATTTCACGCCGATCGCCGATGCTGCCGTGTCGTGCGACCCGCACAATGGAACAGGCTGGGATTCAAGACCGACGGCCGCACGTTGCAGGTTTTCCTGAACGGGGCTTGCGTGCTCCGTGCCGAGGACGACGATCCGTGCTGGCCAGGGGCAGAGGGTCGCCCTGCGTACGTGGAATTCCGAGGCACGGTTCCGCAACGTGAAGGTTACGGCCGACGGTGCGTCGCGCAAACTCGTGTTCCGCACGACGCCGGCCGATGCAGGTCAGCCGGCAGTGGGACGCCTTTTCGACGGGCGGTGCCGTGGCTGCCTACCGCCACGAAGTGGGGGACGCCTATAACGGCGCCTGCTCGCAGAGCGTGGAATTCGTCTCCGGGACGGGAACCGTCGGCATCGCCAATGCCGGACTGAACCGCTGGGGCATTGCCGTGCGCAAGGGGCAGACATTCGAAGGGCGTCTCTACCTGCGCGGGTCGGGCGATGTGGTCGTGGCGTTGCAGAGTGCCGACGGCACGAAGGAATATGCCTCGCAGCGTATCACGGGCATCGGTGCGGCCTGGAAGAAATTTCCGTTCGAACTGACTGCCGCCGCCGCGGACGGGGATGCCCGCTTCGCCCTCTACCTCGACCGCCCCGGCAGGGTGCCCAGGCCGATCAGGTGACGCTGATGTCCACGGGCGAAGGAACCGCTTCCGCCGGGCCTGCCGCTGCGGGGGTGACATCGGGCAGGCGATGGTCGACCAGGGGTTGACCTTCCTGCGTTACGGCGGTACGATGATCAACATTCCGGGCTACCGCTTCAAGAAGATGATCGGCGACCGCGACAAGCGGCACCGGACACTGGTACCGCTGGTCGACCAACGGCTTCGGCATCGAGGATTTCCTGCATTCTGCGAAGGGCGGGCTTCGGCGGCGACCTGGGATTAATATCGAAGACGCCCCAGGATATGGCCGACATGATCGAGTACCTGAACGGCCCGGTGACGTCGGGTGGGGGCGCCGGCAGTGCCGAGAACGGCCACCCCGAGCTAATACGGCGTGAAATATATCGGCATCGGCAACGAGGGAGGTGCTCTTCAATGGCGACCGTGCCGACGAATACGCACCACTATGTCGAGCGCTTCAACCTGCTGCACGACGCCATCAAGGGCAAAAGACCCGTCGGTGAAACTGATCTCCACGGCGTGGTGGCGTGCCGATCGCCGAGCATGGAACGGACGTTCCGACGGCAGCCACGATTATTGGGACTACCATCCGTGGGCCGACCAGCTCGCCAGCGGCCGGGAGGTCGAGCCGAACTGCGCCGTATGCGCGAGCTGCTCCTCAGGTGGAACCCCTCCACTACGATGAAATGCGCCATCTTCGAGGAGAACGGGCAACCGCCACGACATGCAGCGTGCTGGGACACGTCACGCTTCAGAACGCTGTTGCGCCGCATGGGCGACTTCGTGCTGACCTCCTAGCGCGGCCAATGCCCTGCAACCCTACCGGCAAAAAACGACAACGGCTGGGGATCAGGGGCAGGTTTTTCACCCCGTCCCAGGTGTGGGATGCCCCCTATGCGCAGCAGATGGCTGCGGCACCCACCGTCCCCCTGACGGTTGGCTGCGGGGTCGAGGGCGCCGACGGGGTGCTCGACGTGACGGCAAACTCCCGCAGCGCGAGGCGGGGAGCGTCGTGCTCCACATCGCCAATACGGGTGCCGAGCCGCTGTGTGGGCTCTACGTGTGGAGGGATGGGGAAGGTTTCCCAAGCCCGCATGGTTTCGCTCTCGGGCGACCTCGACGCGGTAACACCCCCGAAGAGCCGCGCCGCATCGCCCCCGTCGGGGCGGGAATCTGCCGGGCCCGCTGCGCAGACTGTCGACATAGCGCCCCCTACTCCTATACGATCGTGGTGCTGGATGAATAACCCTGAAAAACCGAAGACTATGAATCAAAAGAACCATGCTGGCGGCGCTTCGTGGCCGCCGTGCTGATCCCCGGCGGGCTTTGGGCGCGCGGGAAAACGGGCAATGCCCGAATCAAGGTCGACATCGAACGCCAAAAGGGCGAAATCGACCGGAATATCTACGGCACTTCGTCGAGCACCTCGGCCGCTGCATCTTACGGCGGGCTTTATTGCGAGCCCGGATCGCCCCTTTCGACGAGAAGGGGCTACCGCCGGGACGTGCTCGAAGCGACGCGGGCGCTTTCGCACATCGCTGGTGCGCTGGCCGGGCGGCAACTTCGTCTCGGGCTACCACTGGGACGGCACGGGCCTGCAGGCCGGACGCCCGACGCGCACGACCTGGCATGGGCTTCCGAGAGCAACGCGTTCGGCACCGATGCGTGCGTCGAGTGGTGAAAGCCGCCGTGCCGCGACCGAGCCCTATTTCTGCGTGAACCTCCGGCACGGGGACGATGGACGAAGCCCGCAACTGGGTCGAGTACTGCAATGTCGAGAAAGGCACCTACTGGTCGACCTGCGCCGCCGTAACGGCTACGAGAAACCCCACAAGGTGAAATACTGGGCCCTGGGCAACGAATGGACGGCCAGTGGCAGATGGGGCACAAGAACGCCGAGGATTACGGCAAGTTCGCCCCCTCGAGACGGCCAAGCTGATGAAGTGGATCGACCGGGACATCAAACTCGTCGTGGCCGGGTCGAGCGACTACAACGGCAACTGGATCGACTGGAACCGTACCGTGCTGGAGTACCTGAAGAATCACGCCGGACTACATCGCCCTGCACAACTACGTCGAGAACCGGAGCAACGATTATTACAAGTTCATGGCCACGACGCGCTTCGCCGAGAAGGCTATCCGCATCACCGAGGGGCTGATCGCCGAGGCGATGACCAAGGCCGAACGCAAGGATCCGGTCTACATCGCCTTCGACGAGTACAACGTATGGTACCGCGCCAAAGGGGCGAGGAAGGGGGCAACGAGGAGGTCTACAACCTCGAAGATGCGCTGGTGGTATCGACTTTCCTCAACATTTCGTCCGCAACGCCCATGTGGTCAAGATGGCCAACATGGCGCAGCTGGTCAACGTCATCGCCCCGATCTTCTCCACCAAGGAGGGTTTGTGGTCTACCAGACGATCTTCTACCCGTTGCAGCTCTTCGCCACGCATTGCCACGGCACGTCGCTCGACACCTTCGTCGACTGCGACACCTATGCGCTGGGCGGGGAGCGGATCCCTTACCTCGACGTATCGGCGGCCTATGATGGCGAGGCCGGCGAAGTGATCGTGAACGTCACCAACCGCCACCGGGAGCAGGCCATCACGACCGACATCCTCTGCCAGACAGGACGTTTCGACGGCAAGGCGACGGTATACGAGGTCAACGGCCCCGACATCAAGGCCGAGAACTCGATGACCCGTCAGGCCGTGAAAACCGTGACCAAAGAGGCGCAGGCGCGGGGCGACCGGTTCACCTATGCCTTCCCGGCGCACTCGTTCACGCTGATCCGCATCCCCGTCGTAACCGACTGACAGCACCCTGCCCGGCGGCAGGCGCCGTCGGCCCGGGGGGCTCGAACCGAATAAAAATGAAACAGAACTTATTAATCGTATTTTTTATGGCAGGAATGCTTTCCGATGCGGCAGCGGCATTCGCAGTAGTGTCTCGCGTGCCGCCTTCCGCTCCACGGTGGACGGCAAGGCGACCGACTTACACGTTGAGGAATGCCCGCGGGCTGGAGATGACGGTGACCAATTTCGGCGGCCGCGTCGTCGAATTATGGGTGCCCGACCGCGACGGCAATTTTCGCGGACATCGTGCTGGGGCACGACAATCTCGGCGCTTACGTCGATCAAAACCGGAGAGCGGTTCCTCGGCGCCACCATCGGCCGTTACGGCAACCGTATCGCCGCAGGGCGTTTCACGCTCGACGGGAAGGAGTATACGCTGCTCCCTGAACGACGGCCCCAACAGCCTGCACGGCGGTGCCAGGGCTTCGACATGGTTGTGTGGGATGTCGTCGAGGTGACGCCGCAGAAGATCGTATTGGCCTGCCTCGCCCGACGGCGATCAGGGATACCCCCGGGAACCTGAAGGTTACGATGACCTACGAGCTGACCGACGACAACAGCTTCGTGGTCACACACGAGGCCGCGACCGACCGCCGTACGGTCGTCAACAACTCACGCACCACTCGTTCTTCAACCTGCACGGGGCGGGCGGGCCGCCGATCAACGACCATGAGCTGATGATCGCAGCCGATTTCTTCACGCCCGTTGATTCGACGCTCATCCCCACCGGCCGCCTGATGCCCGTCGAAGGCACGCCGATGGATTTCCGCCGTCCGGCACCGATCGGGTCGCGCCTCGATGCCGATTCGAACAGCTCCGCCACGGCCACGGCTACGACCACAATTGGTGCTGTCGCGCAGGAGCGCCCATGACCTGGCGGCTACGGTCTATGAACCCCGCTGCGGGGCGTTATATGGAGGTTTGGACGACCGAACCGGGCATCCAGTTCTACGGCGGTAATTTCTTCGACGGCTCCCTGGTCGGCAAGGGCGGCAAATCCTACGGCCGCCGCGCTTCGCTGGCGCTCGAAACCCAGCATTTCCCCGACAGCCCCAACCATCCCGGCTTCCCCTCGACGGTGCTCGGCTCCGGCCAGCGCTATCGCCATGTCTGTGTCTACAAGTTCCAGCACCCGGTAGGGATATCCATACCCCCCCGAGGTTTTTGGAATAGGTCTGTTATTATTTTTACATCGGAAGCACTGCGGTTTTGTTTTCCGTCAAACGTTCAGCCGTGCATGGTCTGCGAGGAACTTCTCCAGCCCGCTGTTCGTCATCGGATGTCTGAGCAACCCTTCGATTGCCGCAAGGGGGCATGTCGCCACATCGGCTCCCGCATCGAGGCACTGGATAATATGCTGCGTATGACGGATCGAAGCGGCCAGCACCTGCGTTTTGTAACCATAGGTGCGGTAGACCTTCACGATGTGGGCTACCAATGCCACGCCGTCTTCGGAGATGTCGTCGAGACGTCCCACGAACGGAGACACGTAGGTCGCTCCGGCCTTTGCGGCGAGCAACGCCTGTCCCACGGAGAATACCAGCGTGCAGTTCGTCCGGATATCCTTGGCGGCAAAATATTTTACGGCCCGGATTCCTGCGGCCGTGCAGGGCAGTTTCACGACGATGCGGGGATGCAGCGCCGCCAGCGCCTCACCCTCTCGCACCATTCCTTCGAAGTCTGTGGCTATGACCTCGGCGCTCACGTCCCCTTCGACGATGTTGCAGATTTCAACATAATGACGGTTGCAGTTTTCCGTACCCCGGATGTTCTCTTTGGCCATCAGCGATGGGTTGGTCGTTACGCCGTCCAGGACGCCCAGTTCGTGCGCCTTGCGGATTTGTTCCAGATTGGCCGTGTCGATAAAGAATTTCATGATTCAGGTAATTTTTATGACTTCTTAAAAATACGAAAATTTTTGTTACGGTCGTGTCGTGCAATATCCTATTTTCAACCGTATGGCTATCCTCTGTATTGAGGTACTCTTTTTCCGCGAAAACAGCTATGGCTTTCCATCATTCGCGGAAACTGTCAGGGCTGTCCGCATCTTTTCCGCTTAGGGTGCTCGGAAACAGAAACGGCCGGAAAATCCGATGTTTGCTGGCTGGCAGCGACAGAGTCTCCGTCGTGGATAATGAAGGAGAATGACGGTACGGTGGGCGGCTTACGCTTTCGGGGAAGTTTCCCTCGAAGAACATTCGGGTATGTCCCCTTTTCTGGAACCGATGAAGATCCGTTTCGAAAACTGTGGGTCGATAGTTTCCGGATCTTCCGGGGGAAAGTCACTTCCCTACAAAAAAACTTCGGAGAGTATCGCCTGTTATAAGTTATGTGGTAATTCAGTGGTATGGATACAAGACAGGCTGCACCGGAATCGGGTGCAGCCTGTTTTTGCGGAGGGCGGTTCGGAGTTGAAATTCCCGCCGTAGCCTTTCCCGGCCTATTTCAGGATGACGAACCTGTTTTCATAGGGTTTCAGCGCCAGCGAAGTGACGCTCCGGCCGTCCAGCGGGTGCCCTGTCGCATCGGCCGCCGTAAGGGCAGTTCGCGTCCCGGGCGTCGAGCAGGGGTAAGGGTGCCTGCCCCCGTCGGTTTCCCGCAGGTTGATCAGATGCCCTCTCCGCTGGCCGCGGGGGTGCATGACGTGATCAGGCACATGGCTGCATCCGCTGCGCAGGAATGAGCGGTCGCGGGCGTTGCCGTTGGCCGCAGTGGCGGCCGGCATTACGCGGGTGCAGAGCGGGATGCGTGCACTCCAGCCGAACTGCGATGCGGCCGTGTTGGAGGTGTCCTGGGTTGAGCTGATGACGAATCCGCACTTGAATTCCCCTTCCTGCGAAGCGCGGAAATTCGTTGTCCAGTAATTGTTCATCAGCCACGGGAAGACATGCGGCTTTTCATAGGTGCGGGGCTGGCGATAAGGGTCGTCGAGCAGTCCCGAGCAGGTAGAGCGGCACCCTCGCTGCCGCTTACGAGAATCTGGGCGTCGTTGTTGCGTGCCGCGACGAATTCTGTACGGTGTTCCACGAGGCGCTCGTGCCGGGGATCTGGTCTTCGCCGGAACGGACTACGCCGCCCGGTACGTCGAACGTGAGTTCGCATTTCCAGCAGCCACGGCATGGCGACGTAGATCGCCGAAGGATCGGTTTCGGGTTGCGGATGAAATCGTAGCCGAGCTCCACGCGTTTCACGTCGTTATACAGGCGTACTTCGACCTGCACGCCGAATTTTTCGTCGCATCCCTCGGCTTTGCCCGTGAAGCGGACGCTCTGGTAAATATCGCCCGACGTAACGCCCGGGCAGTGTACGTCGGAGAGCGAAGAGCGCCGGTAATTGTCGAATACTTTGCGTTCCATCTGGTGGCGGTCGCCGTTGAGCGATTCATAGACGAAAGCCCCCAGCTTCCATTCCGAGTCCGGGTCGACCATCTCCCGTCCCAGCTCCTTGTCGTAGAGCGAGGCGATCGTCCCCGAAGCCGGGTCGAAGACGATCCGGTAGAAATCGTTTTCGAGGCTGTTGTCCCGGAGTTCCGTGCGGCGGGGTTCGGCGGCCTTGCCGTCGCCGAGTACGATTTCGAAGGTGCTTGTAGCCCATGGCGGGGATTCCTTCCGCCCAGATGGCGTAATAGCGTCCTTCCGCGGCGCGAGCGGATGGGCTGTACGCGCAGGGCTTTCCCGTTGCATCGACGATCCGGAACTGCGGTCTGCCGGGATCAGTTCGAAGTCTATGTAGACTGTCGCCAGTTCCGAGCGTTCCCAGCCGAGCGGGTTGAAGAACGTGAGCGTCGGGTGCGTCGAGCGGTAGAGGGCGCCTTGTAGGCGGCCTATGGCATCTTCATAGAGCAGTTGGGTGCTTTTGAGTGCCTCCCATACGTAGGAGCCCTTTTCGGCCCACTGTACCTGAGAATTCTCGCATCCGGGGTTCCAGATGCTTTCCGCGGCCCCGAAGGTGTGCTCGTCGTAGAAGAGCAGGTTTTCGTGGATGCGGCGCAGTTCTTCGTGTGTCCCGCCGCTCTGGCCTGTCCCCTCCATTTGGGCCATCGAGAGCATCGCTTCGATGGCGACCAGGTCGGATTGCGTTTTGCGTGAGGCTGCCGTCTCGCGTGCCGCCGACCCGAACCCGTCCGTCCACCAGTCGGGGTAGGCGGCCCGGTATACGGGCAGCTTGTCGCCGTACTGGGAGTCGATGCGCCCGAGGAATTCGTGTGCCGTGGCGCTGCGTAGCTTCGGCCATGCGTAGCGTTCGTTCCATGCGCGGATCAGGTCGCACTCGCGCATCGACGGGGGCGAGTTGTCGGTCAGGTATCCCGAGTATTGCACGGCGATGACCGGGAACGGGTAACCCGTGCGTTTGAGGTTGCGGATGTACCCGAATACGCCGTCTTCCAGGCGGGCCATATCGCCCGTGTTGGATGCCCACGAGTTCCCGGTATGGTAATGGTCGCTGCGGAACATCAGCAGTCCTTTGCCCGACGGGGACTCCCAGCGGTAGAGTGTCGGACGGTCGAACGGGACGAGGGCGCGGTGGTTGTTCGACCCGATCGAAAAATATTTCACGCCCAGGTCGGGCAGGTAATCCGCCAGGCACCATGCGATGCCGTTCGTCGTTCTGCATGGCTGTTTCGACCGGCAGCCCCAATTCCCGGAATCGGGCCACGGGCTCGAGGAACGTCTTGTAATTGTTCTCGCCCGACAGCTCGGACATGTTGAAGAACATGGCCGTCACCCTCGATTCGATCTGCCCTGCCTTGACGTACCTGATGAATTTGTCCACCTGTGCCTTGGGACGTATGCGCAACCATTCGCGTACCGGGCCACGAGGCTTCGCATGTCCAGCGGAACTTCGCGTCGTCCGGGTAGTCGGCCGTCACGCAGTATTCCACAGCATAGTCGATATAGCGCAGGTGCTCGGTGAGTATTTCGGTCTGCGGTTTGGTACTTAATGCCGATGTCCGTGTGCGTGTGCGCACCAGGTAGACGGTGTATTTGTCCGCCGGGGCGATTTCCACCGCCGCCGACAGGGCTTTCCCGCGGTTGGGATGCACTTCGAAATCCACCGTGCGGCCTTCGTACCCTTCGGGAATGTTGACCTCGACGGTGTTTATCCCGCGAGACAGTGTGACCGTCCCGCCCGGTTTGCCGTCGTAGTTCCATCCGGCACGCTGGGGCTTGCCCCAGTTGACGAGGGTCGCGTCACCGGGGCAGCAGCTCCTCTTCGGTGCGGCCGTAAATCAGCCCCGGCTGCGAGTGGCTTCCGATGAGTGCGCGATGCCGTCGCCGGGGCGTGTGCATTTCACGCTGCGGTTGGCTTCGAGGACGATGGCGTCCCAGACGAGCCAGCTGCCGCCGGCATTGCGGATCGTGAGGAGGTTTTCCCCGGCGCCGAATGTCCCGGCCGGCAATAGGGCCTCGATCGCAAGGCCGCGTGCCGAGGTGCGTTTGGTATCCGGGTAGTTGATGTCGTCCCCGGCAGGCGCCTGCACCGAGGTGCGGAACCCGCCTGCGGAGATTTCGATCGTCGGGGGTGACGAGGCCTGCGATTCGACCAGGTAGAGTGTCAGCCGCATCTCCGCCGGGAGGCTTGCGCATCGGCCCCGCGGATCAGCAGCGATCCGTTGCCGTTGCCGGCCCATCCGTCCTGGGGCCCGGCAGGATGTAGGGGATTTCTCCCGGTGTGCTGCGCCCTACGTCGTACGCGGCCGCCGCGCCGGGGAAACCGGCCCAGAAGGTCGGAATACGCGCCGTCGTACAACGCGAACTCGGCGGCCGAACCGTCTTTGCGGCCGATTTCCCATACGGGCCTGTAGGGGTTGTCGACAGGCTGCCCCATAGCAGGGCCCGCCAATACGGCGAGGATGGAATGCTTGTGTCTTTCATATCGGAATTTTTGGGGTTATTCGGGGCAGTCCATTTTACGTCGGTCATTTTTGCCACATGCCTGCCGGTCATGTCGGTGATCTCCGAGCCGACGTTGAGCGTCAGCGGCCAGTAGGCTTTCAGCCTCCCTTCCTCAGTCCCGAGAAGTCGCATGCCACATCGGCTGCGGCCTCGGCCTCGGTGCGACGGACGTCCGCCCAGATCGAAACGTGCTGGATGTTGCCGCGCATGTAGCGGTTCGAGTAGGAGGGGCGGTGCCCAGCTGCAGGTTGCAGGTCGGCTCCACGATGGCCTTGCCGCACGCGAAGCTCTTTACCAGCCGTCCGTCCAGATAGAAGTGCATCTTGTCGTTGGCCTTGTACGTGGCTGTGATGTGGTACCACTTGTTCAGCTCGATCGCAGCAGGTGCCGCCCTTCCAGCTCCCGTCGTTGACGTAGAACTGCAGGTTCGCGCCGTTGTTGCGGATCATGATGGCACCCTTGCCCCTGTTCGCACGAGATGACGTTCTGGTCGCCCGTTGCGAATTCGTCGAAGCGTATTTTCATCTCCCCACGTCAGCTCTTCCGTGAGATCCCAGTCGCCTGCGGGCCCGAGGTTCATCTTCGACCCGGCGTTGAAATAGGGATTCCGGCCTTGACGATGTTCTCCCGGAAGGTTTTTATCGCTTCTTCGAGCTGTTTGCAGGCGTTCCGGTAGCCTTCGTCCCGCGAGGTGTTGTTCATGATGTAATAGGCTTGGTCGATGCGGGCCTGCAATGCCTTCTTCGATCCGGGGCCGTGTCGCCCTCTTCGATCCCTTCCGTCGACTCTTCGACGAGCGATTCCGCCTGGCGGATCAGCGCCATGAGTGACTGGTGCGCTTCGGAATAGTCATCGTCGCTGCATGCGCACAATACCAGTGCCGCGCAGAGGAAGGTCGCGAATTTTTTCAGTATGGTTTTCATGGTCGTTTTACTGCGTTAGGTGTTTAATATCCTTCGTTTTGTCCCAGGGTTGTCCAGTCGGGCATACCGTCGAACTGCGTCTGCGGGAGGGGGCGTACGACGTGGTACTCCTTGATGTTGTCCTTGCGTCGGGGTTGTAGATCCTCACCTGGTCGATGAGCCTGCCGAAGCGTTTCAGGTCGAGCCGTCGCTGCCACTCGCCGAAGAGCTCGCGGGCGCGTTCCTCGAGAATGAAATCGAGCGTCATGTCCTCTTCGGTGACCTTCATGGCCTCTTCGTATTCGGGCTTTTTCGTGGTTGACGGCGCGTTTGCGCAGCTGGGTTATGTCCTCGGCGGCACCCTTCAGGTCGCGGGTTCTCCGTGCCCGGATACGCGCCTCGGCACGGATCAGGTAAAGTTCGCCCAGCCGGATCACAGGGTAGCTGCGATCCGACAGCTCCGACATGTTGCCCGGCCGGGTGTGGTCGTAGAACTTGGTCATGCCGATGAACGTCCAGCGATCCTGCGGGATGCCGTCGGCGTCGAACATGTCGTTGCGGTCGAATACCGTGAAGGTCTTTTCCATGCGCTTGTGTTCCTCGACGGGCAGTACGTCGGGACAGAGGTAGAGCGCCGTGTCGATGTATTCGCGCCACTGGTTGAGCGGGAAGGCCGAACGGTCGTCGGCCGGGTCGTTGTAATACCATACCCATTGGTGCAGGTCGCTCCAGCGTTTGTCGGCGTCGCGGTCGAACAGATCCATGAAGTAGGTCGAGGGGATCGCCTGGCAGCCGCCGTAGCCCGTCCATTTGAGCATGGTCTGCACGCCCGGGAAACGGTCGATATACATGGCATACCATGACCAGTAGCCGTTGGGCCTGGCGGAAGGCGTCGTCCTCGGTGAATTCCGTCGTCCAGATGAATTCGTTGTTGGTCTTGTCGTCGGCCCACAGGTCTTTGAGCGAGGGGCAGAGCTCCAGCCCGTAGTGGCCGATCACCTGCGATGCCATGTCTGCGGCCTCGTCCCACTGTTCGTTGTAGAGGTACATGCGTGCGAGCAGCGCCTTGGCTGCGGGCATGTCGATGCGCCCCGATTCCGTGGTGCGCGTGTCGGGGAAGAGCCCGATGGCCGTCTCGAGTGCGCCGATGATCTCTTCGTAGAACTTCGCGCGGGGCGAACGGCGGGCTGCGGTGCCCTCTGTCTCGTCGGTTGTCATCGGCAGGTAGCTGTCGCCCCACGTCTCGGTGACGATCCACAGGAACAGGGCCCGCATGACATACATCTCCGCTTTGAACTGGCTCTTTTCGTCCTCGTCGGCAAAGGGCGTCTGGTCGATCGTTTCGAAGAACAGGTTGATGTTGAACAGCGCCTTGTAGCAGTGGTTCCACAGCCATGCCACATTGCCGTTGGTGGCGTCGAGCCCGTAGTAGTCGCACAGGCCCACATCGCCCTGGTTCTTGCCGCGCAGGTAGATGTCCGTCCCCAGTTCGGTCATCAGCGGCCACTGTCCGTCGCCGCCGTAGAGGTTGTTGATCTTGGTGTAGCTCTGGTATACCAGCGCCTTGATGCCGTTTTCCTCCTTGAATATCTCGGTCGTCGACCCGTAGGTTTCTTCTTCGAGGAAGCTCTGGCATCCGGTCAGCCCTATCGTAAGTGCCGCCGCAAACAGGATGAGTATCTTTTTTCATGGTCTGGTTTTCGGATTTTAAGTTAGAACTGGACATTCGCGCCGAAGATATAGAACGACTCCCACCACGAGATGCCGCCCGTGTTCTGGAACTGGCTGTAACGCCACGGGGTGTTCATGGTCACATAGAAGCGCGTCTTCTTCACCACGCGCCCCATCCATGCCCGGGGCAGGGTGTAGCCGAGCCGTAATGTTGCGGATGTTCACGTAGCTGTTCTTGTAGTAGCCCGTGGCGTCGAGGTATTTGATCGACTGTCCTTCGACCGGGCGTGGATGTCGGTCGGAAGGTTTTTCGGGTGTCCAGTAGTCGATCTTGTAGGTGTTCCAGCGTCCGAGCTGGTTCGCCCATTCGCTCGTGCTGCGGCCGTCGTGGGCCAGCGAGCCGAACTCGCCGTATACGTCGACCGAGAAGTCGATGTTCTTCCACTCCGCATTGATCTGCAGGCCGCCGACCCAGTCGGGGCGTGTCGTGCCGAGGATCGTGCGGTCGTTGCCGTCGATCTTGCCGTTGCCGTCCAGGTCGGCGACCTTGACCTCGCCGGGTTTCTGTCCGTAGATCGCGGCCAGGTCGGCTTCGTTTTCCTGCCAGATGCCTACCTGTTTGTAATTATAGTGTACGCCGTTGACCGGATAGCCTACGAACAAGCCGTTGTTGATGTCTTCCTTCATCTTGGGATCCTGCAGGCGTATGAGCTCCTCCTTGTTGCGGTAATACGAGAGGTTCACCCCCAGGTGGAAGTCCTTCGTTTCCACGGGGACGGTCGAGAGGCTTACTTCCCAGCCGCGGTTGCGGGTGTCGCCGATGTTCGTCCACGCCCGGTTGAAGCCCGAAGTATAGGGCAGCACCTTGAGGTAGAGCAGGTCGTAGCTCTTCGAATCGTAATAGTCGATCGTACCGTGGATACGTCCCTTGAGGAACCCGAAGTCGAGGCCGATGTCGAGCATCTTGTTGCGCTCCCACTCCAGGTCGGGCGTCGGGCGGGTTTCGGGCTCCAGCCCCGGGCGGTGCAGCTCACCGCCGTTGAAATTGGCGTATTTGCCGTGCAGCGTACCTGCCGTGGCATAGGCCGCGATCGAGTAGTTGCCCGTCATGCCGTACGAGGCGCGCAGCTTGAGGTTCGAAATCCACTCCACGTCCTTGAGGAAGGGCTCTTCCGAAATGCGCCACGCGATGGCCCCCGAAGGGAAGAATGCCCATTTATGCCCCGGCGAGGCTGCGACGCACCGTCCTCGCGGAACGACGCGGTGACGATGTACCGGTCGTCGTAGGAGTATTGCACGCGCCGACGACCGAAACCATCTGGCTGCGGACGAAGCCCGAGGACAGGCTTTTCGAATCGGTCAGGCGTCCCATGTTGTACCACAGGTAGGCGGGCGATTCCTGGTCTTTGCCCGACATGGATGCGTTGACCGTCTGGCGGTTCTGCATTTCATAGACGGCCGTCAGGTCGATATTGTGCCTGCCGAACTGGCGTTTGTAGCTGAGCACGTTGTTCCAGACCCAGTCGGCCTTGCGGTTGTTGTGCATGAAGGCCACGTTGCGCTCGTCGGTATACGATACCGAGCGGTTGTCGTAGTAATAGCCGCGCGACGACGAAGGCGGGGGCTGTATGCGAAGTTGGTATTGAACGTGAGCCCCTTCGCCAGGTCGATCTGGGCGAAGAAGCGCAGGAAGAGTTTCCAACTCCTCGGTCTTGTCCTTATATACGTCGTCGCTCTCGTTCATGTAGGGGTTCTTCACGAACGGGTCGCCGAAGGGGTAGACGTTGTAGCTGCCGTCCTCGTTGCGGGTCTGTGTGAGCGGGGACATGTGCAGGAACTGGTTGAACATGTCCGGCTTGTGGTTCTTGACGATGTAGTATGCGCGGCTCGAAAGTCCTACCTTGAGGAACGGCAACACCTTGTGCGAGAGATCTGCGGTCAGGTAAAAGTGGTCGTGCCCCGCGTTTTTGTAGCGGCTGTCTTCGTTCTTGTAGTTGAATGCGATTTTGTAGGCGCTTTTGTCCGTTGCCGCCGAAATGGTCAGCGAGTGGCTTGTCCACAGGCGTTTCTTGTTGAAATACTTTCCCATCCAGTCATTGTCGACCTTGCCCATGTTGGCCAGTTCGATCCCGAAAACGCCTTTGCGTCGTCGGCTTCGCTGTGCCAGGTGCCTGCCGCGCGGCTCGCCTCGCGCTGGAAATGCGATGTATTCGTCGGCGTCCATTACGTCGAGCGAACCCCGGTTGTTGACGCCTGCACCCACGAACCCGTCGTAGGTTACCGTCGTCTTGCCCTGTTTGGCCTGTTTGGTCGTAATCAGGATAACGCCGTTGGCGCCGCGGGCGCCGTATGGCCCGTCGAGGACGCGTCTTTCAGCACGTCGATCGACTCGATGTCCCCGGGGTTGATCGAGGACAGCGTTTCGTCGTAGGGAATGCCGTCGAGGACGATCAGCGGGTCGTTGCTGGCATTGCGCGAGCGGGTGCCGCGTATGCGGATCGAACCCCCGTCCATCCTAATCCCGGCGATGCCGGTCAACGCCGTGGTGATGTTGTAGGCCGGAATACGCTCGATACGGTCTGCCGAGATCGAGCTGACGGAACCTGTGATGTCCTTTGCGTTTCATCGTGGTATAGCCCGTCACGACGACATCTTCCAGACCAATCATATCCTCCGACAGGACTACGTCCACCGAAGTGCGTCCGGCTCCCACCTTGACGGTCTGCGGCAGCATGCCGAGGAACGATATTTCCAGCAAGTCGCCGTCTTCCACCCCCTCGAGTGCGTAGTGTCCCGCGTTGTCGGTCAGCGTGCCGCGTGACGATCCTTTTATTACGACAGAAGCGCCCGCAACGGCTGCCCCGTGCGTGTCCTCGACGATGCCCGATACCGTACGCCGGATTTCCCCCCCCCTGTATTTTGGGGGTTGACAGTTGCTGTTGCGGAACTTTCCGCGGCCGCATTTGCCGCCGCCGGCAACATCAGGGCCGACAGCACCAGGACAAAACCGCCTCTCATAATGCCCGATAGCCTGTGCCGGGGTCGCCGGCCGGCATGGATGATTGGATAGAAATGTTGCATGGTTCAGTAGTTTAGGTTAGTGTGGTTTGGGTTGGTTGATTAATAGTTGAACATTTTTAATAATGTATGAACATTAACGTCTACTGAAATTTATACATAGATTTTTAAAAATACAACTTTTTTCAGCTCTTTTTTTTTATGATAATTTGTGAACATCCGCTGTATTTCCCTTATTCGGAGGATTTCCGGTATCTCTGTGGATAGTACCTGTTTGCCTGCATGATTTTTGCCGGAGCCGAGTCTGCACGGTTCCGAAGCGATCTCCGATTCCCTGTGCCCGGGGCTGCCGCCGTGCCGGTGTGTGCATCGTGCGGCCGTTGCGGGCTGTTTGTATGTACATGAAATCTTCTCGATGCGCGATGCTGCCGCCTGCCCGACGGATTGCTGCCCGCCCGCCGCCCGCTTTCTGCCGTGCCGCCTGCCGCCTGCTGCCCGTCGCCTGCTGCCTGCTTTCTGCTTTCTGCTGTGTGACGCCCGCTGCCCGCCGCCTGTTCGGCAGGTTGCCCCCCTGCCGGTTCGCGTGGCGTGCGGCGTTGTCTGGCATTTTGGCGTTGCGATACCCGCATTGTTCCGGCTCCTTCCGTTGTCCCTGCTTTCCCATTGTCTCCCCGACCCCTTCCCCGGACGGGACGTTCGGGGAAAAAAGTAACGGCGCATCCGGACAACGGATGCGCCGCCGATGGGGAATATGCCTGCCGCTATTCGGGGAGTTTCCCGGTTCCCCAGCGGGTGTTGGGCTCGGGCCCCAGCCATAGCTCGAGCAGGCCGCCGCGTGCGAATTCTTTCGTGCGGGAACCAGAAGTTGTTGAGCACCGGCCGTTGAGGCGTGCGCGTTGGATATAACAGTTCTTGGCCGAATTGCCCGTAGGTGCGGATGACGAACCGGTCGGAACGGTCGGCCGGTAATAACGCTTTGTCGAGACGGATCGACACCTCGTCGAAGACCGGCGAGGTGATCTCGTATACGGGGCGGGCAGCGGCCGTGCCCCGCGTACTGAACAACCCGATCGACATCAGTGCGCTCACGCCGCCCATTTGTCCCTGGTCTTCGTCGTGCCCGCCATACCCCCGGTCGGTGGTGCCCCCGTAAGCCTGTTCGTTCACCGGCGAACCCAGTATTGCGTGAGCCAGGGTTTCCCGCCCCAGCTGAATACGTGTGCGTTGGAGCATCCCGGCTGGTTGGCGTAGCTGACGTAACCTTGTCCGTAGCCGAACACGAAATCCTGCGGCGCAGCCTTTCTGCTCCGAATGCATAATTGAGCTTCGCAGAGTTTGTCATAACCGCCCATGAGCGTTGCGAGGTCGGTAGTTCGTGCGAAACGCCCCAGGTGGCCTGCCAGGCATTGGCCTCGATCCAGCCGGTGCCCCTGAGCGGATCGTCGTGCAGCCATTGGCCCTGCTCGTCCTTGGGGAAGAGCAACTGCTGGTCGGGGCGGTATAGCTTGCGCCATCCGTGGGATCGGTTGCCGAAGTAGGCGGCTTCATCCTCCAGCCCCAGACGCACGGCCATTTGCGCGAGCGCCCAATCCTGGAAGTTCGACTCGATCGTCATCCCGGCGTTTTTCGGCTGGTAGCCGTGTTCGAGGTAAAATTCCCCGATTCCCTCGCATGCCGCCCCGGCATGGTTGCGTTGCATCGTCCGGAAAGCGTGCATCGGGTCGCATTTGCGCATCAGCCCTTTGTTATAGGCCGAGACGATGAGCGGCGTGGCCGTGACATCCGGACATGATGAGGTATATCCTCCGGCGCAGGGCCCCCGGGGATCAGCCCGCCGTTGTCGGCATAGCGGATGAGCGAGGCCGACATTTCGTCGGCATTTCGGGCCATCCCAGCCCCACAGGATGTTGAGTTCCACTGCGTGAGCCAGAAGGCGTCGGAATTATACATGTGATGCACGACGCGGCCTGCCGCATCGCGCGGGAGCGTGCGGGTCTTGACCCGGATGTCGCGCGTGAAGGAGCCGGCGCGCTGGCCGTCCGTCAGGTCGGGGTATTCGCCGTTCACGTCGTCGATCTTGTGGCGGCCCAGCAGGACATGCCACAGGTCGGTGTAGAATTTGTCCGTTGTTGCTGCGTGCCGCCTTTTACCTCGATGCGTCCCAGCCATTCGTTCCATTCGTCCTGTGCCGCGCGGCGCACGGCGTCGAAGTCCCAGGTCGTGGCGTCATGCGTGAGGTTCTCCCGTGCATTTTCCGTACTGACGTACGATACGGCCGTGCGGACATGGATGCGGTCGCCCGTACGGACGCCGTAATGTGCCGCGACGCCCGATGTGGGGGAGTCCAGGTAACTCAGCGCTTCGCGCGGGTGGCGCCTGGTGATTTCGGAGGAGCCTTCGGCGAGTCGATCCCGGAATAACGTCGTGTGCCGACCCATCCGTCGAGCCGGTCGAACGGCCGGTCGAAACGGACGACGAAGTAAACCCCTGACGTTCTCAGGGGCCGCCCCAGTGGCGGCCGTAGGTGTCGAAAGCTGCCCTCGATTTCGTGCTCCCCCGACCCGCCGCACGCGGGCGTTGCACATGGTCGTCGACGCCAGGTAACCGCCCAGGTTCAGGGTATGCCGGCTTCGGCGTCGCGGGTGAAGGTCAGGCGGTAGAACCCCGTGCGGTCGGTGGCCGTCTGCTCGACCCAGATGCCGTAATCCTCCAGGAAGAGGCGGTGGTAACCCGGCTGGGCGATTTCGTCCTCGTGCCGGAAGTGCGATTTCCAGTGCCCTTCGCCGAGGGTGGGATCGACGTTGCCGGTCGTCGGCATGAGCGTAAGCCCGGCCAGCACCCAGTTGTGTATCTGCGGGAAGCCGAGCACCTCGGTCGAATTGTAGTTGTAGCCCCGCCGTACTGGTTGCGGTTGCGGGTCAGCGGTGCGGCGCCGATCATGCCGAACGGCTGGTTGCCCGTGATGAAGAAGAAATAGCGCCCCTTGGTCGTTTCGATGAACGGGTTGACCTGCGAGACGAAGTCGCCTCCGGCCCCGGCGGGCGGGAATGCCTCGATCTCGGAGAGCCCGACATGGGAACCCACGGCGTCGTTGACCTCGAATTTCACCCATCTGACCCGTTTGGGCGCGAATTCCACGACCTTGGGCTCCCCGTTGTCCGGGATCCCGACTACTCCGATACGTGTATGTGCCGTCGCTGAAAAAGAGGTCGCCGCCTGCCGTATGCGCATCGCCGTCGGCCGGTCGTAGAGGACGATGCGCGAGAGGGTGACCTCCTCGTCCCAGTCGAGCCGGATCAGGGGTAGGGGTAATTGCTGCCAGTAGGGCATCTGCGCTGCCGATACCCATTCGCCCGCATTGTCGAGGCGGATGTAGCCGTCGTTGACTTTCGAGGCATCGCCGTCGGCATTGAGCGACGACGATGCCGTGGCGCGGGCTTTCCGGGGCGATATTGTAGGTGCCGCCGAGTGCCGGGAACGAGATTCCCGCCACGCAAAACAGGGTTAACAGCTCTTTTTTCATCGCGATGTGCTTTTACGTTAAGGTTCGTATTGCATGAATATACGAATAATATCGTCTCGCCGGTTCCTGTTCCGGCCCGCAGCCGGGAATATACCCGTTATTTCATAAAAGCCTTCACGACCATGATCTCGCGCCCCGAGGTGTTGACGATGCGGTAGGAGCCTGCCGCCGCCGAAATTACCAGCGTTTCGGCATAGCTCAGACGGAAGCGGCTGCCGCCCGCGGTTTCTACCTCGGCGCTTTCGCCCTCGACCAGGGTCAGGACATGGCATTTTCCCTGCGTTGCGACCTCCACCGAGGTGTTGAGCTTGTAACGGTGCACGTCGTAGGAGTGGTTGCGGTGCGTGGGCAGGTGCCACAGTTCCCAGTCCGCCCCTTGTCCAAGCAGCGCGGGGTGCGACACCAGCTCCCGTTTTCACGGTTTCGCCCTTGCGGTCGAAGCAGAGGTTCTCCATTGCGCGGCGGATGTTCAGCGGGCGCGGTTTCCCGTCGAGGTCGAGCGCCAGCCAGTCGTACATCTTGAATGTGAAGATGTAAGGCGTGGTGCTGATCTCCAGCACGAGGTTGTTGCGTCCCCGAGCTGTGGAGCGTGCCCGGCGGTATGAGGAACAGGTCGTGCCGCGCCGACTGTTCGGCGTTGATGTAGCGCGGCACGTCGAGTTCCGTGCCTTTTTCGAAGCTTTCGGTCAGCGCCCGTTCGAACTTCGCAGGGTCGATATCCTCTTTGAACCCGAGGTATACGACCGACCCGGGTGCCGTGTCGAGGATATAGTAAAGTCTCTCCTGAGTCAGTACCTCGCCGAAATTCTTGCGGATATTCCCGTACTGCGGGTGGCACTGGATCGAAAGGTTGCCGCCGTCGAAGTTGTCGAGGTAGTCCATGCGGATCGGGAATTCGTCGCCGTATGCGTCGTAGCACGCGCTGCCGACGACCTGCTCGCCGCCCTGAACATCACCATGTCGAACGACACTTCGAGCATCTTGCCGCCGCTGCCGAAGATCAGCCCGTTTTCCGGTACGATCAGCTCGAACGACCATGCGTAATTGGGCACGTCGTGGGGCAGTGCGCCGATGTTGTTCGCGGATCCATTGGCCTCCCCACGCCCCGGGTCGAACCACGGCCGGACGCGGAATCCGTTTGCGGCGAGTGCTCCAGGCCGCGGCGCAGGTCGGTGCCCTCGGCCCAGGTGATCTCCCCTTCGCGCGCCCGTCGACGATGTGGGCAGCAGCTCCTTTTGTGGCGGTTCAGTACGACCCAGTCGACGAAAATAGAATCGCTTTCAGGCCATTACCTGCTCGCTGTGGCCCCAGTGGTTGGCGTGCTGCCCGCACGCGAGCGGAACTGGATCTCTGTTCTTGATGTCGATAACCAACTCGCCCTGCCAGCCGGCCAGCGGTGCCGAAAGCCGACGAGTGCGGTTCATTCCTCGCCGGGTCGGGTGCGCGATTCTGCTCCGCAGTTTTCGTCGAACTCCAGCGGTGCGGGAAGCCGAAGATCGGGTCGTCGCCGCCCAGATAGGGGGCGACCAGGCGTTCGATCTCCTCCTGCGGCCGCATCGACGCTCCACCACACGGGGCGGATGCCCAGCTGCGTGAGCGCACGGTTCAGCTCCTGCCGGAAGAGGTCGAAGCGTACGCCGACATAGCCGTCGACGACAACCTGCTTCTGCCCGGCCACCGCCGTGCCAGCGACGTGTAGTCGCAGAAAAATCTTATCCGGCCCGAGGTCATGTGTGTCGGGTAGATGTCGTATTTTTTTCCGGTTTCCGGTTTGCATACCGGAAGTGGGTTCTGTGTTGTTTTCCTCTAAAAGAGACATGACTATTGTTTGGTTATATGAATAACGATGCTGCGCCGATCAGGGCGGCATGGTCGGGCCGGGCCGGGGGCTATCCTGATCCGGTGGCCGTCGGCTTCGAGCCGGCGTTCCATGGCTGGCCCGAACAGCGGGTAGGCGCGAGATATTCCCGCCGAGCACCAGCATGTCGGCGCGGAAGCGGAATTCCGCCACGGGGGGCTGCGAGTACTGCGCCCAGCCGCTCCCCGTATTCGAACAGGCGCCGTGCCGCGGAGTGCTTCCCGCATGGCGTTCGGCAGCTTTCGCGTGCGCCGCTTATCTCCTGCCGATCAGCTCCGGTAGCACATACCCAGCAGGTCGAGAGAGCCTCATCGACGATGCCCCCTTCGAACGGCGGGCATTACCCAGCCGTTGGCGGGCACCTCGTCGCCGAGGTCACCAGCCTGCGGCCGGCCACAACCCGACGCCCGTGCCGAGCGTCAAGCGCCACGCGTTCGGCGTCGTCGCGACTACCGAGCATTCGCCCAGCGCGAAGGCCGCCGCGTCGTGTTATGGCAGAACTCACCGTACCACTCCCGCAGCAGCGGAAGTGAAACGTCACCCGCGTCGAGCCGTAGATGCGCTCGAACTTCCGCACGCGGATCAGCGAAAATGCCCCGCTCGTAGTCGAGAACGCAGCGGGAAAGTGGCGAAACCTGCGCACCGGGCCATCGATGCCCGCGATGCCGCGACCGTGCGCCGGGTGTTCGCCGAGCGGCGGCGTCGTGCGGGCCCGGCCGCCGCGTCGACTTTGTCGGTATTGATTTCCCACACAGTTGCCCGTGGCGAGGTCTCTACCGCCGAGCAGAACATGGCTGCCGCCGATGTCCACGCGCCCAGGGCAGCGGCGACCGCGACGCTTACAAATAAGGATGAAATTTCGCTTGAAACGCTCAGCGGAATTAAGCCATATAAAAGTTTTCAAGGGGTGACGACCGGCAAGGTAAAAAGTGCCAGAGTCGATATGGGAGCACCCGTTCTTTCCGGCAGAGAAATCCCACGCTGTTTGACGGCGACAAGGTTGTGGGTGAGACGCTGCACCTCGGCGGCGAGGTGGGCGATAAAATCGTTACGTGCGTTTCAATGGGCAATCCGCATTGCATTACCTATGTGGACGACGTAAAAAGCGCGACCTCGCAAAAACAGGTCCTGTTTTTGAAAACAACGAGATGTTCCCCGACAGGGTGAACACCGAATTTATACATATAATAAGCGAAACCGAATTTGATATGCGCGTTTGGGAGCGCGGCTCGGGCGAAACACTTGCCTGCGGAACCGGAGCGTGCGCCTCCGCCGTGGCAAGCGTGCTGAACGGCTACTGCCTCAGAAATACCGCCGACATCAAGGTAAATCTCATAGGCGGTACACTCTATATAAATTGGACAAATGACGGCAATGTGCTGATGACCGGCCCGGCTGCCGAAGTCTGCACGGGCGAAATAGACGTGTAATTTAATTTGTTACGGAGGACAAAATGAATATTAACGAAAACTTCCTTAAAATCGAAAGCAGCTATCTTTTTTCAAATATCGCAAAAAGGTAAAGGCTTACACAAAGGCAAATCCCGATAAGGAGATTATAAGACTCGGCATCGGCGACGTAACAAGACCGCTTGCACCTGCCTGCATCGAGGCTATGCACAAGGCTGTTGACGAAATGGCCGACGAAAAGACGTTCCGCGGTTATCCGCCGGAGTACGGCTATGATTTCCTTTTGAACGCGATAAACGAAAACGACTACCGTTCTCGCGGCATTGGAAGCGGCAATTCCGGCTTTATTCGTGTCGGACGGCGCAAAAGAGCGACACGGGCAACATAGGCGACATCTTTTT
>VOFK01001309.1_pt1 | contig 23715 bp, 29 predicted proteins | sample 5384121 | NCBI WGS metagenome assembly VOFK01 (sample SAMN12384730, study PRJNA508395) | human gut metagenome | isolation source: healthy gut J | host: Homo sapiens | reverse complement strand
TCGGTATGCTTCGTTCAGTTACATGTGCTCGGATCTTCGGTCTGCTCGCGCCACTGGGCAGTTGCGCCCGTTTTCGGTTACGCGGATCTTCCATGCGGGTTCCCAGCACCAGACGTTGATGAAGACGCGGTTGCCGCCCGCCTCCCCTCGCGGAAGTCGTGCCGCTCGGGGTAGTGAGCGAGGAACTCGGCCACATCCTCCGACGCGGTGTAATAACGCGCCACCGTCGTTCATGTCGTATGCGCGGAACTGCTTGTCGCCGTCCTCGATGCTGCGGTAGGTCCACTGCATCCGCTTGCCGTCGATCGTGAAGATCGCATAGCCGTTCGGCCCGGCATCCGGTCCCAGCATCTGGAAGTGGTTGGCTCCCGTGCGCCACCATGAACCGCACACGGCGCCTATGTTGTGCTCGATCAGGCGGTCGTCTACGCGCGCCAGCAGATTTTTGTGGATGTGCCCCGACACGTAGTGCACCTCCTCGAATCCGTCGAAACAGGCTTTCAGTTCGGCGCTGTAAGCCGGATCGCTCAGACCGGCCGTCACCTTGTCGTTGAACTTGTTGTAACGGTAGGTCGCGGCGTGCATCGCCACTACGACGGGCGCCGACTTGTCCTCGACCGTCGCCAGATCGCGCCGCAGCCAGTCGAGTTGGAGGGAATCCACGCGGCGGACGTAGTCGCGTTTGCCGGCGATCCCGTCTTTGCTGTTCTTCTTGGGCGAGTTGACATAGATCAGGGTTGTTGTCGAGTACGACGTAGTGTACCTTTCCGATGTTGAACGAGTAGTAGCGCGGCCCGATGATGCGGCGGTAGGGCGCCGAAGCCGCCCAGTCGACCGAGTCGGAGTGGATCGTCGCACCGTCGTTGTCGTGGTTGCCCATCGCGCAGAACATCTGCGCGGGTAGCCCACGATATTCATGGTGCGGCGGAAGTCTTTGAGCGAATAGCGGTTGGTGTACCAGTAGCCGTCCCACGCCGAATCGCCCATGTTGAGCGAGTAGACGGGCGTGTCGCCGAAACTCTCCGCCACGGCGCGGATGTCGGGGATGAAGCGGGTGCAGAACTGTTCGATGTCGCTGTTCTGGTTCGAGAGGTGGATGTCGGTCACGGCCAGCATCACATGGCGGTCGTTGTCGACCTTCGTCAGGGCGAAATCATGCCGTTCGACCTCCTTCGCGGGAGCTTCGAGCGCAGCCCAGAAGCGGGGGAATACCCCTGTCGGCCGAGACCTCGTATCCCGACGGAATCGTGATGAAGACCGAGCCGCTGCGCTTGTCGGTCGGCAGCCAGTAACGGCCTTCGGCATCGGTGAATACGATCTCGGCGCCGTCCGATACGGCTACGCCGCGCAGCGGTTCGTCGCCGGCGTAAACGATGCCCTTGACCGTTGCGCCGGCCTTGTCGGCCACCTCGACGGCGGCCCAATCCCCTGGCTGCGGCCGCGAAGGTCGTCAGCGACAGCGTAACCGCCAGCATGAGAGCGGTGAATCGTCTGAAAAGTTTCATTGTTCGATGAATCGTTTTGGGGAATAGTTTTATTTTTGTCGGGTAAAGATACGAAAAGTCGGGCGCAGAAGCAAGCGTTAGCTTGATTTTGCCGAGACGGAGTATCTTCGGCGCAGCCAAAGAAAAAGAAAAATGCGGACGATTCCCGCAGGAATCGTCCGCATTCGTCACATACGGCAATCTTAGTTGCGGAAGAGGAGCCTGCCCCCTTCGACGTCGATCGAGATCGGGCGCGAGCGGGTCGACCTCGCCCGCCAGAATCCGCTTCGAAAGGTCGTTGACGACTTCGCGCTGGATCGTCCGCTTGACGGGTCGTGCACCGTACATCGGATCGTAACCCGCTTCGGCGATCCACGCCCGCGCCGCCGGCGTATAGTTCAGTTCCAGACCGTTCTCGGCCAACATGCGCCGCACGATACCCAACTGGATGTCGACGATCTTCTCGATATCCTTGCGCGTGAGCGGTTCGAACATCACGATCTCGTCGATGCGGTTCAGGAACTCGGGCTTGAGCTGCTGCTTCAACAGGTCGATGACCGCCAGGCGTGTCCGCTCGACCGTATCGTCGGGCAACTTCTCGCCGTTGAAGGCGGCGGCGAAATTCTCCTGAATGAGCTGCGAACCCATGTTCGAGGTCATGATGATGATCGTGTTGCGGAAATCCACCGTCCGCCCCTTGTTGTCGGTCAGGCGACCGTCGTCGAGCACCTGCAACAGGATGTTGAAGACATCGGGGTGTGCCTTCTCGATCTCGTCGAGCAGCACCACCGAGTAGGGCTTGCGCCGTACGGCTTCGGTGAGTTGGCCGCCTTCGTCGTACCCGACGTATCCCGGAGGCGCCCCCACGAGCCGCGACACGCTGTGGCGCTCCTGATATTCGCTCATGTCGATGCGCGTCAGCATCGAGTCGTCGTTGAAGAGGAACTCGGCGAGCGCCTTCGCCAGCTCGGTCTTGCCCACGCCCGTCGTACCGAGGAAGATGAACGATCCGATCGGCTTGCGCGGGTCGTTCAGCCCGGCGCGCGAACGGCGCACGGCGTCCGAGATCGCAGCGATGGCCTGCTCCTGCCCCACCACGCGCTTGTGCAGCTCCTCCTCCATGTGGAGCAGCTTCTCGCGCTCCGAGGCGAGCATCCGCGTCACGGGAATGCCCGTCCAGCGCGATACGACCTCGGCCACGTCCTGCGCGTCGACCTCCCTCTTTGATGAGGGCGTCGTTGCCGGCAGCCGTCTGAAACTCGGTCTGCAAGGCCTCGATCTGTTTCTGCGCCTCGACGATCTTGCCGTAGCGCAACTCCGCCACGCGGCCGTAGTCGCCCTGGCGTTCGGCCTGCTGCGCCTCGACCTTGTAGCGTTCGATGTCGTCCTTCTGGCGCTGGATCTTGGTCAGCAAGTCGCGCTGCCCCTGCCACTTGGCGCGCTTCTCGGCGTCGCGCGAACGCAGCTCCTCGATCTCCTTGGTCAGCGCTGCGACGCGTTCCTCGTCGTTTTCGCGGCGGATCGCTTCGCGTTCGATCTCCAGTTGTCGGATACGGCGGTCGAGGTTGTCGATCTCTTCGGGTACGGAGTTCATCTCCAACCGCAGCCGCGACGCCGCCTCGTCGATCAGGTCGATCGCCTTGTCGGGCAGGAAACGCGAGGTGATGTACCGGTGCGACAACTCGACGGCAGCGACGATCGCCTCGTCCTTGATGCGCACCTGGTGGTGGTTTTCGTAACGCTCCTTCAACCCGCGCAGGATCGACACGGCGTCGTCGGTGGTCGGTTCATCGACCATCACCTTCTGGAAAACGGCGTTCGAGCGCCTTGTCCTGCTCGAAGTATTTCTGGAACTCGTCGAGCGTCGTGGCGCCGATCGTGCGCAGCTCGCCGCGCGCGAGGGCCGGTTTGAGGATGTTGGCCGCATCCATCGCCCCCCGACGACTTGCCGGCGCCTACGAGCGTGTGTATCTCGTCGATGAAGAGCAGGATTTCGCCTTCCGAGGCGATGACCTCCTGCACGACGCCCTTCAGACGCTCCTCGAACTCGCCCTGATACTTCGCACCGGCGATCAGCGCACCCATGTCGAGCGAGAAGATCACCTTCGATTTCAGGTTCTCCGGCACGTCGCCGTCGACGATCCGGTGGGCGATGCCCTCGGCGATCGCCGTTTTGCCGACGCCCGCCTCGCCCACGAGAATCGGGTTGTTCTTGGTGCGGCGCGAAAGGATCTGCAATACGCGCCGGATCTCCTCGTCGCGGCCGATCACCGGATCGAGTTTGCCCGAACGCGCCTGTTCGTTGAGGTTGACGGCATATTTACCCAATGCGTTGAACTCCTGCGACGCGGTCTGCGAATCGACGGTCGCCCCCTTGCGGAAGGTGCGGATCGCCTCGATGAGCTCCTTCTCGGTAGCGCCCGCACGTTTCAGCAGGTCGGCCGCCGCACCGCGTTCGGCGATCAGGCCGAGCAGCAGATGTTCGACCGACGCATACTTGTCGCCGAAAGTCTTTGTGAAGTCCACCGCACGCTGGATGACGCGCGAGGCGTCCTGCGAGAAATACTGTTCGCCGTTTCCGCCCGTCACCTGCGGCAGCGAACTCACGGCGCGGTCGGCCTCGTCGCGCAGGCCGCGCACGTTGACGCCTACGCGCCCCAGCAGGAACGTGCAGAGCGCGTCGTCGTCGCGGATGAGCACCGAGAGCATGTGCAGCGGCTCGATGGCCTGCTGCCCGCGTTGCTGCGCCAGCGTATAGGCCGCCTGCAACGCCTCCTGTGCCTTGATCGTTAAACTGTTTACATTCATAGTCGTATCTTTTGTTTTTTGTTTCTGCCCTCTTCCACGCAAAAGCCCTGCCAACCCGCCGACGGCGACATTTTGTCGCATCCGGCCGATAGAATGGCATCCCGAAAGGACACGATGTCACGCGTCGCCGCCGGTCGGCTGCCGCAGTGCGTCATTTTGTCCGGCGGCCGCTATGGAGATGCCGGTCTCAGATGCGTTGCATCGGCTATGAATGTTATTCGGATTTTCGCAGACCTTCGGCCCGCGACGATTATCTGTTCGGCAGTTTTGCGATCACCTCGGCCAGCGCGAAATCTTCGGGATAGTCGATGTCGATCCCCTCGATGCGGTCTACGACGGCGACGTAGGGTGCCGGCCGATGCGCTGATGCAGGTCGCACCATATTTCGCGGCGGAAGATGAAGAACGCGCTGGTCTCGACGAAGACCGGTTCGATCTCCTGCGTACGGGGAATCGCGTCGAGCGCATAGTTGAGCGGCTCGCCCCGGTACCAGGCGAAGGTCTGCATCCGCTCGGCGCTGAAAGCCGAATCGTAGCCCTCGTCGGTGACCTTGTGCAGGGCCGCCGCGATCGTCGCGGGGCGGATGAAGGGCGAAGTGGCGTGCGCCAGCAGGTAGACGTCGGCTACGACTTCGGCGGTGAAGGCGTCGTAGATTTCGCGGCCGAGCGTCTCGTTGCGGTCGAGCCGCGGGCTGCGGCGCAGGAACCGCACGCCGTCGGCAGGTAGGGGCGCACGGCCGGGTCGCTGCAATAGACGTAAACCTCGTCGATCGCCTCGACTTCGAGCAGCGTGCGCAGGGATGTGGCACAGCAGCGGTTCGCCGCCGAGCAGGCGGAGGTTTTTGCCTTCGACGCGCTGGCTGTTGAGACGGATGGGAACGAATGCGACGACTTTCATACGGATTTTACGGTTATTGTACCAACAGGTTGCAGCCCCGGATGTCGCTGTGGTCGATACGTCCTTCGATGCGGAACGATCCGTCGGCCGAGACGCGCCCCACGTCCTGCGTCTGGATGAAGGCGCACGAGAAACGGTTCGCCAGGTCGATGATGTCGACGCCGCCCCGCTGGTCGGGCAGCAGGCGGCAGAAGGGGTCGTTGACGTCGCGCACCGCGACACGCATCCAGCCCGGCGTGCGGAAACGGCCGCCGCCGTCGGAGTAGGCCTGCGACGTGAGTTCGGCCATGCCGTATTCGGAGTGGACCCTGTCGACGCCGAACGCTTCGCACAGGATGCGGTGGAACTCCTCTTTGGGCAGCTCGCGGCGGCCCTTCATGCCGCCGGTCTCCATGACGATCGTATCGCGCAGCTTCGGGGCGTACCGTTCGGCCAGGTCCCACAACGCATAGCTCACGCCCAGCAGGATTTTCGGTTTCGGATCGGCTGCCATGTCCGCCAGCAGGCGTTCGTAGTCGTCGAGGTAGAACCCGCCCGAACCGCACCGTCCGATCAGGCGGTCGACCATGTAGACCAGCGACGACCCTTCGCGTTGCAGGTAGTTGGGCAGCAGGCCATAGAGGCTCCACCGCGCCGGATTGCCGTAGAAACGTTCGAATGCTGCGGTGAACGCCGCCTCGTAGAGCGCCGTCGAGGCCATCATGTGATGCGATGCGACGCTCTGTCCCGTGTTGCTCGACGTGAAGACGATCTGCGGTTCCGTGTCGCCGCAGTAGACGTCGCGCCACTTGAAGAATTCGATCGGCAGCATCGGGATTTCGTCGACGCGCCGCACGGCCGCCGGATCGACGCCGATCTCGGCGAGGTATTCGCGGTAGACACCGCACCGCTCGGCCTGGAAGCGGAACAATTCGAGCGCCGCGCAGTCGAATGCCGCGGCGGAATCGATCGCCAGTATCTCTTCGAAGGGTCTCATTCAGGGCAAAGGTACATATTTATTCCCGATTCGGTATCCCATTTCGGGTGTGGATCGGCGTTTTTACCGTTTCGGCCGGAAGCCGCGGATGCCCCGGACACGTCGCGCTACCGGCCGGAAAATCCAAAACAACGACTTACCGAACGGGTGTGCCGTTCCGTAAGTCGTTGCCGGAGTCGGGTCGGACGGCCCGTATGCGCTCGCGTCCCGCGCTACTTCTTGGTGTTCTTGGGCGCGAGGATCATGTTCATCTTCTTGCCGTCGAGCTTGGGCATCATCTCCACCTTGGCGAGCTCTTCGAGGTCGGTGGCGAAGCGCAGCAGCAGAATCTCGCCCTGCTCCTTGAAGACGATCGAACGGCCGCGGAAGAAGACGTAAGCCTTGACCTTGGCGCCCTCTTTCAGAAAGTTCTGAGCGTGTTTGAGCTTGAAGTTGTAGTCGTGATCGTCGGTCTGGGGGCCGAAACGAATCTCCTTGATGACCACCTTCACCTGCTTGGCCTTGATCTCCTTGGCCTTTTTCTTCTGCTGGTACAGGAACTTCTGGTAGTCTGCGATGCGGCAGACGGGGGGATCGGCCTTGGGCGAAATCTCGATCAGGTCGAGTTCCATCTCGTCGGCCATGCGCAATGCGTCGCGGGTGGGCATGACGATCGGTTGCTCGATGTTGTCGCCCACCAAACGCACCTGCGGTGCCGTAATCTCGTGGTTGATGCGATGGGGATTCTCCTTCTGCGGCGGACGGCGCAGACCGCGCGGCCCCGAAGGACGATTCCCGTTCCCTTGATTATTCCCCGAGCCAGCGGGTCTCGGAGTGAATGGACGTGTCGTGTTTATAGCAGTGTCCTCCTAATTTGGTTAATAAAAGTTCTTTTCAACGGTCGTTTTTCCCGCCTCGGCGGAGTTCGCGCAAACGCGGCTCTGCCGAGGCTCGGCGAAAACGGTTTATTTTTCGATCTTGTTGGCTTCCATCTCGGCCTTCACCAGTCCGACCATGTAATCCTTGTACTCCTCGAGCGTCATCTGGCCCTTGTCGCCTTCGCCCTGCACGCGGATCGAGACTTTGCCTTCGGCCTCCTCCTTCTCGCCCACGATCACCAGATAGGGGATGCGTTTGAGCTCGTTGTCGCGGATCTTGCGGCCGATCTTCTCGTTGCGGTCGTCGACCTGCGCACGCACGTCGTAGCGGTTGAGGTAGTCGGCCACCTTGCGGGCATAGTCGTTGAACTTCTCCGAGATCGGCAGCACGACCACTTGGTCGGGCGAGAGCCACAGCGGGAATTTGCCCCCCGTATGCTCCAACAATACTGCCACGAAACGCTCCATCGAACCGAACGGTGCGCGGTGGATCATGATCGGACGGTGCAGCTTGTCATCGGCGCCCTTGTAGGTCAGGTCGAACCGTTCGGGCAGGTTGTAGTCCACCTGGATGGTTCCCAACTGCCACTTGCGGCCGATGGCGTCGCGCACCATGAAGTCGAGCTTCGGACCGTAGAAGGCCGCTTCGCCGTATTCGATCGTGGTTTTCAATCCCTTCTCCTCCGTGGCACGGATGATCGCCTGCTCGGCCTTCTCCCAGTTTTCGTCCGTACCGATGTACTTTTCGCGGTTCGTTTTGTCGCGCAGCGAAATCTGGGCGGTGTAGTTGTCGAATTTCAGCGTGCGGAAGATGTAGAGGATGATGTCGATCACCTTCTCGAACTCTTCGAGCAGCTGGTCGGGGCGCACGAACATGTGGGCGTCGTCCTGCGTGAAGCCGCGCACGCGCGTCAGGCCGTGTAGCTCGCCCGTCTGCTCGTAGCGGTAGACCGTGCCGAACTCCGCCAGACGGATCGGCAGATCCTTGTACGAGCGGGGTTTGACCTTGTAGATCTCGCAGTGGTGGGGGACAGTTCATCGGTTTGAGCAGGTACTCCTCGCCCTCGACGGGGGTGTGGATCGGCTGGAACGAATCCTTGCCGTATTTGGCGTAGTGGCCCGACGTGACGTACAGCTCCTTGTTGCCGATATGGGGCGTGATGACCTGCTGGTAGCCGTACTCCTTCTGCACCGAGCGCAGGAACTGTTCCAGCCGGTCGCGCAGCGCGGCGCCCTTGGGCAGCCACAGCGGCAGACCCGCTCCCACGCGCTGCGAGAAGGCGAAGAGTTCCAGCTCCTTGCCCAGCTTGCGGTGGTCGCGCTTCTTGGCCTCTTCCATCAGGGCGAGGTACTCGTCGAGCATCGACTTCTTGGGGAACGAGATGCCGTAGATGCGCGTCAGCATCTGACGTTTCTCGTCGCCGCGCCAGTAGGCGCCGGCAACCGACAGCAGCTTGATGGCTTTGATCGCACCCGTGTTGGGGATGTGCGGGCCGCGGCAGAGGTCGGTGAAATTGCCGTTGGTATAGAACGAAATGGTGCCGTCTTCGAGGGCCTCGATCAGTTCGACCTTGTAGGGGTCGCCCTTCTCGGTGAACTCTTTGAGCGCTTCGGCCTTGGGAACCTCGCGGCGGACGAGCGGCTCTTTCTGACGGGCCAGCTCCACCATCTTGGCTTCGATTCTCGGAAGGTCGGATTCGGTGATCGCCACGGGCGAGTCGACGTCGTAGTAGAAGCCGTTCTCGATGGCCGGGCCGATGCCGAACTTGATGCCGGGGTAGAGCGCTTCGAGCGCTTCGGCCAGCAGGTGCGACGAGGTGTGCCAGAAGGCGTGCTTGCCCTCTTCGTCCTCCCACTTGTAGAACTTGACGGAGGCATCTTCGTCGATGGGGCGCGACAGGTCGACCGTCGCGCCGTTTACCGAAGCCGCCAGAGAGTCAGCAGCTAAACGAGGGCTGATGCTTTCCGCGATTTGGTAGGCGGTCGTTCCCGCGGCGAATTCCTTCACGCTGCCGTCGGGAAATGTAATTTTAACCATTACTTGTGTATTTAATTGTTACGGGGCGATCGGCGCTTCCACAATTACGAGACGGAATACGCCTCCCGCTTGCCCTTTGTTCGTCGCAAAGTTACAATAATCTTCTAATTGAGGAGCGGTTAGCCGCTTTTTTCATGCGAAAATCGCTGCACCCTCCGTTATTCTCATACCCGATAGGCATCCCACAGGCGGTAAATGCAGAAGGCGACGGCCGCGGGCGACCGCCAGCGTCACGACCATGTCGCCGTGGACGGCATAGCGGGCGGCGGCCATGACCAATACCACGGCCCACAGGCCGAAGAACATCCAGGCCACCTTGCGCCTGGTCGAGATCTGGAATCCGTCGTCGCGTCGTGCCATATTCCGGTGCATGAAACGGTCGTCGTGGCGTCCCTCCCGCATTTCGGGCAGGTCTTTGGCCGACGCGTCGCGGCCCCGGTCGCGCTCGAAATGCTGCAACGGGTCGGCCGACATCGCAGCCCAGCGGCGGCGGTTCTCGACGATGTCGAGGGCCGCGTAGATCGCGTTGCGCATCGACTGCGGATCGGCTTTGTCACGGCCTGCGATGTCGTAGGCCACGCCGTGGTCGGGCGAGGTGCGCACTTTGCACAGGCCGGCCGTGTAGTTCACGCCGTCGGGCGTGAGCGTCTTGAAGGGCGCCAGCCCCGGTCGTGGTACATCGCCAGCACGGCGTCGTAGTGCGCGTAGTTGCCGCTGGCGAAAAAGCCGTCGGCAGCGAAAGGCCCGAAGGCGAGAACGCCCGCAGCGTAAGCGTCGTTCACGGCGGGGCAGATCGTCTCCTCCTCCTCCCTGCCCAACAGCCCGCCGTCGCCGGCGTGGGGGTTGAGCGCCAGCACGGCGATGGGGGTTTCACCACGCCGAAATCGGCGACCAGCGAGCGGGCGAGCCGGTCGAGGGCCTCGGTGATTTTTTCCCGCGAGATCGCGGCGCTCACCTCCGCCAGCGGTGCGTCGTCACGAGCCCCACACGCAGCCGATCGCTGCACATCAGCATCATGGGCGAGCCTTCCAGTTCGGCGGCGAGGTACTCGGTGTGCCCCGTGTAGCGGAAGTCGTCGGCCTGCGCCGTCTCCTTGTCGATCGGGCCGGTGACCAGCGCGTCGAGCGTACCCTCTTTCAGATCGCGCACGGCGGTCTGCAACGCCTCGACGGCGGCCCGTCCCGCTTCGGGCGAGGGTTCTCCGGGGACGATGCGCAACTCCTGCGGCCCGCAGGCGATCAGGTTGACGCGGCCGCGCCGTGCGTCGCGCGCCGAGGAGACGGTGTTGAATGCGATCTCCTCCAAGTCGGCGATGCAGCGGCGGTAGTAGCCCGCCGCTGCGGGCGAGCCGTAGACCACGGGCGTGCACAGCTCCGCGATGCGGCTGTCGGCGAGCGTTTTGAGGATCACCTCCCCAGCCGATGCCGTTGGTGTCGCCCTGCGTGATTCCTATTTTGAGTCTGTTGTCTGACATGTTCGAATCGCTTTAATTGACAAAGTTAAGATTTTTTTCGCACAATCGTGCGGCTTCGGCCGAAAAAACGCGCAAGGCGGGCAGCCGGCGGGACGGTCTGCCGCAATCCGGATGCGAATCGGAGGCGCCGAAAGGCTGTGTGTGCCGGTTTTCATTTCCGTACCCGTGCGGACCGAAGCCTGCGGGGCACGCCCTTGTGGCGGGCCTCCGCAGGCGGCGGCCCGCACGGCACGTGGGGTGCCGCGCGGGGTTTGTTTTGACTATCATTTTTTGATTTTCGGGAGGATTGCACTAATTTTGTGATTCCGAACATTCTTGCAGCCGACCACGATGAATCACGATGTCTTTATCAGCTATTCGAGCCGCAACAAACCGACGGCGCTGGCGATCTGTCATGTCTTGGAGGAGCATGGAGTCCGGTGCTGGATGGCGCCGCGCGACATTCCTCCCGGAGCCGATTACGGCGACGTGATCGACGAGGCGATCGTCGCCTGCCGGCTTTTTCGTGCTGGTCTTCTCGGAACCGGCGTCGCTCTCGCAGTGGGTGAAGGGTGAGTTGAATCTGGCCTTCACCGAGAAGAAAATTATCATTCCCTACCGGATCGACGAGACGACGTTGAAGGGTGCCATGCGCTTGATCCTGAATCAGACGCACTGGGTCGACGCCTATCCCGACGCCGAATCGAAATTCGGCGAACTGGTCGAGGCCGCCGAACGGTTTCTCGGGCGGTCGGCGGTCGGTGCGTTCCGCACGGAGCCGGTCGTTCCGCCATCTGCACCCACTCCTGCCCCTGCACGCCGCTACAAGGTGGGCGACTACTACAACGTGGATGGTAAACGTGGCGTTGTCTTCGAGGTCGACACCACGGGCGAGCATGGTAAAATCGTGAGCTTGACCGAAAAAGGTTTGTACTGGAGTACGGACGAAGAGTATGATCGGGCGATCGTTACGGGTGCGATACATCGGGCGGAAGGGTTGTGGAATCAGCGGATAATCGAACGGATCGACGGTTGGCGTGAAAAATATCCCGCTTTCGCGTGGTGTGCGGCGCAGGGCGACGGATGGTACTTGCCGGCGATCGAGGAGGTGAAAATCCTGTTGCTGAACAAAACGGTGCATGACGTCGTCAATCGAACGTTGGAACGAGTCGGAGGGGTTGCATTGAGTGCCGGAGGAACGGAAGCGTGGTATTGGTCGTCGACCGAAGTGGACGAATATTGCGCCGTGGATGTGATTCTGGCTTGTGGTGAGGAGTGTTGCGAGCCCAAGGCGGCCGATCCTCCGTGCGCGCGGTGTCCGCTTTTTAGAATTCGGCCTTTCGCTTTTCGGTTTTGTCCTGCCGGTGTGGCGGGACTTTTTTTGTGGGGCCGGCGGAGAGTCGGCGGGGTAGAATAAGCGCGCTCTGTTTTTTCTGTGGCGGCCCGGCCGGCCGGTCGCTTGCACGACGATCCGAACGAAACGGCAGTGAGCGGCCGAGCGCAGATCGGAACGCTCTCTGCCGCATCGTTCCGGCCTGCGGCCCGCCTTACCGTCCGGCACTCGCTTGTCGGCGGAATTCGGCGCAGACGATGCCCGTGGCCATGGCCACGTTGAGCGATTCGGTGGCGTGCCGCTCGGCGGGGTAGGGCGGGATGAAGAGCTTGCGCGTGACCTGCGCGGTGCAGGCGGGCGTGACGCCGCGGCCCTCGTTGCCCATCAGCACGATGCCCGTCGGCGTGAGCTGCGTGCGGTAGATGTCGTCCCCTTCCAGAAACGTGCCGTAGATCGGCGTGCCGGCGGCGCGTTCGGCCGCCAGATAGGCTTCGAGGTCGCAGTAGTGGACCCGCACGCGGAGGATGGCGCCCATCGTGGCCTGCACGACCTTGGGGTTGAAACAGTCGGCCGAGGCCTCGGAGCAGACGATGTCCGTGATGCCGAACCAGTCGGCCAGCCGGACGATCGTGCCCAGATTGCCCGGGTTCTGCACGTCGTCGAGCGCCAGCACCAGCGACCGGCGCAGCTTTGCGGGATCGAGTCTGCGGCGGGGTATCTCGACGAGGGCCAGCGAGTCGGAAGGGGTTTTCAGCAGCGAGAGCCGTTCCATCTCTTTCGGCGAGACCGTCATGACGTCCTCGCCTGCGAAAATGCCGTCGAGCGCATAGATGCGGCGGATGCGGAGCGTCGAGGCGCGCAGTTCGCCGATGAGTTTCCCGCCTTCGGCGACGAAAAGCCCCTCGTCGGTGCGGGCGCGTTTGTCCGCCAGCGAGCGGACGAGTCGGATGTCGGCTTTGGTCAGCATCTGAAAGGTCGTTTTTCGATCGTGAAGGTGCGCCCCTCCTCGGCCAGATCGCTTGCGGGGAAGAGCGTCCGCGCCTCGTCGAGCAGCGGTGCGAGCTCCTTGTAGCGCGACGAGAAGTGGCCGATCACGAGCCGTCCGGCCCCGGCGCGGAGGGGCTGCCCGTGCGGCTTCGGCCGTCGTGGAGTGTCCCCGCTCGCGGGCGATCTTCCGCTCGGCGGCGGCGTAGGTCGCCTCGTGGTAGAGCAGGTCGACGCCTGCGGCCAGCCCCGCCGCCTTGGCCGAGAAGGCCGTGTCCGACAGGTAGGCGTACGACCGCGCCTTGTAGGGGCGGTAGGTCAGCTCCTCGTTGTGCAGCGTCTCGCCCGAATCGAGCCGCACGGCTTCGCCCCGTTTGGCGGCGGTGATCTGCGCGATCGAGAGGCCGTATTTCGTGATTTTGAATTTGTCGACGTTCAGCGGCGGCTCCTTTTCGCGGAAGAGGTAGCCGCACGTGGGGACGCGGTGGCGCAGCGGGATGCTCCATACTTCGAGCGAACGGTTTTCGAGGAGCGGCCGATGACAGGTCGTATCGACCTCGTGCCACTCCACGTCGTAGGGCAGTTCGCTGTCGAAATAGCGCAGGTGGCAGGCGAGAATCTCTCCGAACGGGGCCGGTGCATAGACCGGCAGCGGCGTGCGGCGGCCGTAAAGCCCGAGCGTCGAGAGCAGCGGAAAGAGCCCGAAGCAGTGGTCGCCGTGCAGGTGCGAGAGAAAGACGGCCCGCAGCCGCAGCGGATTGATTCCGTAGCGGAACAACTGCTGCTGCGTACCCTCCCCTGCGTCGACGAGGTAGTGTTGCTCGTGGAGGTTGACGACCTGTGCCGACGGGTGTCGTCCGGGCGTAGGCTTGGCCGAAGCCGAACCGAGGATGGTGACGGTGAAACTCATGGCTGCTGCGCGCTTTGCAGGATCGGTCTTTGCGGGCCGATCCTGTGGCAAAGATACGATTAAGCCGAGTGCAATGCAAATTTATTTGTTTTTTGCCGGGCGGAGCAGCTGTGTCGCCGAGGATCGGGGAGCCGGTGCGTGCGGAGAAGATGTCTGCCGGTGTAAATGGGCGGGGGCGCCCCTGCGATTGCATACCGTCCCCTGCGTGGTTGCGGGTGTGCCGGCCGTTCGTCAGTCGTAGGTGACGACTCCGTTCCCGTGCTGGTCGTAGTCGATCCGCGTCGTGTGCCCCGCCTGAATCTGGAAGGTGCAGTCGGAATATCCGTAAGTCGAAATTCGGTAATTGCCGGGGTTCAGCGGGATCGACAACCGGCCTCCCTCGTAAAGATATTCCCGGTTTTCGTAGATTTTGTTTCCGAGTTCCGTGTAGATCGAGATGGACTGGACGTACATGTACTTTTCGATATCCAATACGATTTCTCCTGTGGTCGGGGCGTCGTCGTCGCAGGCGGTAAGACCGGCGAACAGCGACAGGCAGAAAAGGAATTTCGCGAGCGTTTTCATCGGATACGAGGTTTGAAACCGGAAAATTACGGATTAATCGTAAGTCACCTCTCCATTGATGCTGCCGTAGGCATAATAGACGGTGGTCGTGTGGCCTGCCCGAATCTGGAAAGAACAGCGATTGAAGCCATACATCAGTTGCATCTGGTAGTTCCCGGATTGAGCGGGATCGATAGTCGCGGATCGTTCTGATAGAGATATTCGGTATTCGTGTAGATCAGGTTGCCTCCTTCGGTATAGATATTTAGTTCCTCGACTTTGGCGTTATCCCGAACGTTTACGATCAGTGTTCCCATGTTGTCGTCGTCCTTGTCGCAGGCGATAAGACCGGCGAGCAGCGACAGGCAGAGAGCGAGTGCGGCGGGCGTTTTCATGGCGCTAAATAGTTTGAAGATTGGATTATTGCAGCTTAATCGTAGGTGACCACACCGTTGTAACTGTCGTAGGCGTAATAGACGGTGGTCGTGTGGCCGGCCCGAATCTGGAAAGCGCAGTCGTTGAACTTCCACGTAGTATTGAGCCGATAGTTCCCCGGATTGAGCGGGATCGACAACCGCGGATCGTTTTGATAGAGGTATTCGGTATTGGTATAAATCAGACTGCCCTCTTCGGTGTAAATATTGAGTACCGAAGCTTTCGCATTATCCCGGATCTCTACGATCAATGTACCCATGTTATCGTCATCCTTGTCGCAGGCGGTGAATCCTGCGAGCAGCGACAGACAGAAAGCGAGTGCGGCGGGCGTTTTCATAGGATAAAACCATTGTCTTGTAGCAAATATAAGATTTCAGAGCCGGAAATGCAACAAATCGGTTAAAAAATGGAAGATTTATTTGTCGTGCGCGAAGCGGGGATTGTCTTGTTTTTCCCTATTTTTGTATTCGATAACGAACCAATCCAATGAAATGAAGAGACTACTTACATGGTTGCTGGCTGTCGGGACGTTGCTTCCGGCAGCGGCGCAGCAGATCACGGAGCAGGACAAGGAGCGCGCGGCAGCCCTTGTGGAGCGGATGACGCTCGACGAGAAACTCGACTACATCGGCGGTTTCAACTCCTTCTATATCCGTGCGATTCCCCGGCTGGGCATCCCGCAGATCCGCATGGCCGACGGCCCGCAGGGCGTGCGCAACGATACGCGCAGTACGATGTTCCCGTGCGGCATCGCCGCGGCTGCGGCGTGGGATCGCGCGCTGGTGCGCGACTACGGCCGCGCTTTGGGGCAGGACTGCCGGGCGCGCGGCGTGCATATCCTGCTCGGGCCGGGGGTGAACATCTGCCGTTCGCCGCTGTGCGGCCGCAATTTCGAATACTACGGCGAAGATCCCTATCTGGCGGCCGAGACGGCGGCGGCCTATATCGAGGGGATGCAGGCCGAAGGGGTCATGGCCTGCGTCAAACACTTCGTCGGCAACAACCAGGGAGTGGAACCGCCACCACGTCTCGTCGGACATCGACGAGCGGACGCTCCATGAAATCTACCTCCCGCCTTTCGCAAGGCGGTGACCGGGGCGAAGGTCGGCGCCGTCATGTCGAGCTAATCCGCTCAACTGCGTGCACATGACCGAGAACCGCCCGCTGACGGTCGGCCTGCTGCGTGAGAAGTGGGGTTTCGACGGCATCTTCATGTCGGACTGGAACGCCACCTATTCGGCCGTCGGTGCCGCCAACGGGGACTGGACCTCGAAATGCCGCGTGCCCGCTTCATGAATGCCGAGAACCTGCGTCCGGCGTTGGAGAACGGACTGGTGACCGAGGCGACCGTCGACGAAAAGTGCCGCCATATCCTCCAAACGCTCATCGCCTTCGGGTTTCTCGATCGCGAACAGACGGACGCGAAGATCAAGGAACGCAATCCTTTTTCCGATCAGGTGGCGCTGGAAGTGGCGCGCGGCGGCATCGTGCTGTTGAAGAACGAAGGAGGGATGCTGCCGTTCTCGTCCAAAGTGCACGACGTGGTGGTCATGGGGGCCCAACGCAGGCCGCATGCCCACGGGCGGCGGTGCGGGATTCGTCCATCCCTTCTCGACCGTGTCGGTGGGCGAGGGGATGCGGGCCGTCGGCAAACGTTTGCGCACGACGGTGCTCGATCCCGCTCCCGTCGGCGATCTGGCCGCGTCGGGACTCTTTTTCACCCCTGACGGCCGGCCAGGCCTTCGGGGCGAGTTCTTCGCCGGAAAGGAACTTGCGGGGATGCCCGTGACGACGCAGGTCGACGCTGCGATCGACTTCGACTGGGAGGGTTCGCCCGCCGACGGTGTTCCCGCCGACGGCTTTTCGGCCCGTTGGTCGGGGAGTTTCAAACCCGCGGCGACGGGGCGCGTGACCTTCGTCGTGCGCGGCGACGACGGCTACCGGCTCTATGTCGACGGCCGCGAGGTGCTCGCCGACTGGCGCGACCATGCGGCGACCACCCGCTCGGCGACGCTCGACGTCGTGGCGGGCAAGAGTTACGCCGTGCGGTTGGAGTACTACGACAATGCCTCGACGGCCTCCGTGTCGTTGCGCTATCTCTTCGAGAATGTGACGGATCTCGAGCGGCGGATCGCGGCGGCCGACGCGGTGATCTACTGCGCCGGCTTCGACAGCGATACCGAACGGGAAAACCACGACCGCACCTTCGCCCTGCCCGAAGGACAGGCCGCCGAGATCGCCGCCGTGGCGAAGCTCAACGCGAACCTCGTGGTAGTGGTCAACAGCGGCGGCGGGGTCGATTTCGCGCAGTTCGCCGACCGGGCGCGTGCGATCCTCATGGCCTGGTATCCCGGGCAGGAGGGCGGCCGCGCGGTCGCCGAGATTCTGACGGGAGCGGTTTCGCCCAGCGGCAAACTGCCGATCTCGATCGAACGGCGCGCCGAGGACAATCCCTGCTACGGCAGCTATTACGAGAACGTCGACCGTTCGCACCGCAAGGGGGCACCGCAGCCGCGCGTCAACTACGACGAAGGCATCTTCGTGGGTTACCGTGGGTACGACCGCACGGCGACTGAACCGCTCTACGCCTTCGGTTACGGCCTTTCCTATACCACTTTCGCCTATTCGGGGCTGAAAGTCGTGCGGCAGGACGACGGCTCCTGTCGGGTGTCGTTCGACGTGAGGAACACGGGCCGCCGCGACGGCGCCGAGGTGGCGCAGCTCTACGTGAGCGACCTCGCGGCCAGCGTGCCGCGTCCGGTGAGGGAGCTCAAAGGCTATGAGAAGGTCTTCCTGAAACGGGGCGAGACGAAGCGCGTGGAGATACTCCTGCCGCACGACGCCTTCGCCTTCTACGATACGGTGCGCCACGACTTCGTGGTCGAGCCGGGCGATTTCCTGATTCAGGTGGGCGCTTCGTCGCGCGACCTGCGGCTGAAAGGGACGATCCGCGTCGACTGATCTGCGGCGCGCGGCGGAATACGACGGGAGGCGGATGCTGCGGCGTCCGTCTCCCGTCGTCCCGCCCGATGCCGGGGTTCGGCGGTGCGTGTTGAAAATGACAGAAGCCTCTGCATAAGAGGCTTCTGTCGTTTGCAGGGCATCCGGCCTATTGCAGCAGGAAGCGCTCGCAGTCGAGCGCGGCGATGCAGCCCGAACCGGCGGCGGTGATGGCCTGCCGGTAGGCGGGATCCTGCACGTCGCCGGCCGCGAAGACCCCTTCGACGGAGGTTTTCGACGAATTGCCTTCGGTGCGGATATACCCCCTCGGCATCGAGTTCTAGCTGGTTGCGGAACAGTTCGGTGTTGGGGTGGTGGCCGATGGCCACGAAGAATCCCGCAACGGCGAGCGTCCGTTCCTTGCCGTCGTTGTGGCGGATCGTGACGCCCGTGACGCCCGTGTCGTCGCCCAGCACTTCGGCGGTGTTGTATTCGAAGAGCACTTCGATGTTGGGGGTGTTCATCACGCGGTGCTGCATCGCCTTCGAGGCGCGCAGGTAGGGTTTGCGTACGATCATGTAGACCTGCCGGCAGATCGAAGCCAGATAGGTGGCCTCCTCGCAGGCCGTGTCGCCGCCGCCCACGACCGCCACGTCCTTCTTGCGGTAGAAGAAGCCGTCGCAGGTGGCGCAGGCGCTCACGCCCTGTCCCCTGTATTTCGTCTCGGAGGGTAGTCCCAGATAGCGCGCCGAAGCGCCCGTAGCGATGATGAGGCTGTCGGCCTCGATCTGTTTTTCGCCGTCGACGACCAGGTGGAACGGCCGCGACGAGAGGTCGGCGCGCGTCACCGTGCCGCGGCGGATGTCGGCGCCGAACCGTTCGGCCTGCTTGCGCATGTGGCCCATGAGCTGGTTGCCGTCGATCCCTTCGGGGTAGCCCGGGTAGTTATCGATTTCGGTGGTGGTGGTCAGCTGGCCGCCCGGTTCGATCCCTTCGTAGAGTACGGGGTTCAGGTTGGCGCGCGAGGTGTAGATGGCCGCCGTATATCCGGCCGGGCCGCTGCCGATAATCAGACATTTGACTTTTTCCATGATTGTTATGCGTTGTGATTTTCGTTGTCAGGGTTCTACGGCGCCGAACTCGGTGAGTTGACGGCCCTCGTAGTCGAAGGCGGCCCAACGTCCGTCGAGGCGGGCCAGCAGACGTCCCGTCCGGTCGTCGTATTCGACGATTTCGTAGTGCGGTTCGAGGACGTAACGGCCCGTCTTGTCGATGAGCCCCATCCGCCCGTCGGCGGTCTGCACCTCGGCGCGGCGGCTTCGTGGAAATCGTTGGCCCAGCGGTATTGCGGGGCGATGAGATAGCGGTTTTGCGTGTCGACGTAGCCGTATCCTTCGGCGTCCTCGACGCAGATCATCTGTTCGAACATGTGTCCGACCCAGAGGTGGTTCCGAAAAGCGGTGCACGGTGCGCTGTACTCCGCCGAGGTATCGCACATCATTTGTGCCACGGAGGCCTTTTCGGCGACGAAAGCGCGCAGCGCGTCGAACTGCGGTGCGTCGTCGCCGCCGTCGAAACGCATGTAGGCGTAGCGCAACGGCAGCAGCCGGTAGTCGGGAGTCATCCAGAGGTTGGCCGCTTTGAGGTTGTTGTGCGTCAGGCCGGCCTGCGCCAACTGCCGTTGCAGGGTATCGAGCGCCGAGAGCAGACGGTCGCGGTCTGCGTGGCCGACTGCCGTTGCGAGCGGCTCGCCCTCGGCGGGAAGTTCCTGCGCGACCAGGTCGCAGGTGCGCTGCGTGCCGGTGGCGTCGGTGTAGGTGAATTCCCCGCGCAGCATCCGCCACGGGAGCAGGAATTCGGCCGGATGATATTTGAGGCGTTGCGCCGTGGTCTCCGCGAGCCGGTGGGCGAGCGGCGAGAGCGGGCAGAACAGCCGCAGCCGGCGATCGCCGAGCGTACACTGCGCCTCGGCGAAGAGCGTCGTGCGTTCGAGCAGCAATGCGCCCGTCCCGTCCTGTGCGAAGCGGGCTTCGCTCAGCGTGCGGAGCGATGTGCGGGGCGAGAGCAGCCCCTCCATGAAGCGGTGGATCGTAGGGAACATGGCTATTGGAGATTTACGCTGATCGACCCGACGTTGAGGATCGAGAGCAGTTCGGTGATCGATGCGTTGTAGCACATGCCGCGGAACGGCCCGCGGGTCTCGTCGCCCCGGAGCGAACGGATCGCGTCGTCGAAGAGCGGCGGCATCGGGCTCGAAATGTCGTAGAGCAGGCGGGCGTAGCGATTGTTGTAGGCGGTCTCCCCGTCGGTCAGGAAGATGCGGCCCTTCGCTGCCTCGCCCGATGCGAGGTGGATGTTGACCAGCAGCGCACGGCCGTCGTCCGTGCCGAGCGAACGGATGCGCCCTGCGATCTGCGCGAGCTCCTCCTCGTCGCTGTCGGAAGCCTCGCCGTCGGTGATGTTGAAGACCAGCGGCGGGAAACTCTCGCGGTGTTCCGGCCGGCGGCACCACGCCTCGACGAGATCGTGGACGTAGAGCAGCGCTTCGTACATCGGGGTTTGTCCCGATGCGGCGGGAGCGATCCACTCGCTCACGGTCACCTCGTTGAATGCGGGCTGACCGTCGGGAAGGCGGCGTTCGACGCTGACCCGGCGGGTATTGCGCACGGCGTTCCGGAGCGCGGAGACCGGAACGAACGTTTCATCGGCCGAGAGGAGCGAGTGTACGCCTTCGCCCGAATAACCGACCACGGCGATGTCGTAGTAGTCGCGCACTTCGCCTTCGCGCGTGGCGCGCAGCAGCAGTTCCGACAGCAGCGAATTGGCGACCTCCGCCACGGCCGCAGCCTTCGAGGTGCGCCGTCCGCGGAATTCCAGCTCCTCGACCATCGAACCCGACTGGTCGATGGCCAGAACGAAGGCCGTGCGGTGACGGCGTGTGATGCTTTGGGTGTAGTTCATGGTTTATGTTGGTTTTAGGTCTCTCTATTCCAGTCCGCGGACGGCGCGGAAGTCGGCCCTGCGTTCGTCGTCCGTGGTGGCGTCGAGTCCGTAACCGACGGCCATGTCGAACGAACAGTCGAACGCTCGGTCGGCCTCCGCGAGGCGTTGCAACTCCTGTTGCGCCGCCTTCCCTTCGACGACGGCCCGTTCGATCTCGGCGGCGTCGGGCGTGTGTCCCAGCCGCCGGGCCAGGATGTCGAGCGCCCAGCTGCGGGCGTAGTCGTCGTAGTGCTCCGCAAAGGCCCGCAACCGCTCCGTGAGGGGCTTCGGGCGTAGTGACGGCATCCTGCTCGATTGCGTCGAGCAGCTCTTCCATGCAGGAGCGGGCGAGGTAAAGCCCAGCGGCGTCGATCCACGCGCCGCGGCCGTCATATCCGTCGCCGCCGCGCGCGAGCAGGTCGCCGAGCGTCGCCGCGAGCGCCTGCTCGTAGCGCTGTATCCCGCGGCGCAGCCCCGTGAGCTTGATATGGACGGAGTTGTAGATGAAAGCTCTGGGCGTCGGGGTTGCTGTCGTAGAGCGTGCGGAGCGCATCGAGGCCGGCTGCGAGGGCGTTGCCCACGAAGGGATTCCAGGTCTCGAAATTGATCAGGTCGCGGCCTGCGCTGCGTTTGTCGCGCTGCCGCCACTTCTCGATGTCGCGCACCGTGCCGTAGCTCGACAGATTGGCGCCGGGCAGCAGGGCCGAACGCCCCTCCTGTTCCAGCAGGTAGGAGAAGGGGAAGACCGACGTGTCGTGGTGATGCGTGTGGCGCCCCATGATCATCGTATAGACCCCTTCGATGGCCGGCGACATGACGTAGGCGCCGCTGGCGAACTTGCAGCCGCGCCGGTGGACGGCCTGATGCACGGCGCCGCACTTGAAGAGGTGGTTGCTCTGGTTGGTGCCGCTGCCGGCGTTGAAGAAGGAGAACATGCCGGCGATCAGCAGCGACGACTTGTGGTGCGAGACGGTGTAGGGACCTGCGAAGATCGAAGCCGCTTCGCCGTTCTCGCAGTGCGAGTTGGCGAAGAAGAGCGAATCGGAGGCGGTATAGCCGCGGTCGAAGATGCAGCGTTTCGCCTATGAAGCAGCGTTCGATGAGCGAACCGTTGTCGACGAGCGCATGCTCGGCCGTGACGAAGTCGTAGGCCTTGACGTCGATGCCGATGCGCGAAAAGTCGCCGACCGTGCCGTTGGAGAGGACGGAGACCCCTTCGAGCGTCGCCCCGTGGCCGATACATACGTCGCGCAGCAGCCGGCAGTCGGTGATGCGGCAGTCGCGGCCGATGCTTCCTTGCGCGGAGCGTGCCGCGTCGGCCGCCCGCCGCGCCATGCGGTCGAGTGCGGCGACGAGCGCCGGACGGTGGCGGTAGACGGCGGCCCATGTAAGGCGATCTGGGCGGTCCCAGGCCGCTGAACGGTTTTCTGTCGGGCCATACGACCTTTTTTGGACTCGCCGCGAAGTTTCGCCAAAGAACTTCTTTTATACTCCACCATACGTACCGAATACGTTAGGCTTCTTGTCCTTTACTTTACCTCCGCTTACTTGGTTTCCTGTGGAGGTATGCTTTGAAGGAGACAATGTTGTGGCCTACCTCTCCGAAAAAGCGGGCACAAAAGAACCCTCTTTCAAAGGAGTGCGGATTACTATATATCACACTATGGAGCTTTAGTCAATAATTTTTATTCAATTTGCGGCGACAGTATCCGGCAAGTCGTGAATTTTGCGGTTTATTAATTGTTCCGTCCCACCTGCGAAAAGAAGCTTCTCTCCTCGCGATTCCACGGAAACGGAAAATATTTGACTTTTTATGCGCCCGGATATATAAGTATATATAAAAGCAAAAATCGGCAGTCGGAAGGCATGAAATATCAAATGGAATTTACAAAAAAAAAATGTTCAATGGTCGGCTTTTTGATTTTTCCCAAATCACCACTCTTTTTCTGTATGTATGATGCCGTTAAAGGAAAAAGGACAAAATTTCTTCCGAACTGAAATAATGACTTTTACATTCTGTTTTAAGAGGTAAAAAATGTCTGTATGCGTATATGCATGACAAATACGGCTCCCGCAAAAGGTTGCCGGGTTGATTGCCAGCTCGGCGGATGCGATATTTTAACACGCTCCGCAGAGGACGGCTTTGACCTGTCTAAATATAATTTTGTCATAATCGGCGGCGATATACACCTCGAGGAACAGGTGACAAGCTGATAACAAAAACTGCTCTTTTCGGTTCGGTTCAAAGCCGCGCTTTCAGAGAAAATGCTATTTTTTAACCATTTCCCCGAAACTGAATCCCATTAACTCCTTTGCAATGCAGTGGGAAAGAAAGTCTTTCCACACCGGTGATCTCCATACAGTAGTATGTTATGAAATTCTTTAGAAAATGTATCTACGAAGTTGTGACAGACATTTAATGCAGTTTCCATTGATTCCAGAGAAGAACGTCCGGTAAGCGGATCGATATGATTCCTGGAATAATAGGACAGAGAAGAACAGGTTGAAAAGTTCTCTTTGTCAAGGATATCTTTGAGATTAGATTGCGTATATAAATAATCCACAATCGCTTTTTTTTGAAACAGTGACATTTATGTGTGCCAATATAACCGGTATCTTTTACAATCCGGACACTGATAGTGTAATTCAAGGTAATTGGCAGGAAGACCATGTGCTTTTTAATAAAGCCGGCTTTCTGGCGGAGAGTTCTTTGATTTCTGATTTTTAAAGAAAGAAAGAGCAGTCTGATCTCCGTCCAAAAACAGTCTTGCCTTTTTAACACTTAAAGAGGAGATGGAATGATCCACTTCCTCTAATTCAGGAATGAGGGCGTATGCCTTCTCATAGCGTTTTCTGAGCTGAAATTCATTATCCAGTTGTTTTTTGTTCATAAGTACGCATTAAGTGATCGTACTGAGAATGGAAAGTGCCATGTAATGGAAACTCCTTCATACCTAAGTATGCAAGAAAAAACTGTCAGTGACAGGCTCTCTTGCATTCATATAATAAAATCTGATATGTATAATTTATTGCTGAACCAGGCGGCGTTCCAGATCGTTCATATCATAGGGAACG